>Ga0265336_10000899_pt1 | contig 15159 bp, 9 predicted proteins | sample 42119metaG_FD_193583 | JGI IMG/M metagenome (GOLD analysis project Ga0265336, IMG submission 193583) | Rhizosphere microbial communities from Carex aquatilis grown in University of Washington, Seatle, WA, United States - 4-21-19 metaG | ecosystem: Host-associated > Plants > Roots > Rhizosphere >...
GATTGACCAGTCCCACGATGACGGCCTGTTTGAATGCTGCATTTGTGCCTCCGCCAGCCTGGGAAAAGATGGTTGGAAGATAGTAGAAAACCTCGTTGATGCCGGTGATCTGTTGAAAGAATGCAATGGTCAGAGCGATGAACATGACGAAACGCATCTTCCGACTGAACAAGGCGCCCGCTCCGACGCCCGCGGTGTGTTCCGCAGCGTTTTGACGGATGCGGCGCAATTCCTCCTCCGCCTGTTCTGCGCCGGCCACCTTTGTGAAGATCTTGAACGCCTCGCCTTCGCGTCCTTTGCCAAACAGCCAACGCGGACTTTCCGGGACGAAAAACAGCAGGACAAAATACAAAGCCGCAGGAATGGCTTCCACACCCAGCATCCAGCGCCAGCAGTTCTGGCCGAGGCCCAGCAGAAAGTAATTGGAAAAGAACGAGGCTGAGATGCCGATGACAATCATCAGCTGGTTGAACGACACGAGGCTGCCACGCAGAGCGGACGGTGAAATTTCCGCGATATAAACCGGTGCGATGAGGATGGCCCCGCCTACCGCGATTCCGCCCAGGATTCGAGAAACGACAAAAATGGAAAAACTTTCCGTCGTTGCCGAAAGCAAAGCTGAAAAGGTGAAAAATAATGCTGTCAGCATCAAAATCTTTTTCCGGCCAAAAGCATCGCTCAAGAAACCTGCCAGGGCGTTTCCACCCAAGGCACCCCAACCCAAACAGCTCACAGCCCAGCCGAGCTTCAGGTCGCCGCTGGTACCAGTCAGCCCGAAATATTTTTTAATGAACGGTACCGCCCCGGAAATCACCGTGGCGTCAAATCCCAGAAGAAAGCCACCCACTGCTACAATCAAGGCAATGGAAACCGTGAAAAGCCTGCCCTTTTTCATAACGCAAGCAATCCAGCCGTTTCCATGACATTTGCCTTGGTTAACCTTTTGGCAACGTGTCGATTTCGGTAGTTAAACTGCAATAAACAGGAAGAAGCACCACCTAATAGGCTGTTATACAAATGATCAAAAAAGCCATCAAAATGACACTTTCTGACAAAAGTGTAATATAAATGTTGACATGTCATTTTGTTTGTACTAAAAAGTGAATCAATTCAACACTTTTATCGCACAAGCCAAAACGCGTCAACATTTATATTACATTTTAGATGAACATCAGATAAAACCCGTGCTAAAAGCAGTTATAATTATGAAATCGCCCACTAAAAATGTAATCATGGCAGGCCTGACCCTTCTCGCCTTTTTTGGCGGACTTGTTCAGGGTAATTCTCAGACGACCCTATCCGTTGATTCCACCAAACCGTGGATTGGTTTCATGAACGTCTTTGCCCTTCCTGGAGATGGCGGGGGTTATATGTTTGGAAGCGCCTGGGGCACCGCTGCATTGCGCGCCAATTTTGACGTCACTGGCACCAATTTTGTGACGCTGACGCCGAACACAAATGTTTATAACTCTACCGATGCCTACTGGGTCAAGCCTGACGGCAGTGGCAATAAGAACATGGACGCCAGTTTTTATGTGCAAGACGACACCCTGGCAGGGCAAACCCTGACCTTCAGCGGTACTTGCATAAGCGATACCCTGGTGAGTCCCTTCACTTCGGTTGCCTTCATCAAAGATTTTGCTCCTGATTATTCCTTCAGCACACCGGTGACGGCTACACTTGTTACAGGGCAACCTTTCAGCATCACTCTGAGCACAAGTCCAGGAGATCACATCCAATATGGTTTCGAAACGATTGGTCCTGATGTGAACCCGGGCTTGCTTGACAGTTATGGGAAAGTCGTGATTGAGGTGAATAATGTCGATCCGTCGCTCTCGGCTGTGAACAGCCAGGCGCTGGTTGAAGGTCAAAATGCCAGTTTTAAAGTGACGGCCACCGGGACCACGCCGCTTTCTTATCAATGGACGTTTATCAGCCCGACCGTCACCAATATTTTGAGCAATGGCGGGAGAATTTCGGGTGCAACGACCAACCAACTGGTCATTTCCGGTGTGACGGGTTCAGACGCCGGCACTTATTCGGTAACGGTGACAAACAGCCGCGGGACCAATGCCGCCAATGCGACTTTGGTGGTGACCCCGCTGGCGCAAGCCCAGACCAATCTGCTCATTGATCCGAGTTTTGAAAGCAGCACGTTTGCCCCAACACCGACAGCGGGCTGGGTAAACTTTGGCGGTTCCGCCTTCGCAAACACGAACGATTTTTATTTCCTGAGCGCGACCCCTGTTTCCGTTTATGACGGGACCAATTGTGTGCAGGTTTACGCCTCAGGCACATATAACGGGGTGGATCAAGACAGGCCGGCTTTGCCGGGGCAGGTTTATACGGCCAGTGCCTGGTTCCTGACTCCGTCCGCCGATCAGATTTCCGGGTCCAATGTCTGTTACCTTGAAGTCCAATTCCGGGATGCTTCGGACACGCCGCTTGTTCAGTATGCTTCTTCCATGGTTGACACCAACTTTCCGACAGACACCTGGATCAACCTTTCGCCGACCAATGTGCATGCCGGGGACTTTGTTACCTCGCTCGGGACTTCTCCTTTTCTGGTGGCGCCTCCGGGAACGGTCAAGGTGCGCACGCAAATCACCTATCACTCGCTTGGCGGAGTGGGTTCCGTTTATGTTGACGCGTTGAGTTTGAGACTGCGTGAGCCGGTGGTCGCCGCGTCAGCAATCGGCCCCAATATTCAACTGTCATTCCCCACGTTGTATGGCCCGGTATATCAGGTTTTATACAAAAATCACCTGACGGACGCCTCGTGGACATTGCTTACGGCGGTTACGGGTGATGGCACGGTGAAAACTGTGTCTGATCCAAGGGCGTTGTCCGCACGGTATTATATCGTAAATACGCAATGAATGGGGGTATTGCCTGCTCCTGAAGTCCGGCCTTTTCTGTTGGTAACCGGGCTTCAGGACGATTTAAAACCAAATGGAAACGCACTTACACCTGAACGTTCGGCAAGGGGCTCCTCCAAATAGCTGTTCCCGTCCGGTCATTCAGGCCAAGGCCAGGATGGGCTTCACGCTGATCGAACTTTTGGTTGTCATTGCCATCATCGCGATTCTTGCGTCGCTTCTGTTGCCGGCGCTGAGCAAGGCCAAGATAAAAGCCCAAGGTATCAGTTGCATGAACAATCTCAAGCAATTGACCATGGGATGGTTGATGTATGCCAATGACAATAACAGCCTGCTCGTTCCCAACGGAGAACAGACCGCCGGCAATGGCAGTCCATTGTTGCCGCCCACTGACCCCGGCTTTCAACCGTCGGGCGTCAATTCGCAATGGTGCCCGGGAAACGAGGCTTTGGCCACAGGTCTTACCAACACTTATCTTCAGGTGGGTCTGGTTTATCCTTATATCAACAACCTTGATGTCTACAAATGTCCCGCTGACATCAAGACCATAAACAATCAGCCGACCACCCGCAGTATGTCCATGAACGCCTGGATGAATCCTATCAAAAGCTGGAATGCGATCAGAGGTTATACCGGTTCCAAGTTCGTGCACGAATATCGCAAGGATACAACCATCAGCAACCCGACAGATCGTTGGGTTTTTATCGATGAAAATCCGTTCAGCATCAATGACGGCTTTTTTGTGTGCGATCCAAACCTGCAGGTTTGGGTGGATATCCCGGCCACTTACCACAATGGAGCGTGCGGCATTTCAATGGCGGATGGGCATGCGGAGACTAAAAAATGGCGAGATGGAAATATTTTCCTGACCAAGGCTCCGTCAGCTTCGGGAACGCAGCAGGACGCCACCACCGGCGACTTGAAGTGGTTGGAAGATCGCAGTTCCACGCTGCCATAGATCTGCCTTTTTTCAGAAAAAAAGTAATCAGTGAACCCTAAAACAAAAAAATGAAAACCCTAATCAAAACCATCGCTGTTTGCGCCATCCTTGGTGCGGCAGTCAATCTTAACGCACAGACTGTGACCGTAGATCCAGGTCAAACCTGGGTCGGCTTCATGAACGTCTTCGACCTGGCCAACAATTACCAGTTCGGCAGCAGTTGGGGCACGGCCGATCTCACTGCCACGTTCTCCGGACCCACTCTCACCCTGGGACCGAACTCGGTCAACGATCCGAGCTCTTATTGGTATACGCCGGCCGGCGGACCGGGGTCAGTTGGCAACAAAATCATGGACGCCAGCATGTATGTCGAAACTACCGGCACGTTTGTAAATACCACCCTCACATTTTCCGGTGATGTGCTGGCGAACACCCTGGCCGGACAGGTTGCTGCCGGAAATGGGGTTCCTTGGACGACCGTGGCGTTCATCAAGGATTTTGCCCCTGATTATTCGTCCTACACCGCCACAACGGTGGCCCTCACTCCGGGCGTATTCAGCATCAACCTCGCGACGGGCGGCGCAGGTGACCATGTGCAATACGGTTTTGAAACCGTAGGCTCGGATGTGTGGATCACGGACGTCGGGCAATACGGAAATGTGCAAATCACCGCTGTGCCGGAGCCTTCGACCGTCGCCCTGGCAGGTCTGGCTGGTTTTGCCGTCCTGTCGTTCATCCGGCGGCGAAATTAATAGCCCGCCTTTCTAAAGATGGCACAAGGCCGTCTGGCCAAAAAGGTCAGATGGCCTTGTGATTTAACGGCGAGCGTTTAGCGAGCAGCTCGGTACAATACCCTGAAACAAGCGATTTTTACTTTTATGCGGAAACGTGATATTTAAGACCACGCATGTCGCTCTTATCCTCCAGCAACAACCTTTCGAACGTGGGATTGTTTTTCCTCGTTTGTTGTTTGGGTGCGCGACTGTTCGCTGCGGAGGACCTCTCCCCAACCAATGAGATTCTAACGGCGGCGGAGGTTCGCAGCATGACTGCCGAGCAGGCGGACCGTCATTACCCGGTGAAATTGCGCGGGGTGGTGACTTTTTTCGGAGCGAGCCTTTTTTGCCAGATTATACAGGATGAAACCGCCGGGATTTATTTGCAGCCGACAAACCTGCCTCCCCTGCTGGCCGGTCAGCTTGTGGAAGTAGAGGGAGAGACCAGCTCGGGCGAATATGCGCCGGTCGTGACGGCCCACAGCGTAAAAATACTCGGTGAAGGAGCTTTTCCCCGGGCGATACCGGTTTCCTTTGATCAATTGACCAGTGGCGAGGAAGACAGCCAGTTCGTTGAAATTCATGGGATTGTCCGGTCCGTTGATTTTGATGAAAAGACACAATATTACTCCATCGAAATCGAAGCGGGGGGCGGCCGTTTGACGGTGCAGGCGGCGCAATTGCCTGTGGAGCGGCGCGAAGCGCTGGTGGACAGTGCGGTCCGGATTCGCGGTGTATGTGTCAGCCGTTTCAATTCCCAGCGGCAGTTGTTTGACATCCGGTTTTTGGTGCCGCATCCGGCGGATTTGATTCTGGAATCACCCGCGCCGGAAAATCCGTTTGCCATTCCAGAACGTCCGATGGAGCAGCTTCTGCAATTCTCACCTCACGGACCCTATGGACACCGGGTCAAGGTCCAGGGGACTGTCATCTATCACCGTGATGCCGACCTGTATATTCAGGATGCCAAGGAGGGGCTGTACGTGCAGGCCCGGCAATTGGACCCCTTGCTGCTCGGCGACCACGTTGATGTGCTGGGTTTTCCCGCCAAAGGTGAATACACACCCATGTTGCAGGATGCCATTTACCAGAAAACCGGATCGGGACCACTGCCGGTGCCATTCCTGATTTCTGCTGACGAAGCCCTCAAGGGCACCTATGAATGCCGGTTGGTGCGGATCGAGGCAACTGTATTGGATCGGGCACGGCACAGTCGCGAACAATTCCTGGTGCTGCAATCCGGCGGTTTCATCTTTCAAGCCTATTTGGAAGGGAAAACCAATGGTGTGGATTTTGCCTATTTACAAAACGACACCAAGGTAGCGGTCACCGGGGTTTGCCGGATTGAAATGGGCAATGAGTGGCATGTGGGAGCCGACTGGCGCGCCAAGTCCTTCCGCATACTGATGCGTTCCCCCGGAGACATTTTTGTCCTGAAACGGCCACCCTGGTGGAATTTCGAAAAGATGCTGTGGGCCATCAGCATTCTGGGCCTGGTGGTGTTCACCGCCTTGGCCTGGGTCGGCATTTTGCGTCGCCGGGTGCAAAAGCAAACCGCCATCATCCGCCGACAATTGCAGACGGAGGCGGCCTTGAAGGAGCGCTACGAAAACCTTTTTGACAATGCCAATGACATGGTTTTCACCCATGACACGGACGGACGCATCACGTCGATCAACAAGACGGGTGAACAGTTATTGCGCCGTCGCCGTGAAGAAATCCTCGGTCAAAATGTGGTCACCTTTGTCGCCGAAGATCAGCGTGAGGCGGTCAAACAATGGCTCGAACAAGTATCCAAAGACGTGGAACTGGCAACCGCCGAGTGGGATTTCCTCAATGCTTCCGGGCAACGCCTGAGACTGGAGATCAGTTCCCTTTTGGTTGAGCAAACCGGCACCGCGTCCGAGGTGGAATGTGTTGCGCGGGATATTACCGAGCGAAAACGCCTGGAGCGCGAAATTCTGGAAATCAGCAACCGGGAACAGCGACGCATCGGCCATGATTTGCACGACGGGGTTTGCCAGCAACTGGCTGCCATCGCCTACCGGATGGACATATTAGGCGACCAGCTTCAGGAGAAAGGCGTGGTCGAATCCGCCGAAGCGGAACGGATCGGATCTTTGCTGAATGAGGCCATCCACCAGACGCGCGGGGTGGCCCGTGGCCTGTTTCCCGTCAAGCTGGACGAGAGCGGGTTGGCGTCCGCATTGGAAGAACTCGCCTCAAACACCAACAGCGTCTTCAAAACGCATTGCCGATTTTCCGGTGAGCAGCCTTTTCCCAATCTGGACAGCACAACGTCATTGCATTTATACTACATCGCACAGGAAGCCATCCTGAATGCGGTCAGGCATGGCAAAGCCACCGATGTGGTAATTTCTGTCAGCGGTGCCAAGGATCGTTTCCTTCTCAACATCCAGGACAATGGCACCGGTTTCCAATGGCCCATCACAGGTTCTGCTGGTATGGGCATACGGATCATGCGCTATCGCGCGCGAGTGATCGGTGCCACATTAAACTTGAAAAGTCAGCCCAATCAGGGCACCCAAATCACCGTGCAATTCAACCAGCAATTGGAACACGCCCTGGATCAGCAAAAATGACTGCAACCACTGCCAACCCCACGGACCCGATTCAGCCTGGCGCCATGGCGCCCGAGAAGAGCCGGATTTTCATTGTGGATGATCACACCATGTTTCGCGAAGGGCTGCGGCAGCTCATCGACCGCGAGCCTGACCTGACCGTGTGTGGTGATGCTGCCGGTGCCGATGAAGCGTTGAAAAACATTGAAGAAGCCAAACCTGATCTCGCGATCATCGACCTCTCGTTGTCCGGCGGCACGGGCATTGATCTCATTAAAACCCTCAAAATGAAATATGCCGAGCTGCCGGTGCTGGTCGTTTCCATGCACGAGGAATCACTTTATGCCGAACGTGCCTTGCATGCTGGTGCCAATGGGTATGTGATGAAACAGGAACCGGCCAAGACGGTAAAAGTGGCCATCCGCAAAGTCCTCGCCGGCGACATGCATCTCAGCGCGAAAATGACCGATTCCCTGTTGGGAAAATTCATGAGCAACGGCCAGGCGGCACCTCCGGTTTCACCGATTGAGAAGTTGAGCGATCGTGAATTGGAGGTTTTCCGGATGCTGGGTCAGGGCAAAATGACCCGTCAGATTGCCGAAGAGCTGAACTTGACCATTGCCACCATCAATTCATTCAGAAAACGGATCAAAGAAAAACTTAATCTGAAAAACTCCGCCGAATTGGTAATGCACGCAATTCAATGGACGCGTAAGGGCGCCTGAATATCCGGGCATCAGTGACAGCCATCCTCCGGGGCGCAATGCACTTTGGTTGAAATCGTAAAACCAAAAAATATGAAGCAATCCATCGTGGTTGCAATTTTATTGGCCGGGCTTATGGCCGTGTCTTCGCTGGCAGCCCCCGGGCCTGCCGGGAGGCAGGTGGAAATTTATATCACCGCGAAGGATACGGGGCAAAAGCTGGCAACAACCGGTGGAGCCTATCTGGCGGACAGCCTGCCGGCGGTTGAGCAGGAACAATATATTTTTGTCGATCCCTCCAAAACCTTTCAAACCATCCTTGGCATCGGCGGTGCGCTGACTGATGCCTCCGCGGAGACATTCTATAAGCTGCCGGCCGACAAACAACAGGAGGTATTGAAGGCTTATTTTGATCCACAAGACGGCATCGGTTACACGTTGGGACGGACCCACATCCACAGCTGCGATTTTTCGAGCGAAAGTTATACCTATGTCAAGGAAGGCGACAAGCAACTGGACAGCTTCGACATCTCCCATGATCTGAAGTATCGCATTCCTTTCATCAAGGCGGCGATGTCGAAAGCCGGGCCTCATTTCACGCTGTTCGCCAGTCCGTGGAGCCCGCCCGGTTGGATGAAGGACAACGGCAACATGCTTCACGGAGGCAAATTGACGCCGGAATACTATGAGTCATGGGCGCGCTACTACGGCAAATTTATTCAGGCTTATGAAAAGGAAGGGATATCCATCTGGGGCTTGACCGTTCAAAATGAACCGCTGGCCAACCAGACTTGGGAATCCTGCACCTATACTGCCGAGGAAGAGCGTGATTTTGTCAAAAATTATCTTGGCCCGGCCTTGGGGAAAGCCGGATTGAAGGACAAAAAGATTATTATTTGGGATCACAACCGGAGTTTGATATATCAACGGGCATCGGTGGTTTTGGATGATCCGGCTGCAGCCAAATTTGTTTGGGGCGTCGGCTTTCACTGGTACGTTGGCGATAATTTCGAAAACGTCAAACTCCTCAAGGAAGCTTACCCGCAAACCCACCTTTTGTTTACCGAGGGTTGCAACGGGCCGTTTGATAGCAGCAAAATCAACGACTGGCAGTGGGGTGAGCTCTATGCCAAATCCATGATCCACGACTTTAACAATGGTGCCGAAGGCTGGACAGATTGGAATGTGCTATTGGATGAGAAGGGTGGCCCCAATCATGTTCAGAACTTTTGCTTTGCGCCGATTCATGCCGATACCAGAACCGGGGAGTTGTCCTATCTGAACGCATTTTACTACATCGGGCATTTTTCAAAATTCATCCGTCCGGGAGCGAAAAGAATCATCAGTTCGTCCACCACCGACCAATTGCTGACCACGGCTTTTTTGAATTCCGACGGGAAAATTGCCGTCGTGGTTCTTAATCTTACTGATCAGGCGCAGCCGGTCAGCCTCTGGTTGGGCGGTAAAGCCATGAGGACCAGCAGCCTGGCCCATTCCATCATTACCCTGGTGATTTGAGAAATGGGACAAGTTTGAATGTTCGTGGATTTCATGCCCGCCTTCAGGCATGGCAATGAACACCCTTGAAGAAACCCAATGAAGACGGCTTGCCGAGTCGAAGCTCGGAGCGAAGCTTGTTTTAGGCCCGCCTTCGCTGTGCTTCGGCGCGGCAGTCTTCGTTTTTCGCTGCGTTCAAAGTGAAGACTGGTGGAGCCGACAGGGCTCGAACCTGCGACCTTCTCATTGCGAACGAGACGCTCTACCAACTGAGCTACGACCCCATCCACGTCAGCCGCAAATAGCTTTGCCAGAAAACCCGCCGGACGCAACCGTTAAGTGATTCGATGGCTCAAATGAGAATTGGCAATCACCGTTTCCCCTGATATTTGTTTTGCAATGTCCGATACGGCTGTCGCAGCCCAGACGCCCTCGAAGGCAAAAGTGTTTTTCCGCCGGTTGATCACCACGGTGATTCTCTGGACGGTGATTCTGGTGGCTTTATTCTCCAGCAGCCGGCTGGTTTCCAACGGCGTTTTCATCTTCATCATGATGTTTCTCGCCACGGCCGGGCTCGCGGAATTTTACGGGATGGCCGAAAAACGCGGGTTGGCTTGTTTCAAATGGTGCGGCCTCATCGGCGGCATTCTCCTCATGGGAGGCACCTTTTTGCAGGTGACGGGTGAAATCTCGGCGGTCACCACCGGCTATGTCGGGGTGTACGATTCCCCGGCCCGGCCCAATGACTTTGAAACCGGATTCGTCATCCTGTTTGTGTTGGGACTGTGCGTGCGGCAGCTCCTTTCGCGCGTCAATACGACCGGGATCGTGGCGATTGCCACGACACTGTTCGGCCTGATGTATGTGCCGTGGCTGTTCAATTTCGTCCAGAAGATCAATTTTTTCCCCGGCGTGGACGGCCGGTTTTACGTGCTCTATTTCATCCTGGTCACGAAGTTCAGCGACACTGGGGCGTATGTCATTGGCTCGCTCATCGGCCGGCACAAGATGATTCCGCGCATCAGCCCGGGCAAAACCTGGGAAGGCTTTGGCGGCGCGATTTTTTCGTCCACGGTGGCCAGCCTCGTTTTTGTGCATTTTCTCGGCGACAAAATGCCGGGCATGAACCGGCTGCACGCCGTGGTGCTCGGTGTTTTGCTGAGCATGACGGCGGTCATCGGCGATTTGATCGAGTCGCTGTTCAAGCGCGAGGCCGGGGTGAAGGATTCCGGGCGATTGTTCCCCGGCATCGGCGGCATTCTCGACTTGTTGGACAGTTTGCTGTTCAATGCCCCCATCATGTACCTCTATTTGCGGCACATCCTCACGCACCCGTGAGGGGATTTACGATTTGCGATATACGATTTACGCGATGGTTTAAGGTTTAACCCTTTGATTTTATGACGCGCGAAGAAATGAAACGACGGACAAAGGCTTATGCCAATCGTATCGTGAAACTGTGTTCTGGCTTCCTGGTATGGATGCCGCGCTGCGGCGTCCCCGCCCGCGTGCAGCGGGTTGAACGGCTTTGGTTGCTTCCTTTTGCGCCGCTGCACGCGGCGCGGTCATCGCAGCGCGATGACCCTACCTCAAAAATAAATTGACCCGCTACAGCGAAAACCGCCCGCACTTCCTGTTGACGCGTCAATCGTATATCGTAAATCGCAAATGAAGAATGTTGTTTTACTCGGTTCGACCGGTTCCATCGGCACCAGCACCGTCAAGGTGGCGCAGGATTTGCCGGACCGCATCCGGTTGATCGGCCTGGCAGCCGGGAACAATGCTGAATTGCTGCTCAATCAGTCCCGCCAGCACCGGCCGGAAGCCATCAGTATCGGCAATCCGGAAAAAGCCCGGGAACTGGGCAATGTTTTCGGAGCCACCACGCAGGTTTTTTCCGGCGAGGAAGGCTTGATCAAACTGGCCACGTTGCCCTCGGCGGACATCGTGCTCATTGCCATCGTCGGCACAGCCGGATTGAAACCGGCCCTGGCCGCCATCCGCGCCGGCAAGGACATTGCCGTGGCGTCCAAGGAAATCCTCGTGATGGCCGGCGAGATTGTGATGAGCGAGGCGCGCAAACACGGCGTCCGCGTGCTGGCGGTGGACAGCGAACACTCGGCGATTTTTCAATGTCTCGACGGCAAGCCGTCCGGTTCGGTTCGCAAACTCTGGCTTACGGCGTCCGGCGGGCCGTTCCGCGACGGCAAACTTTGGCCGAAGGAAAAATTTCCGGAAATCACCGTCGAGCGCGCGCTTAAACATCCGTCCTGGGTCATGGGCCGGAAGATCACGATCGATTCGGCGACGCTGTTCAACAAGGGGCTGGAAATGATCGAGGCGCGCTGGCTGTTTGACATCGGCATGGACCGTGTCGGTGTGCTGGTTCATCCCCAGAGCATCGTGCATTCAATGGTCGAGTTTGTGGATGGCTCGTTGCTGGCGCAGCTTTCCACGCCGGACATGTGCCTGCCGATCCAGTACGCATTGACCTATCCGGATCGCGCGGCCAGCGAACGCGTACGCACGAATTTTACGAAGCTCGGCAGCCTGACGTTTGAAGAGCCGGACGTGGACCGTTTTCCGGCATTGAACCTGGCGCGCAGGGCAGGGGAGGCGGGCGGAACATTGCCGTCGGTATTGAACGCGGCCAACGAGGTGGCGGTGGAAGCTTTCGTGAACGGGAAAATCAACTTCCCGCAAATCACCGAAACGGTGAGGCGCACGATGGAGGCGCACAAGATCATCTCCAGTCCCACACTGGAACAGCTTCTGGAAGCCGACGCCTGGGCGCGCCGCGAGGCGGCGAAATAAACGGCTCTTTTATCAACGGTTTGAAGCTTCGCCAGCGCAGCATGTCTTCTTATTAGGCGTCATGGCTCGCAACCATCTTCCGACATCGGCGAATCTTCAAAAGAGTGCTGATAAGCGCCCAAGCACAAATTGCAAACCAAAAAAGCCACCGTACCGAAGATCTGTCTTCACCTCTGAAATATAAAACCCCCTCCGAAACTGAAAACATCACCACGCAAACAATATAAAACCAAAGCTGCACCCAAAGCACTCTCAACCGTGCTCGGTCAGGGTGCTCATGGTGCTTGATATAATCAAAAGTCCAACGACGAATAGAAATCGCACCGACCAGGACCACGACTGCAATAGTGGCTAAAATCAGAAACATAATATCTAGATGCTCAATGACGCCTAACAGGCATTGGGCCGCAGTTTGCAGCCCATCCCGTTTCATGTGCCAACCTATTTCCGTTACCCGTGGCTGTCCAGAATGATTTTGGTTGAACGCGCTACTTCACCCTGAACCTTGTAGTCGCGGACATCAGCCGCGCCATAATAATTCAAGAAACAGACATCCAAACCGGGAAGTTTGCGCCGACTCACGTCGGCGGTTACGACTGACGGGTTCAACGCGCCACCTCACCCCGGCCCTCTCCCCCAACTCCGTTGTCGGAGAGGGAGAATCATCGCCCGTCGTTCATGAAACGACGTTTTTTTAAACGAACGTCCAAAAGACGGCAATAGCAGGAAAGACGCCAGCACCTGGCATACGTACGATTGCCGTTCCTTCTCTTGGGGGAGAAGGTCAGGATGAGGGCGGACCAAGCACCAATTAGATATTGCGGTTTTGAAGGGATTATGTGGTGGCAGGCGGTTCGGCGCGTTCCGTGATTGCGGGCGGACTTTTCCCTGATATATTCAAGGCGTCCCTTCGCAGGGGGCCGCACTTTTACATGACAATCTTAAGGTATATATTCATCACTTTTGAGGTGTTGTTGCTCTTCAACCTGCTCATCGCCGTTCACGAGCTGGGCCACTTTCTGGCGGCGAGATGGCGCGGGCTGAAAATCGAGCGCTTCGCCATCTGGTTCGGCAAGGCGATCTGGAAGAAGAAAATCAACGGGATTGAATACGCGCTGGGCTGGATTCCGGCCGGCGGTTACGTCGCGCTGCCGCAGATGGCGACCATGGACATGATCGAGGGCAAAACGGAGTCCGCCGGAGATGCTTTGCCCAATGTGTCGCCGCTCGACAAAATCATCGTCGCATTCGCCGGGCCGCTGTTCAGCTTCGGGCTGGCCGTCGTTTTTGCCTTCGTGGTCTGGGGCGTCGGCAAACCCACCAACGGTTCGGACAACTCCACCACCGTCGGTTGGGTGGATGAGAATGGCCCGGCCTGGAAGGCGGGGTTGCGTCCCGGGGACACGATTCTGGAGGTGGACGGATATCCCGTGAAACATTTTTCCGCCACCTCGCAGGACAGCGTGACCTGGCGCATCGTGACCAGCGGCAGCACCAACATCGCCATCAAATATCTCCGCGACGGCAAGGAAGCCATGGGTTATGCCATTCCGTATCATCGTCCGACCAAATGGTACGAACGCAAGGCACTGCGGCAGATCCTGGTGGCACCGGAGATGAAGGCGATTGTTTATCTGGTGGCGACCAACAGCCCCGCGGCCCAGGCCGGCCTGACGAATGGTGATGAAATTGTCGCCTTGAACGATCAAAAAGTTTATAATCCCATGGCCATTCTTGCCGTCGAGGATTCCTGGAGCAACAGCCCGGTGCAGCCCGTCAAGCTGACCGTAAAACACGGCGACCAGCAGTTTGACCGTACCTTGATGGCGGTAAAACCGCTGCAACCGACGAACAGCCCGCCGATGCTGGGAATTCTGGCGTGGCAGGGAGATGCCGGCAACGATCTCATCCACCCGAACCCGGTGGACCAGATCCGGGAAAGCGTGGGGCAGATTGCCGGAACGATTGGCGCACTCTTCTCGCGCAAGGGAGAAATCGGGCCGCAACAGCTTGGCGGCGCAGTGATGATCATCCGCGTTTATAGCAACCTGTTTGAAAGCGAGGACGGTTGGCGGCGCGTGTTGTGGTTCAGCGTCATTCTCAACGTGAATCTGGCGTTGATCAACCTGCTGCCGTTGCCGGTGCTCGACGGCGGACATATCACCCTTTCCCTCATCGAGGCTGTCCGGCGCCGGCCGGTGAGCGCCCGGATTTTGAACAGCGTCCAGACCGGTTTCATGATCCTGCTCATCGGGTTCATGGTTTATATCGCCTTCTTTGATACCGGCGACTGGCTGCGTAGCGCGCGCAATGACCGCGGCCAGCCCATCATTTTTGCCCCGGAAAAATAGGCCGAGCATGCGCTACTGCGAATCACCCTTCTTTTATCACCGCCGAAAAACCCGCGAGGTGGTCATCGGCGACCCCGCGCACGGCGGCGTCATCATCGGGGGCGATCATCCGGTCGTGAACCAATCCATGTTGACGTGCGACACCATGGACACCGCGGAGAGCGTGAAACAGACGCTGGACCTGGTGGCCGTCGGCTGCCAGCTCGTGCGCATCACGGCGCCGACGGTGAAGGACGCGGCGAATTTGCAGAACATCGTCGCCGAGTTGCGCGCGCGCGGCTGTCTCGTGCCGATCGTCGCCGACATCCATTTCAAGCCTGAAGCGGCCATGGAAGCGGTCAAATGGGTCGAGGTGGTGCGGGTGAATCCCGGCAACTACGCCGATTCCAAGAAATTTGCGATCAAGGAATACACGGATGAGCAATATGCCGCCGAGTTAAAACGCATCGAGGAAAAATTTGCGCCGCTGGTTTTGGAATGCATCCGGTTGAAGCGGGCCATCCGCATCGGCACCAACCACGGTTCGCTTTCCGACCGCATCATGAACCGTTACGGTGACACGCCGCTGGGCATGGTAGAGAGCGCGCTCGAATTTGCCCGCATCTGCCGCCAGCAT
>Ga0265336_10000902_pt1 | contig 15137 bp, 10 predicted proteins | sample 42119metaG_FD_193583 | JGI IMG/M metagenome (GOLD analysis project Ga0265336, IMG submission 193583) | Rhizosphere microbial communities from Carex aquatilis grown in University of Washington, Seatle, WA, United States - 4-21-19 metaG | ecosystem: Host-associated > Plants > Roots > Rhizosphere...
CGGCGCCGCTCTCGCGTTGTCACCATGCCTTCCTCTACTGAGTTGCTCTTCCCTTCCTATTGATTCTGCCCGCAAGCCATCGATCTTCTACACTAGACCCATGGAAGTTCTCTACGGATTGCATCCGGTTGAAGAGGCCGTCAAGGCTGGCCGGCGGCGCTTTGACCATGTTCTGGTTGCTCATGAACGGCAAGACGAGCGCATCGAGCGCATCGTCACCCTGTGCCGCGAGAATGGCGTTCGTGTTCGCCAGGAATCCCGCGATCAGTTGACTCAGTTGGCTCAGACCCCCGCTCACCAGGGCGTCGTGGCCGTCGTCCGATCACAGGAGTTTCTCACCATTGAGGACCTCTATGAACCCGACCGCCCAGGCGCGGCTCGTCTGCTTCTTGCTCTCGATGGCGTAGAAGACCCGCAAAATCTGGGCGCTCTATTGCGTGTGGCCGATGGTGCCGGAGTGGACGGTGTACTGCTCACCGAACGCCGTTCAGCCCCGTTGAGTCCGGTAGCCGTCAAGGCCAGCGCCGGAGCCACCGAGCACCTGAGAATTGCTCGGGTGGTTAATCTGGTCAGAGCGCTGGAAGATTTGAAACGGCGCAATCTGTGGATCATCGGCCTCGATGAGCGCGGAACTTCTGACTATGATCAGTTCGACCTTACTGGCGATTGCGTCCTTGTCCTTGGCCGCGAGGGCGCGGGCCTTCACGATCTGGTCCGCCGCACCTGCGACCATCTGCTGCGCATTCCCATGGCCGGAGGCGTAAGCTCCCTCAATGTTTCTGCTGCCGGAGCGGTCGTTCTTTATGAAGCTTTCCGCCAGCGCCGCAACGCAGCCCAGCGTGCCGAAGGTAAAGCTGGTCTCGTTGCAGGTGGCCTTCCAGCGGGCGTCGCGTCTAAACCAAAGAAACAGAAAGGCCTTGGTTCATGAAGCTCCTTCTTCCCCGTACGGTCGAAATCGCAGTTGCCGTCGCCTGCTTCGCGGCTACTTTCTGCGTCGCGCAAACTGCTCTTTCAGCGCTGCCAGAGCCTCCTCACCAAGGCAAAATCATCTTCTCCCGTTCCACAGATGAAAACGGCCAGACGACGACTCAACCCATTCAAATCCCTGAAGTCGAGGCCGTGCTGGCCGCGCCACAGGTGCCTTCAACTCAGGCGTCGGAGCGTCAGGCCATTACGTTCACGGCCTTAGACCTCGACGTACGGCTCCGCTCGGAAGCTCAGCAGATCGCTGTTCGCGCTCAACTCACCGTCCGTAATGACGGCATGGCTCCGCTCAACAGCATTCCTTTGCAAATTTCCTCGTCGCTCAATTGGGAGAGTATTCGTTTGAACGACCTGAACGTTGCATTCAAAGTTGCAACGCGGAACTCTGACGCCGATCATACCGGCCAGTTGCACGAGGCAACTATTACACTTACCCAGCCGCTTGCTCCCGGTACGACTGCGAAGATTGATGCCACGTACTCCGGCACAATGCCAGTCTCCGCAAAGCGCCTGCTTGCTTTGAAAGCGCCAAGTGACGTGGCACTACACTCAGACTGGGATCAGATCAGCGTTCCCTTCACTGGCCTGCGCGGCTTTGGCAATGTTGTCTGGTACCCGGTCTCGAGTGTTCCGGTTCTGCTGGGCGATGGCGCTCGCCTATTCGACGAGATCGGTGAACATAAGCTGCGGCTCACCGGCGCACGATTCCGCCTGCGCCTTACCGTTGAGTTCCCCCACGGTCAGGCTCCAACTGTTGCCCTCATCAACGGGCAATCCGTGTCTTTGACGATCACGGAATCTGGGAATCTAGACCAGAGCCAGGAGGTCGCCTCTGTGGCTACTGCCGACTCCGGCAACACAACCCTCGGCTTTCTCGCGCCGAGTCTTTTTGTGGCTATCCGCACCGCTCATCCCGGCACAAACCTCACCGCCTGGGCAACCCCAGAGGACAATGTCTCCGTGGTGTTTTGGACCATGGCGGCCACAGCGGTGACGCCGTTTATGCAGGGCTGGCTTGGTCAGAAACCTCGCTCCCAACTCACTCTGCTCGACCTGCCTGACGCAGATGATGCCCCGTTCGAAACTGGTGCTCTGCTAGCCGCGCCGCTTCGCGAATCCAGTCCCAAGAGTGGTTCGGGTCAATTGACCGGCACTCTGGTTCACGCGCTCACGCACTCTTGGCTTACGGCTCCGAATGCGCCACAGCCGCTTCCCACATGGCTCAACGAGGGCGTGGCCGGCTTCATGGGCGCACTGTGGGTTGAAAAGCAGCACGGACGCGATCAGGGCCTCAGAACGCTGGAGGCAGATCGCGTCGCCTTGGCACTTGCCGAACCGGCAAGTCCCGGCGAAAGCCTCGGCCAACCGCTCGCCAATGCCATTTCGCCCATCTTCTATCGCACAAAGGCTGCGTATATCTTATGGATGCTGCGCGACTTGTCCGGTGATGCCGCGATTTCAGCCGCCCTTCGTGCCTACAATCCTGCTGAAAAAATCACATTTGAAAAATTGCTCGAGGAAGCCGGAACCCGTCCCGGCCTTGGATGGTTCTTCGCCGACTGGGTTGATACGGACAAGGGTTTGCCGGACCTGAGCATTGCAGGCGTCTTCCCCACCTCTGCCTCAGCCGGCAACTGGCTGGTTGCGATCAACGTTGCGAACGCCGGTTATGCATCCGCAGAAGTCCCAGTCACAGTTCGCTCCGCCTCCACCTTTATTACCAAACGTGTCCGCATTCCCGCCCACGGCAAGGCAACGGAACGCTTCCTCGTCCAAGGAAAGCCCACCGAAGTTCAAGTCAACGACGGCACTGTCCCAGAAACTCAAGCCAGCATCCATATCACCCGGCTCGACGAAGCAGAAGACGCTTCATCCTCTGCGATCCGGTAGATGAGTGGAAGAAATGCGTTGGCAGGGATGGCATTGTTTTATAGCATCTTCAACAGTGCGCTATAGGTACTGAATGAGAACCCGTTTCATGTGTTTGCTCTCCAGCAGATGCGCAATTCGTTTAACGATATTGCGCCGGAGATCGAGCTCAATCGGAATATTCGGATCCTGATGCGCTTCATTGATTCTTGTGCCGACAGCGAACTTCACAATATCGCTGTCGAGCAGCATTGTCGCTAGCCGTACGGCCGCATTGGAGCGCATCTCTTCGGGAGCGAATCCCTCTTCAAGAAGGCGCAGTACTTCGCCCAGGGTAAGCGTGCCTTCCGTCACCAAATCGAAGCCTTCGATCCTGGCGGAAGGCGGAACTTTGGAATGGAACTGCTGCCGCATATCCACCTGAATTGTGCGATTGAGCATCCGTGCGATGATGTTGGCAGTCGTTCCGCCGCAGATGACTTTGCGCCCCGGAGTGTGCTCGGCCATCTTCGCCAGGTCCTGGTCGTGTGCACGATTGAAAGGCGCACCGGTCAGCACCAGCAACTGCCGCGGGCTGCGGAAGTAAACCACGCCGCACGTAATATCGTCCTTCGCACTGAGGCCGTCTACCTCTTCCGCTCTTGCAACCAACTGGCGCGACAACTCCCTCGCTGAGATAAACGGATAGCGGTCAATCTTTTCGCGAACAAATTTATCAACGTTTTCCAAACCCCATCCGAGAGGCGTGCGATACTCGCCCATCCCCGCTTGTGTAATACCGTCGGAAAAGAAAATGATGCGATCTTCGCGCTGCACGTCAAAAGTGGAAAAGCTGATGACACGGTCTTGCCAGCGCTGGGGTCGCACCTCAGTTTTTGTAATACTTACCTCGCCTTTGGGACGAACCAGCAAAAAAGATGGATTACCGTGTTCGATGATGCGGGTCTCGCCAGTGCTGGCCATATCGACAACCGTGAAAGTTGAATAGCTAACCTTGCGCACACTGCAGATGGGCAGAGTATCCATAATGATCTCCGCCGACTCGCGAATGTCCATCGTGCTCGCCGCAAACTTCAAAGCCATGGTTGCTGTCATGCTTGCCAGCACGCTGGCCTTCACGCCGCTGCCCAGGCCGTCTGAAAGCACAGAGACAATGCGTCCTTCCTGTTCAACTTTTTGCGAGAGAAACACATCGCCCGATATCAACTGCCCGTGCTTGGCGCGCTGGCAGGAATCAATCTCGATATAACTCTCCGCGCTAGGCATGGTTGCCCCCGGCATCGTCAACTTCTTCAGGGCTGAAGGAGCACACGATTGAGTTGAGAATAATCTCCGAATCGGCAGCATTTTCGCCGAGAAGAAAGGCGATTTGCTGCACGGTCTTAAGGTTCTTTTGAATGACCTCGCGGGCGCGCCCGATGATCTGCTCTTTCTGAAAAATCGGCTCGGTAATGTCCCGGAATATTCCGCACACCACTGAATGTGGTTCGATGGCGAAGACGCTGGTGTTCAGAATGCTCTTCTGGTAGCGAATGTCGTGGCCCACAATATCCTCGCCCGATTCGAGCACGCGGCGGAACAGATAGGAGAACGGTATCACGGCGTCTAATGCATCACCCTCAAGGCTTTTTGCATCTTGTATATCGTCTGCGAATAAGCGCGCAAAATTAGCATTGCACTCGATGATCTTCTGATTTTCGTCGACGATGACAACCGCCGACGGCATCCGTTGTAGAAGTGCAATAGCCTTCTTCTGCGCTGTTTTTCTTGTGTAAGTTGCGCACATCATGCGCTCGGCGTTGCCGGCAATCAAAGCGCGGGCAAAGTCGCGGCAGGTATCATATCCGCAGCCCGCGCAATTCAACTCATCGTCGGTGGAATACTTTCCTACGGTTCGCAGCGCTTCACTCAACTGCATTTCGCTGTATTCTTTGCGAATGACCGGCGCGGCCTCATAAAGCTGAGAAATTTCAATCGGCTGCTTGCGGGCAGAACCCGTCGCAGGCTTTGCATATTGAACGACCTCGTAGCGGCGTTGCGCGACGGACGTTTCGCGCAGCGCCTTGGGCCCGTTGATGCATGAACCGGTACAAGCGCTCATCTCAAAAAAAATACCGTGTTCCGGATTCCATTTGGAAAGATCCTTCAAGGTCTGCTCGACGTTCTCCATGCCCGAGACGGCCAAGAACTTCAAATTGCCGAATTCGCCGTTCCCAATAAGACCGGGAGCCATTCCACCTTCGATGGGAAAAAGCGTTCCCTCATGTGCCTCCTCCGGCTCAAAGTGATCTTCGGGCATCTCGTCGATCTCCATGAGATCGATCTTCGCTTCCTTCAGCCAATAGCTCAGATCTTCAAAGGTTAAAGAGACATCAAGCAGCCCGGGATACTTTTCGGCCTCCTTCTTTTCCGCAATGCAAGGCCCGATGGAGACAATAGCAATGTCGTTGCCATAAGTTGCGCGCAGCATTTTGCAATGAGCCAGCAGCGGTGAGAGAACTTCGCAAAGATGAGGCACACATTCCGGATGATATTTGCAAATATAATCAACAACTACCGGACAAGCGGAAGAGATCAGGATGCGATCTGGAGTGTCGCGCATCAACGACAACACACTGTGCGAAACCTGCTGAACACCCAGCGCGGTCTCCGATACGGCAAAGAATCCCAGCTTTCTCAGCGCATGAATCAACTGCCTCGGTCGCACGCCGGGAAACTGCGCCGCAAACGAAGGCGCCAGCGAGGCGATCACAGCGCGTTTGCAATTCAGCAAAGTTTTGACACTGGGCAGATCGTCGCATACCTGTTTCGCATTGCTGGGGCAAGCCAAAACGCAATTGCCGCACAGAATGCAAAGTTCCGGCACTACCTGGGCACACAATTGTTCTACCCGAATCGCCTTCACCGGACATTCGCGAATGCACTTATTGCAATCCTGACATTCGCGCTTTTTGGTTTTAATGAAATCAAATTGTTCCATGATCTCCCCCTGCAGCATTGCAAGCTGGTTCGAGCAGTTCGCGCAATCTTTCCGTGGTGACACTGTGATGGAGCACTCCGCCGATGGTTACATTCGGCCCCAGCTTGCATTGGTCCTGGCAGAGCTTGCCTGTCAAACGAACGGCAGCCTGTAAACCGCGGCTTTGTACAAGCGAATTAATGATGGCGAGATTCTCGGAGTTTCCTCTGGCGAAGCAGGAGCTCCCAAGACAAACCACAATTTCTACAACTCCGTCATCCGAAGGCATGTCACCTCTCTATGCCAGCAACTGAACAAATTCCGGAAATGCATCCGGCAAAACGCTCTCGGGAATCTTGTTTGCAGCGTCATCTGCATCTCGTCCGCCCGGCCCTTGTCCCACAAATCGTCCGAGTGAATGAATCTGCCCGCACAGGCATTGATTGCAATCCGTGGCGCTTTCGTCGATGCATGCCTTCGCGGGATAAATCTCATAAAGGCGGCGATACTTCACTGGCGTCAAATTGGGCATACAAACATTCGCGCCAACACGGAGACCCTGCTTCCTGCCATCGGTTTTATTGATCGTGGCCAACGCTGTCGTGCTGGGAATGTTTGCCGTGGGGCAAACTATGCGCGTCAACGCAATCATCTTGTACACCATCTCTTCACTGTTCGGAACCTGTTCAGATAGGGTAATCACCGGACGAAGCGCGCCTGTTCCCAATGGAGTGGCAGCGTGCGCAATATATGGGCCAATGCCGATCATGTCCAAATCCAAAGCGCGAAACATAAGAATGTCGTTGGCCAGACTTTCAAACGATTGGCCGGGAATGCCAACCATGACGCCGCCACCCGCTTCGTACCCCAGGCTCTTCAACTGCCGCAGTAGCATCAAGCGGTCAGGCGCGCCGGGAAAGCGACGGGGATGAATGATGCGAAAAAGATTTTCGTTTGAAGTTTCAAAGCGCAGCAGATAACGATCCGCGCCAGCATCGCGCCACAGCCGCACTTCCTCTATTCGTCGTTCGCCCAGGCTAAGCGTCACCGCCAGTGACGTTTCGCTCTTGATCCAGCGGACGATCTCCGCGATCCACTCGGGAGTGAGTTGATCGTCTTCACCGGCTTGCATCACGACGGTTCCGTAACCGAGCGTTACGGCCTGCCGGGCACAGTCGAGAATTTCATCTCTTGTCATGCGGTAGCGCGTCAGTGCGCGATTGCCCTGCCGCAAACCGCAATACATGCATTGCCGTACGCAGTGGCTGGAGACCTCAATCAATCCGCGCAGATGAACGGCATCGCCAACGTGCTGACTGCGCATGGCGTCGGCCCGTTCATACAACTCACGCAAGCGAGAGGGCTGACTCTCAAGGAGCCAGCCCAACAGATCGACTTTGGTCAGTTCGGCCATGGTTAATTGACGAGTGCAGAGTTGCTTTCATTGAGGCGGGACAACTCTCTCGCCGCAAGCAATTCCAAATGCTCTTCCCGTGCTTGCTTGTATGCTGCCAGCGCCTCCGGGAAGGGTTCCAACGCGCGTTCCAGAATACCCAGTGAATAGGCAATCACCAATCCATAATTGGTGATGGGCACGCCCTGGCGCTGACATTCGGCAATGCGATTCATCATCTCGCGGCGATTCCACATGCAAGCTCCACAGTGAATCACCAGCTTATAAGGTGAAAGGTCTTGAGGGAAATCACGTCCTTTTACCGTGGTGAATTCGAGCTTGCCGCCCATATACCGCTCCAGCCACCGTGGAATCTTGACCCGGCCGATGTCTTCTTCGATAGGGTGGTGCGTGCAGGACTCGGCCACCAGCACCTTGTCGCCGGGTTGCAGCAAATCCACCGCAACGACCGCCCTGGTCTGCTCAACCAGATCTCCCTTGAGACGTGACAGCAAAATCGAAAACGCTGTGAGCGGAATGGAATCTGGTGTAACGCTTGCCACCTGTGCGAACACCTGCGCATCGGTGATTACGATACTCGGTGGAGTCTTCATATTGTCCAGCGTCCGCTTAAGTCCAGCGTCTTTTACCACCACGCAGGAAGCATCGCTATCGAGCAGTTCGCGAATCGCTTGCGTCTGCAATTGCTTGATGCGGCCCTTTGGAGCTTCTTTGTCGATCGGCATCACTAGCACTGCGGTTTGATCCGGTCTAACCAGATCGCTCAGTAGCACCTGAGGTTCGACGCAGTCTACCGGCGCACTCTCCCAAAGCTTTGCGCGGAAGGCATCCACGCCTTCGCCTGTGGTCGCAGTGAGTTCCACATAGGGCAATTTCTCCTGCTCAAAGCGCACCAGATGCTGCGGATCGGGACGGCGCAGATCAGCTTTGTTCAGGGCCACCAGCACGGGGATTCCATGAGAGCGAAGTTCAGCAAGCAGCTTCTCTTCGAAGTCAGTCCACACGCCAGATTCAGTAACCAGCACGCCAATATCGGAGCGTTTGATGGCAAGGCGCGTCTTCTCGATGCGTTGTGCGCCAAGCGCGCCAACGTCATCCACTCCGGCGGTGTCCACAAAGAGCACCGGCCCAATGGGAAGCAGTTCCATCGGCTTCTCAACTGGATCGGTGGTTGTGCCCGCCACATCCGAAACGATAGAAACCGTCTGCTGTGTAATCGCATTCAACAAGCTTGATTTGCCAACGTTGCGGCGTCCAAAGAAGCCGATATGAAGTCGAAATCCTTTTGAGGTTGCTCGCATCATGGTGATCTCCTCTTTTTCTTTCTATACAAAAACGTCGCGTTCGCCGCGACGGACCTTATTCAACATAGGCAGCGCGGTTGCAGTTTGCTGTTGATCCATCTGCTGCAGTTCAATCGAGATGAACTTTTCTCCAGCGGACTTTGCTTCCGGAGTCGCGTAGTCGCAAAGGTATTCTTGAAATGTTGAAAGTGCGTTGGGATGGCAGTGGTACTTGATCTCACCCGGCTTTGCCAAATCCATAAAATCTACCCCTGTGCGCCCCATGCGATAACAGGCAGTACAGAAAGAAGGCAGAAAGCCAAGCGAGACAACGTCCGCCACAACCTCTTCGATGGTGCGGTGATCTCCTAGTTGAAATTGGCTGCCGTTGGGGTCGCCTTCGCCGTCTTTATAGCCGCCCGGATCGGTACGGCTGCCTGCTGAAATTTGTGAGATGCCGAGTTCAAGTGTTGCGCGGCGCACCTCTGCCGTTTCGCGCGTGGACATAATCATTCCGGTGTAAGGAACGGCGAGGCGCATAATTGCGACCATCTTCAAAAAGTCGGAATCGCTGACCGCATGGGGAGGACGGGAAGCGATGTCTGAGCCAACCGCGGGTTCCATACGTGGAAAGCTGACGGTATGCGGTCCTACGCCGAACTTCTGCTCCAGATGGCGAAAGTGCTGCATCATCGCCATAATCTCGAAGTGCCAGTCATATAGCCCAAACAAAACTCCCATGCCAATATCGTCGATGCCAGCTTCCATCGCCCTGTCGAAAGAAGTTGCGCGCCAATCATAGTCGCGCTTGGTTCCCTTCAGGTGAACTTCCGCGTAGGTGGGACGATGATAAGTCTCCTGAAAAAGCTGGAAGGTTCCTATTTCCGCTTCCTTCAGTTGGCGAAAACGTTCGACGGATTGTGGAGCCAGATTCACGTTGACGCGCCGAATCTCTCCGGGGCCAACCTTGGTGTTGTAAATCGTCGCGATGCTGTCGAGAATGTACTGAAAGCCCTGGGGCGGCAAAGCCTCCCCGGCAACCATCAGAACCCGCTTTTGTCCCTGGCGAACAAGAATGCGTGTCTCGTCCGCAATCTCTTCCTGTGTTAGTGTGCGCCGCTTGAGAGTGGAGTTAGTCGCGCGAAAAGCGCAATAGGTACACTCGTTCGCGCAACGGTTAGAGATGTAAAGCGGCGCAAACAACACCAGACGTTTGCCGTAAATATCTACTTTGATCTGCTTGGCTGTTGCAAAGATTTCAGCAAGCAGCTCTGGACTTTCGACGAATGAAAGGCACGCAACCTCGTCCATGGAAAGTCCATGCATCTCGCGCGCTTTTACCAGCAGTTCACGGACCTGTGCCGGCTCCGGTCGCCGACTGTGCGCCAGTACGCCTTCGATCTCCTGTTCGTTGATGAAATCTGCTCGTTCGTGAGTAATCAAGCTATTCTCCTCTCGAATCACTCAGTCGGCGCAATGCTTGCGGAACCCGCGCTGGCTGTCTGGGCCGGATTATCACTCTCGATTCGGCTATTAATTTCTTCAACTGCTTTTGCGGCCGTGCAGTGTTGAATATGCTGGCCGTCGATCATTACCGTTGGACCGCACTCGCATTTCTCGAAACAGAATCCTGCCCGCACGTCGAGACGGCCTTCCAGATTGTTCTGTTCCGCATGGCGCAATACGCCATTCAGCACATCTTGCGAGCCCTTCAGAAAACAATTTGTCCCTAGGCAAACGCTGACTTTGACCTTGTCTTCGCTTTGCGATTGCACCAGAGGCAGAGTTTCATCAGCAATCCGGCGGCGACTTTGGAAGCCAGTATGCAGAAGGTGGTGCGCCTTCTCTCCGCCAATCTCTCCGAGAAACTTTGTGTAGCAATCAGTGATGAAGACGTTGTCCTGCGACTTATGAAGTTGCAACATCTTGTCTGCGTTGTACAGGCCTTTGGTTCTCATCGCCCGCGCATTGCGTGAAGTACTCACCGGCTGACCAGCGCCGCCTACGCAACCGCCGGGGCAGGCCATCACTTCGATCACGTCGTAGTGGCTTTTGCCCGCTCTCACCTGTTCGGCAACCACGCGAGCATTCCGCAGTCCGTGCACAATGGCCAGCTTGAGTTCCGTGCCATCAATCGTAACGGTGGCTTCACGCAGTCCTGATTCGCCGCGCACCTGCTGGAACTCAACCTGTTCCAGCTTTTTGCCCGTTACTTTTTCTGCCGCATAGCGGAGAACCGCTTCCATCACGCCGCCGGAGTTTCCAAAGATCACACCCGCGCCCGTATAGAAGCCGAATGGCATGTCGAAAGATTCCGGCTGCAACGCGTCGAACATGATGCCGGCGGACTTGATCATCTGCCCGAGCTCCTGAGTGGTCAGCACATGATCCACATCCGGATCGCCATTGGCACCCAACTCCGGGCGCTGGGCTTCGAATTTTTTGGCCGTGCAGGGCATGATAGCAACGACCTTCAGATCCTTGCGGTTGATCTTCAATTGATCGGGAAGCATCGCTTTCACCAGAGAACCGAACATCGCCTGCGGTGAGCGGCAGGAAGAAAGATTGGGCAGCAACTCAGGAAAGTATTGCTCCGCATACTTGACCCATCCGGGGCAGCAAGAGGTAAACATCGGCAGCATTCCGCCCTGCGTTTTGCGTTGTAAAAATTCCGTGCCTTCTTCAACCACCGTAAGATCGGCAGCGAAAGACGTGTCGTAGATTTGATTGAAGCCGAGGTGCTTGAGAGCGGCGACAATCTGCCCGGTAGTGATTTCGCCGGGCTTCTTGCCAAAGCACTCACCCAGTCCCACGCGCACGGCCGGAGCAATTTGCACCATCACCGTCTTGGTTGGATCGGCCAGCAAATTCCAAACCTGCTCGATCTCTGATTTGATGGTGAGCGCGCCGGTCGGGCAGACGCTGGCGCATTGTCCGCAGTTGACGCATTCAACATCGCCAAGCAGCTTGCCAAATGCCGGCTGCACACACACTTCATGTCCGCGATGGGCAAAGTCGATTGCACCTATACCCTGAATCTCCGCGCACATACGCACGCAGTCTCCGCAGAGCACGCACTTGTTGGGATCGCGCACCAGTGAGGGAGAGGATTCATCCAGTGCAACTGGTTGCAACACGGACTTGAAGCGAACCTTCTTCACACCTAGTCGCAATGCGAGGTTCTGCAATTGGCAGTTGGAACTGCGCGGACAAGTGGGGCAGCTTGAATCGTGGTTCGCCAAGAGCAGTTCCACTGCGATTTTGCGAATCTCGCGAATCTCAGGCGTCGTGGTCAGCACCTTCAGACCAGCCTCTGGCGGCGTGGAACATGCGCCCTGAATTCCGCGTCCTTCAATCTGCACCAGGCACAAGCGGCAGGCGCCGTACACGCTGAGTTCAGAGTGATAGCAGAAGGTTGGCAAATCGATGTTGGCCTTGCGAACCAGTTCAAGCAGGTTGCGCTCTCCCTCGATCACTACGGTTTTTCCATCGATCGTCAATGTTGGCTGCGTGAGCGTATTCATCTGGCTATATCCCCTCGACCGCGTGAATTTTGCAGGCTGTGGCGCAGGCGCCGCATTTGATGCACAGTTCAGGATTGATGTGGTGCGGCTTCTTCTTCTCTCCGGTGATGGCTGCGGTGGGGCAGGCTTTGATGCACAGGCCGCAGCCGACGCACTTCTCCTGATTAATCTCAGGACTGAGCAGCGCCTTACACTGACCAGTGCGGCAGCGCTTCTCGAAGACGTGCTCTTCGTACTCCTTGCGGAAGTAGCGCATCGTAGAAAGCACCGGGTTCGGCGCTGTCTTTCCCAACCCGCATAATGAGCCGATCTGGACAGCATGTCCCAGTTTCTCCAGCAGGTCGAGGGTGTTTTGATCGGCTCGTCCTTCAATCACGTCGTCTAAAAGAGAAAGCAGTTGCCGCGTTCCTTCTCTGCATAGCACGCACTTGCCGCAGGATTCGCGCTGCGTGAATTCCATAAAGAACCGCGCAATGCTGACCATGCAGGTGCCTTGGTTCATAGCGACCAAACCGCCGGAGCCCACCATCGCGCCCACAGAGCGTAGTGACTCGTACGCCAGCGGAAGATCGAGATGGTCTACGGTCAGGCATCCGCCCGATGGACCGCCAATCTGAACAGCCTTGAAGCCGGTCTTCCAAATCTTTCCAGCGTCATCGGTCACTCCGCCGCCGATGTTGTAGACAATCTCGCGCAGCGTTGTACCGAATGGAACTTCCACCAAGCCTGTGTTGGCCACGTGCCCGGTGAGAGCGAATGTCTTGGTGCCCGGTGAGTCTTTCGTGCCGATGCTGCGGAAAACCTCGGGGCCGACATTAAGAATGCGCGAAACATGCGCCAGCGTCTCAACGTTGTTAATGATCGTCGGCTTGCCCCACAATCCGCTTTGCGCGGGGAATGGCGGTTTGGGCCGTGGCATTCCGCGCTGTCCTTCGATTGAGGCGATCATGGCCGTCTCTTCACCGCAAACAAATGCGCCCGCGCCTTCCATCACTTCACATTTCATAGCAAGGCCGGTTCCGAAGACATTCTTTCCCAGAATGCCTTCGCGCTCTGCATCAGCAACGGCGCGTCTCATGCGCTCCACAGCCAGCGGATACTCGGCGCGAACATAGACCAGCATTTCATTAGCGCCGATGGCCCGCGCGGCAATCATCATGCCTTCAATCACGCTATGCGGGTTGCCTTCCATCACGGAGCGATTCATGAACGCGCCTGGGTCGCCCTCGTCGCCATTGCAGATGATGTACTTCTTTGCGGAGTTTTGAATTCTGGCCGCGTCCCACTTCCGCCCTGTCGGAAAGCCGCCGCCGCCTCTACCGCGCAGACCAGAGTCCGTGATCGTTTTGCAAATCTCTTCGGGAGACATTTCAACAAATGCTTTGCGCGCCGCTTGATAGCCGCCGTGCAAAAGGAACTCGCGGATGTCTTCGGGATCGAGGAACCCGCATTCGCTCAGCACCAGCCGATTTTGGCGGGAGTAAAAAGGATTGTCTTCCAGTCCGCGACAAGTTTTACGTGTAGAAGGATCTTTATAGAGAAGCCGCTCAACAACCTGCTTCCCAACCAATGTTTCCTGCACAATCTCGGCAACGTCTTCGCTGCGAACTTTTGTGTAGAGAATGCCGTCCGGCACCACGGAAACCAGCGGCCCCATCTGGCAAAATCCCTGGCATCCGCTCTTGCTCAGTCGAATCTCATCGCTGGTGGCTTCGGCGCGCAGTTCCAGAATCACTTGCAAACCAGCATTCGAAATCTCACGCTTGAACTGTTCGTAGACCTTCATCGCTCCATTGGCCATGCATCCGGTTCCGGCACAGAGGATGACCCGGCGCACCTGAGCATGCGTGGAGATTCCATTTCCTGTTGCGTGCGTGAGAGTTTCCGCGTTACTCATGGCACTCCTCGGCTGAGGTCTGCTCAGCAACGGAAGCGTTCGCCATCAACACTTCCAAGGCCTTGATTTCATCAACCAGAGCTACCGCGCGCTCCGGCGTTATCTGGCCGTAAACTTGTTCGTCAACAACAATCACCGGAGCCAATCCGCAAGCGCCCAGGCATGCAACGGTCTCAATGGTGAACATCATGTCGGGCGTAGTCTTGCTCTTTTCACTCGTACCCAGCTTCTGGTGCAGCGCGTTCAACACCGGCAGGGACTGCTTTACGTGGCAGGCCGTTCCGTCGCAGATGCGAATAACGTGCTTGCCCTTTGGCTCCAGAGCAAAGTGCGCGTAGAACGTCGCCACGCCAAAGACGCGCGCAGGAGGAACATCCAGAGAGGTCGCCACATAAGTGAGCACTTCTTCCGGCAAATATTGGTACTCATGCTGAATCGCTTGCAGAATCGGTATCAACCCTGAAGGGCGGCGCGCGAAACGATCAAGAATTCCACACACCTTCTCGAATTTCTCTTTTTCGAGGCTCTTTACGCGATCAACGGCAATAGGCATCGAAGCCATCTAAACGGCCTCCTTCTCTTGAATGGGTACACGGAATCGTCTCGCCAGCTTCCATGAAAGTGAAGCCAGCGAATTGTATAGATCTTCGTTATGCACAATGATGTGTTCAGGAACTCTGAGCTTTACGGGAGCAAAGTTCCAAATCGCCTGGATGCCCCCCTTTACCATTTCATCGGCCACAGCCTGCGCCACATCAGAAGGTGTTGTGATGATTCCCAAGTGAATACTCATCCTGGGTGCCAAGTCGCTCAATTGCTCCAGAGACAGCACCGCTTTTTCGTGGATCCATCGGCCGATCTTGGCTGGGTCAGTATCGAAGGCGGCCACAATCCGCAGTCCAAACTTCGAGAATCGTTCGTGGCCAAGCAGCGCGGTGCCCAGATTCCCCACTCCCACCAGAAACGCTTCGTTGACGTTGTTCCAGCCTAGAAATGTCTCGATAGACTGGATCAGTTCAGAGACTGAGTAGCCGGTCTTCGGCTTGCCAATGATCCCTGTATATTGCAGATCCTTGCGGACTTGCACAGGAACGCAACCCAAATCCCGGCCGATCACGCTACAGGAAACCCTGCTGATTCCTTTAGCCTCAAGATCCACCAGATAGTGGTGATACTGAGGCAGACGTCTCAGGCTTGGCTGCGGAAT
>Ga0265336_10000904_pt1 | contig 15100 bp, 13 predicted proteins | sample 42119metaG_FD_193583 | JGI IMG/M metagenome (GOLD analysis project Ga0265336, IMG submission 193583) | Rhizosphere microbial communities from Carex aquatilis grown in University of Washington, Seatle, WA, United States - 4-21-19 metaG | ecosystem: Host-associated > Plants > Roots > Rhizosphere...
CTTGAGACCGAATTCACCGAAATTCATCCGGGCACCGGTGGTAGCAACACCACGGGATTTGCCTTTTTGTGTTTTACGGTATTTGACTCTTTTTGGCATTAACAACATAAACTAAAATCCTCTCAAATTACCTTACTAACACCCGGTGTTAGGAAGGTTATTCTTCCTAACACCGGGTGTTGGGAAGGTCTATGCGACAATAGGTTCAGCTGGCGGTGCAACCGGGGTGGCCGGTGTCGCCGGCGGTTGTGCTGCTGCCGCGGCCTTGGCTTCAATTTCTTCTGAATCTTTGATCACATCACCTTTATAAATCCAAACCTTGATCCCCAAAAGACCATAGGTTGTCTTGGCTTCGGCAAATCCATAATCAATATCGGCACGCAGGGTCTGTAACGGAACCTTGCCTTCATGGTATTTTTCGGTACGGGCCATTTCAGCGCCGCCTAAACGACCGGCACAGCGGATCTTGATACCCTTGGCACCGGCGGCACGGGACTGCTCTATGGCACGCTTCATCGCACGACGAAAGGCAACGCGTTTCTCTAACTGAAAAGCTACCGCCTGGGCAACAAGTTGGGCATCCACATTGGGGTTCTTGATCTCATTGATATCAATAACGATCTTGTCCATGTCCTTATGGGTGATCTCCTTGAGCTCGGCGCGCAGACGGTCGATATCAGCCCCGCGGCGGCCGATGATGACACCGGGACGGGCGGTATGGATGCGGACCTTGACCTGTTCTGCCAAACGCTCGATAACGATCATGGACACGGCTGCTTGTTCAAATTTTTCACGGATATAGGCACGGATCTTAAAGTCCTGTTTGATATTATCAGAATATTCACGACGCTGGGCGAACCAAAGGCTGCGCCAATTTTTAGTGTATCCAAGTCTTAAGGCTAACGGATGAACTTTTTGACCCACAGTGTTTCTCCTATTTGGTTTTTACGTCTAATTCCACAGTTAAATGCGTTGTCCGACGCAAGATCGGGGTGGCCCTGCCGAATGAGGCCGCACGAAAACGTTTCCAGGCACCGCCGTGATTGGCCGTGATGGCTTTGATGAACAGCTGGTTCTCGCTTAATCCCTTTTGCTTGGCATTGCTCACCGCGGAATCAAGCACTTTCTTGACCAGGGCGCTGGAACCTTTGTTGATCTGGGCCAGCATCGCCAAGGAGGTCGGTACATCCTTGCCGCGGATGGCGTCACAGACCTGGCGCATCTTCATCGACGAAACTCTTAAATATTTAGCTTTAGCAATTGCTATCATATATTTTTATCCTTACTTCTTCTGCATAGCCTTCTTGGCCTTGACACCGCCATGCGCTTTAAAGGTACGGGTGGCGACAAAATCGCCTAATTTCATACCCACCATGTTTTCCGTCACGAACACCGGTATATGTTTACGCCCATCATGGACGGCAAACGTATAGCCGACAAAATTAGGGATGATCGTGGAACGGCGAGACCATGTCTTGATCGGCTGGCGCTGGCCTGAAGCCACGACTTTATCGAACCTGCGTGTTAAAGATTCCTCAACATATGCACCTTTTTTAACGGAACGTCCCATTTTACTTTGTCCTTCTTCTGACGATCATTTGATTGGAATATTTACGGCGACTACGGGTCTTATAACCCTTTGTCGGTTTACCCCATGGCGTCACTGGATGAGGATTACCTTGAGGCGCCTTGCCTTCACCACCACCGTGTGGGTGATCGACCGGGTTCATGACAACACCGCGTGATTGCGGACGACGGCCTAACCAACGGCTGCGTCCGGCTTTACCGATCGAAACAGTCTCATTTTCCACATTGCTTAATTGTCCCACCGTAGCACGGCAATCGATGGATACCTTGCGGACCTCGCTTGACGGCAGGCGCAGGTGCGCGATATTGCCTTCTTTGGCGATCAGCTGGGCAGATGTCCCGGCGGAACGCGCTAACTGTCCGCCGTTACCCGGCTTTAATTCAATATTGTGTACCCCGCAACCGAGAGGGATCTTGCGCAGCGGCAGGCAATTGCCCGGCAGCATATCAACGTCGGCATTATTGGTGCTTACGATCACATGGCCGACCCTAAGGTCTACAGGAGCTAAAATGTATGATTTTGTTTTGTCACTTTTGTATTGGATCAAGGCGATACGGCAGGTGCGGTTAGGGTCATATTCAATGCCTAGAACTTCGGCGGGATCATCAATACGCGTTCTCTTGAAATCAATGACACGGTACATGCGCTTATGCCCGGCACCACGATGACGTGAGGTGATGCGTCCATAGGAATTGCGTCCACCGGAACTCTTTAAAGGTTCAAGCAAGGATTTTTCAGGCTTGCCCTTGGTCAGTTCGCTAAAATCCGGCAACGCCGCGTGACGTACACCGTTTGTATATGGTCTAAAACGTTTAATGCCCATTTATCTACCCTTCGATCTTCTGTCCCTCTTTAAGAGAGACGATGGCTTTTTTCCAGCCCGTTGTGTAACCGGCACGCGCACGGACGCGCTTTAATTTTCCCGGCACATTGACGGTATTAACAGTATCGACCTTTACCTTATATATCTCTTCGACCGCGCGCTTGACATCGACCTTGGTGGCCACTGTTGCCACACGAAAGAGGTATTTGCGTTCTTTTTCCAGGGTAGTGCCCTTTTCAGACCGTACCATGGCTTTGACTATATCGTAACAAGTGATCATTGCGTTCATCCTTAAGGCTATTATTCAATTCTCTTTAATAAAGTTTTTAATGCTTCCTTGGTCACCAGCACATTCTTATTGCTCATGATGTCCGACGCGTTGGCGTCCTGGGCCCGCACCAGCGACAAGCGCGCGATATTGCGTGAGGCAAGCAGGGTTTTCTCGTTGGTGCCGTCCAACACAGCCAGGGTACGGCCCATGACCTTCAGTTCCTTGAGAATGGCCTCGAAATCCTTGGTCTTGCCCGATGGCACTTCCAGGTTATCGACACACCATAAACTGTCGCTCAGGAACTTGGCATTCAAACTTTCACGCAAGGCGGCAATACGCGTCTTTCTAGACACACTATACCCGAAATCACGGGGTTTGGGACCGAAGCAGATACCGCCTTTTTTCCATAGCGGGGAACGGGTCGATCCCTGACGGGCGCGTCCTGTCCCTTTTTGGGCCCACGGTTTTTTACCGCCGCCGGAGACTTCATTACGGGTCTTGGTTGAAACCGTCCCTTGACGCTGATTGGCATTGTACATGACCACGGCCTGATGGATCACCGCGTCGTGCACATGCACGCCGAATTTCTCTTTGGGAAGCTCAACGCTTGTTTCTTTTTTACCTTTTATATCAACAACTTTAAGTTCTGGCATACTATCTCTCTATTTCTTAGCTGACGAAGTTTTACCGGCAGCTGCCTTGCTCTGTTTCATTGGGTTTTTCTTGACTGATGATACGACTTCTTTCTTCTCTTCCAAGGAACGGAAGGCCCTCTTCTTCGATCTATTGATGACCACAAAACCGTTCTTGTGGCCCGGAACAGCCCCTTTAACAAGGATCAAATTTTGATCGGCATCGACACGCATGACACGCAAACTCTGCACGGTCACCGTATCCATCCCCATGTGCCCGGGCATATGCTGGCCCTTGTAAACGCGCGATGGGTCTGAACTGGAACCGATGGAACCGACACGGCGGTGATGCATGGAACCGTGGGCTGCAGGACCGCCATTCCAATTCCAGCGGACCATACCACCCTGAAAACCTTTACCGATGGATGTGCCTGTGACATCCACGAAATCCCCGGCTTTAAAAAGATCAGCTTTAAGCTGGTCGCCGATCTTATAATCCTTATTATCGGCGGATTCAAACTCCTTGATATGCTTCAAAGGTGTTTGCCCGATCTTCTTGAAAAATCCTAATATAGGGTTCTTTAAACGGGTCTCTTTGACCGCTTCATAACCTAAGACGACCTTTCCGCCAGCAGATTTGGCGATCCCGCCATGCTTCGTGGAAGTCATCCCAGCATCCTTCAAACCAAGTATCGTGCATGGACCCGCTTCGACAACGGTGACAGGCGTGATATTGCCTTCCGTATCAAAGATCTGTGTCATGCCTATTTTTTTACCCATAATGCCGCGGATCATCTATTTGTCCTTCCTTGACCACCCTAACACCCGGTGTTAGGAAGGGTTATCCTTCCTAACACCGGGTGTTGAGGAGGTCCATATGTCAATTTATTGTTTGATCTCCACATCCACCCCTGCCGGCAAATTTAATTTGCGCAAGGCTTCCACTGTCTTGGACGTTGGGTTGACCAAATCAATCAGGCGCTTATGCGTCGCTAATTGAAATTGTTCACGAGACTTTTTATCGATCACCGGTGAACGAAGGACCGTATACAGCTCTTTCTTCGTGGGTAGCGGCACTGGCCCGAATATCTGGGCGCCGGTGCGGATGGCTGTATCCACGATCTCCTGAGTGCTTTGGTCGATCAGGCGATGGTCGAATGCTTTAAGTTTTATACGGATTTTTTGCATGGTAACCTTTATTTAATGATCTCTGTAATAACACCTGCACCCACGGTATGCCCGCCTTCGCGGATGGCGAAGCGTAATTCCTTCTCCATGGCCACAGGTGTGATAAGCTCAACTTCCAATATAACGTTATCGCCAGGCATGCACATCTCTGTACCCGCCGGTAACTCGGCTGTCCCGGTCACGTCAGTGGTCCGGAAATAAAATTGCGGACGATAACCCTTGAAAAATGGGGTATGACGTCCGCCTTCTTCCTTGGTCAAAATGTAGACCGAGGCTTTGAATTTGGTATGGGGCTTGATGGAACCAGGAACGGCCAAAACCATGCCGCGCTCCATATTGTCCTTGTCAGCACCGCGTAAAAGCAACCCAACGTTATCGCCGGCTTGACCTTCATCCAATTCCTTACGGAACATTTCAACACCGGTGACAACTGTTTTGGATACGGCCGGGCGTAAACCAACAACTTCAACTTCTTCGCCGACCTTCACACGTCCGCGTTCAATACGTCCGGTGGCAACCGTCCCGCGGCCTGAGATGGAAAACACGTCTTCCACGGCCATGGAGAAAGGTTTGTCCAATTCACGCACTGGGACAGGAATAAACTCATCAACGGCTTTCATCAGATCAAGGATCGGCTTGGCTTTGCCTTCAAAATCCTTAGGATTGTTCAAGGCATCCAAAGCGCTTCCCTTGATGATGGGGGTATTGTCGCCGTCAAATTTATATTTAGTTAAAAGGTCGCGGACTTCCATCTCGACTAATTCCAATAATTCTTTGTCCTGGACCTGATCGCACTTGTTCATGAAAACAACGATGCGGGGAACATTCACCTGACGGGCCAAAAGGATATGCTCGCGGGTTTGCGGCATAGGACCATCAGTCGCGGAAACGACCAGGATAGCCCCATCCATCTGGGCGGCACCGGTGATCATGTTCTTGATATAATCCGCGTGGCCCGGACAGTCAATGTGAGCATAATGGCGTGTTTCAGTTTCATATTCCAAATGTGAGATATTGATGGTAACACCACGCTCTTTTTCTTCCGGAGCATTATCGATAGAATCATAGGCACGGGCCTGGGCCAAACCTTTATTACTCAACACCGTGGCAATAGCCGCGGACAAAGTCGTTTTACCATGATCAACGTGACCGATGGTCCCGATGTTCAAGTGTGGTTTATTACGATTAAATTTTTCTTTTGCCATTGTCTGACCCTCCGTTTAAAACTGCCTGATTAAAAATTTCCCTGTCCCCGTCTAATGGATGCGGGGACCCATCGTTACTTTCCCAAAAGATTATATATGTTCCCTATATAGAAGTTCAGAATTTTAAGCGTTAGCTAACTTTAGCAACGAAATCCTGACGGGAGCCGATTATTTTCTCGGCAATGCTGTTTGGAACCTGCGCGTAAAACGAAGGTTCCATAGAGAATGATGCGCGTCCCTGCGTGAGGGACCGCAGCGCATTCGCGTAGCCAAACATTTCAGCCAAGGGAACATCGACGAGAGCGGTCTTAAGCTTGCCCCTGTTGCCTGTTTCCTTGATCTGTGCGCGTCGTTTCATCAGATCCCCGGTGACATTTCCCCAGTGATCATCAGAAACTTCTACCTCTAACTTCATGATCGGCTCCATAAACACAGAACCGGCCCTACGGAAAGCTTCTTTTATAGCACGTTTTGCCGCTAATTGGAAGGATAATTCATCAGAGTCCACATCATGGTATTTACCATCCACCAAGGTGGCGATAAAATCCGTCACTGGATATCCGGCAAGTATACCATTTTGCGCGCCAATTTCAATGCCTTCTTTACAAGGCTTGATAAATTCGCGAGGAATAGCACCGCCCTTGATTTTGTCGACGAAGACATAACCAGTACCAGGTTCACCCGGCTCAACATCAATGACCACCTTACCGAATTTACCGCGGCCGCCACTTTGAGAAACATATTCACCAGGAATACCTATGACTTTTTTAGTGATCGCTTCCTTGTAAGCAACTTCAGGACGGCCTACGTTCGCATCCAGATTATTTTCACGTTTCATGCGGTCCACGATAATTTCCAAATGCAATTCACCCATCCCCGAGATAATAGTCTGGGAGGTTTCTGGATCAAATTTTACACGCAAGGAAGGATCTTCATCCAAAAATTTACGCAATACCATGCCCATCTTGTCCTGGTCAGCCTTTGTCTTTGGTTCAATGGCCAGGGAAACAACGGCTTCGGGCGGCTTTAAACCTTCCATCACCACCGGCATATCCGGAGCGCAAAGGGTGTCCCCTGATTTGCTTTCTTTAAGACCTACAAAGGCGACAATTTCACCGGTCGAGGCAGAGGTAACAATTTCCTGCTTGTTAGAATGCATGACAACCATCTTGGAAACTTTTTCTTCTTTGCCGTTAGATGAATTCAAATAGGTCTGCCCGGGCAAAAACCTGCCGGAATAGATGCGTGTAAAAAATATCTTGCCGACATATTTATCAGAAGCGATCTTGAAGACCAGCGCCATCGCAGGCTCGTTATCATCGGCTTTACGGATGATCACTTCTTCTTTATTATCGGGATTGTAACCTCTCTTGGGGGGAATATCTAACGGTGAAGGTAGAAAATCAACAACAGCATCCAGCAGCATTTGGACGCCCCGGTTTCTCTTGGAGGCGCCGGTTAAAACAGGCACAAATTTACAGGCAATGACGGTACGGCGAATGGCCTTCATCAGCTGGTCCTTGCTGGGGTCCTTGCCGTGTAAATACATGTCCGCCATCTCATCGTCAACTTCAGCCAAACGTTCAATTAAAATATGACGGTAATTCGCGGTCTTTTCTTTAAATTCTTCCGGGAGAGGGAGGCGTTCAAAATCCATGCCGTCGGCGTCATTGTACTTGATATATTGCTCATTGATGACGTCGACCAATCCCTTGAAATTATCCTCTGCCCCATCGTTGTACACAATACCGGCAGCGTTAGCGCCAAAACGATCATGCATCTCACCGATGACACGGTCAAAATCAGCACCCAAACGGTCGATCTTATTGATAAAGGCAATGCGGGGAACATTATATTTATCTGCCTGGCGGTAAACAGTCTCGGTCTGAGGCTGGACACCGGAACAAGCACAAAGAACAATCACAGCGCCGTCCAATACCTTCAGGGAACGCTCGACCTCGATAGTAAAGTCCACGTGGCCGGGAGTATCAATGATATTGATGCGATGGTCACGCCAAAAGGAGGTGATGGCCGCTGATGTAATAGTGATCCCGCGTTCCTGTTCCTGGGGCATCCAGTCCATGGTGGTATTACCATCATCGATATCGCCCATCTTATGGATCTCACCCGTGTAATACAAGATACGCTCAGTCGTCGTGGTCTTACCCGCGTCGATATGGGCGATGATCCCGATATTACGGAACATAGGTAAAGGAACTTGGTTGGAGGTAGCGGATGCCATATTATTTTACCATCTCAAATGACTGAAGGCACGGTTGGCCTCGGCCATCTTATGGGTTTCATCACGCTTTTTTATGGCAGGACCTTCGGACTTATACGCAGATACTAATTCTTCAGCTAACTTGATCTCCATGGGCTTGCCCTTCTTGTTGCGGGCGTAATCACGGATCCAGCGCATGGCCAAAGACATACCGCGTGCCGGGATAACATCGGTCGGCACCTGATAGGTGGCGCCACCAACCCGGCGGCTCTTGACTTCCAGGCGCGGACGTACATTATCAACGGCCTTGGTCAATGCTTTAACGGAAGATTCTTCCTGGGTCTTTTCCTTCAATATATCCAAGGCGTTATAAATGATATTCTCAGCAATGGTTTTCTTGCCATCCACCATCAAAATGGAAATGAAACGCGAAACCAAATCGCTGTTATATTTAGGATCGCCTATGACTTTTCTTTTTTCTGCTCTTCGTCTTCTCATGTCAATTCCTTAATGACCATCCTAACACCGGGTGTTAGGAAGGTTTACTTGGCTTTAGCTCGCTTGGCTCCGTACTTGGAGCGGGATTTTTTACGGTCTGCAACACCTGAAGTATCAAGTGTACCACGCACAATGTGATAACGCACGCCCGGCAGGTCTTTGACACGGCCGCCGCGGACCAGCACGATCGAGTGCTCCTGCAGGTTATGGCCTTCACCCGGAATATATGAGGTGACTTCGACCTTGTTGGACAAACGCACACGGGCGATCTTGCGCAACGCCGAATTTGGTTTCTTGGGCGTCATTGTCTTGACTTGCAAGCATACACCCCGGCGCTGCGGGCATGATGTCAATGCCGGAGACTTGCTACGCTTTATTTTCAGCAGTCTGCGGTGTCTGATTAACTGTGATATCGTTGGCATATTTTACCATTTCTACTTGATTATATTCTTTCATTCCCGTCCCTGCCGGGATCAAATGCCCGACAATGACGTTCTCTTTAAGCCCGCGCAAGAGGTCAACTTTACCAGATGCTGCTGCCTCTGTCAAGACTCTTGTGGTTTCTTGGAAACTTGCCGCGGAAATAAAACTTTCCGTCGTCAAAGAGACCTTGGTGATACCCAGCAATAACGGTGTCGCCTGGGCAGGTTTACCTTTTTTCTTCTGAACCGCCTCATTGGCCTTTTTAAAGAGTACGCGGTCGACCTGGTCGCCCACTAAAAAGTCAGTGTCGCCGGAATCATCAATGCGTACTTTTTTGAGCATTTGCGCAATGATGATCTCAATGTGCTTGTCATTGATGCGCACACCCTGAAGACGATAAACTTCCTGGACTTCGTTCAATAAATATTCCTGCAAGGCCTTGTCCCCGCAAACGCGCAAGATGTCCTGCGGAACAACTGGTCCGTCGGTCAACTGCTGGCCTGCAAAGATATGATCGCCCTTGTAAACATTGGGATGCTTGCCGTGGGGAATGGTGTATTCCTTGGATGTACCCGTGGCTGATTTGACCACGATGGAACGCAAGCCCTTCTTGTCCTCGCCAAACTCGCAAATACCATCGATCTCGGCGATAACTGCCGGGTCTTTGGGACGGCGCGCTTCAAACAGCTCTGCAACGCGGGGCAAACCGCCGGTGATATCGCGCGTCTTGGAGGCGCCGCGCGGGATCTTGGCAATGAGCTCACCTGCCGCTATATTGTCCTTGTCATTGACCAGGATATGAGCACCGGTCGGGATCGAATAAATACCTACGATCTCGCCTTTACCGTCACTGATAATGATCTGCGGATGGTATTCCTGTTTATGTTCGACAACCACGCGTTCAACAACCCCGGTCACGGGATTTTCTTCGCGCTGGAAGGTGGTGCCTTCGCTTAAATCTTCGAAGGAAACACGGCCCTGGGCTTCGGTGATGATGGGGATGGTATACGGATCCCAAGTAGCAACGACTGTGCCCTTGGTCACTACTGCCCCATCGGCGAACGCCAGGGAGGTACCTTGCGGTAATACATGGCGCTCGAACTCACGGCCGTATTCATTGTTCACACTCACAGAACCGTTACGGTTCAAGACAATGAATTCTTTGCCGCGGGCGACCACACGCAGGGTATGGTATTTAAGCACGCCATCTTGTTTAATTTTAATAAATGATTGTTCAATGGTACGTGATGCCGTACCACCGATGTGGAAGGTTCTCATGGTCAGCTGGGTCCCGGGTTCCCCGATGCTTTGGGCCGCAATGGTACCAACTGCTTCCCCGATCTCAACGATGCGATGCGTGCCTAAATTACGGCCATAGCATTTAACGCAAACGCCGATGCCTGCCTCGCAGGTCAACACGGAGCGGATACGAACTTTTTCAACACCTAATTGCTCGATCAGATCTGCTTTCTCTTCAGTGATCTCATCACCGGAAGCAACGACCTGCTGATCGGTGACAACGTCCAATATATTGTCCAGGGCCACGCGGCCGACGATACGTTCTTTAAGGGTGACCACCATCTCATCGCCTTCAGTGATGGCAGCGACCGTGATACCGTTGACCGTACCGCAGTCCTCAAGATTGACAACCATCTCTTGGGCCACGTCGACCAAACGACGGGTCAAATACCCGGCGTCAGCGGTCTTAAGGGCCGTATCCGCTAACCCTTTACGGGCGCCGTGAGTGGAAATAAAATATTCCAAAACGGTCAGGCCTTCACGGAACGACGCGGTGATGGGGCTCTCGATGATCTCGCCTGACGGCTTGGCCATCAACCCGCGCATACCGGAAAGCTGGCGGATCTGTAATTTAGAACCACGAGCGCCTGAATCAGCCATGATGAAGACCGGATTGAACTGATCCATTTTCTTGAAAACCAGGTCTGACAGGGTTTCCGTCGTATGGGTCCAGATATCAATGACCTTATTATATCTTTCGCGGCCGGTGATGATACCCTTGCGGTATTGGTCATCCACCTTGCCTACTTCCTGCTTGGCATTGGCGATGATCTTGGGCTTGTCCTCAGGGATGGTCAAGTCCGACATGGCAATGGAAATACCTGCTTCAGTCGCCCTGATGAAACCTAAGGTCTTCACATCGTCCAGTAATTTGACGGTGCGATGATGGCCGAAACGTTTATAGCAATCCGCGATCACGGAACCGATGCGCTTCTTGTCCAAAAGCTCATTGACAAACCCGTAATTCAACGGCAGCACTTCATTAAAGAAAACACGGCCAACCGTGGTCTCAATGATCTTGGAGGTATTACCTGAAAGCAGGATCTTCTGCTGGGTCTTTTCCTTATCATTGGTTTGGATGACCATGGAAGGTTTTTCCTGGCCCCAAACATCGGTGGTCAAACGTAATTTGATGCGGGCATGCAATTTCACAAACCCGTCCGTATACGCCACCTTGACCTCATCGATGGAACCGAACAAATGGCCTTCACCTTCGGCGCCCGGTAATTCCTTGGTCAGGTAATAAAGCCCAAGCACGATGTCCTGGGTCGGTGACACAATGGGACGACCGTCCGCCGGTGAAAATAAATTGTTAACGGACAATAATTGCAAACGGCATTCGATCTGGGCTTCCAGGGACAGCGGGATGTGAACAGCCATCTGATCCCCGTCGAAGTCAGCGTTGAACGCCGTACAAACGAGCGGATGTAATTTAATGGCTTTGCCTTCGATCAACACCGGCTGAAAAGCCTGGATGGACAAACGGTGAAGTGTCGGGGCGCGGTTGAGCATCACCGGATGGTCCTGGATGACCTCATCCAAAATGTCCCAAACCTCGATCTTGGCGCGTTCCACCATGCGCTTTGCACCTTTGATCGTATGCACAAAACCTTTTTCACGCAGTTTCCTGATGATAAAAGGCTCAAATAATTCCAACGCCATTTTCTTAGGCAAACCGCACTGATGTAATTTCAATTCCGGGCCGACGACGATAACAGAACGGCCGGAATAATCAACACGTTTACCTAAAAGGTTCATACGGAAACGCCCTTGCTTGCCCTTTAACATATCGGACAAGGACTTCAAAGGACGGTTTCCCGAACCCAACACCGGACGGCCATGACGGCCGTTATCCAAGAGCGCATCCACCGCTTCCTGAAGCATACGCTTCTCATTGCGGATGATGATCTCCGGGGCGTTTAAATCGATCAATTTTTTCAAACGATTATTACGGTTAATGACACGGCGATACAGGTCATTAAGGTCAGAGGTGGCGAAACGGCCGCCTTCCAATGGGACCAGCGGACGCAGGTCCGGTGGGATCACCGGAAGCACATCCAATACCATCCACTCGGGATTATTGCCTGAGGCCCTGAAATCCTCAACGATCTTCAAGGTCTTGGCTAATTTCTTGAAATTAGTCCCGTTCGGATTGGCATCAGCCAGGTCCTTACGCAATTTCTTGCACAATACCACCATGTCCAGCTCTTTGAGCATTTCACGCACGGCATCGGCACCGATACGGGCCTTGAAAGCACCGCCATACTTGACGACGGCTTCCTGGTACTCATCCTCGGAGAAAAATTGCTTTTTCTTTAAAGGGGTCGTGCCGGGATCAATGACCACGTACTCTTCATAATAGATCAATTTTTCAAGGTCACGCAAACTCACCTGCATAAGCGCGGCTAAACGGGATGGCACCGCTTTGTAAAACCAGATATGCGTCACCGGACAGGCCAGGTCTATATGGCCCATACGTTCACGGCGCACAGACGAACGGGTCACAAGGACGCCGCAACGGTCGCAGGTAATGCCTTTGAACTTGATACCTTTATATTTTCCGCAATTACATTCCCAGTCCCTCATGGGCCCGAAGATCTTCTCGCAAAAAAGCCCATCCTTCTCGGGCTTTAAGGTGCGGTAGTTCAGGGTTTCCGCTTTTTTAACGGGACCCTTGGACCATGACATGATGACTTCCGGGGAAGCTATGCGGATCGTGATACGATCTTGTTTAGTGATATCTATTTTGCTCATTTAGGGTCACCCTCTTCCTTAGGATCAGTAGTCCCAGGTTCACCGACGGCTTTTTCCATACGAATGTCCAGGCAAAGCCCTTGCAATTCCTTGACCAATACGTTAAATGATTCAGGGATCCCGGGCGAAAGCGCCTGTTCTCCCTTGACGATCGCTTCATAGATGCGGCTGCGTCCGGTCACATCGTCGGACTTGACGGTCAGCATCTCCTGCAAGGTGTAGGCCGCGCCATACGCTTCCAGGGCCCAAACTTCCATTTCCCCGAAACGTTGACCTCCGAAATGCGCCTTACCGCCCAACGGCTGCTGGGTGACTAATGAATACGGCCCGATGGAACGGGCATGGATCTTCTCGTCTACCAAGTGGTTAAGCTTAAGCATGTAAATGTAGCCAACCGTTACCTTTTGTTCAAACGGCAGGCCTGTATGCCCATCAAAAACAAAGGACTTCCCGTCTTGGGGCAGACCTGCTTCTTTAAGCAGGTCACGGATCTCTTGCTCGGTAGCACCGTTGAATACCGGTGTCTCACAATAAAAACCTAATACTTTCGCGGCCCAGCCCAAATGGGTCTCCAAGAGCTGTCCTACGTTCATACGGGAAGGTACACCTAACGGATTCAGCACCACGTCAACGGAACGGCCGTCTTCCAGGAAGGGCATATCCTCTTCCGGCATGATGCGTGAAACGATACCTTTGTTACCGTGGCGGCCGGCCATTTTGTCGCCGACCTGCAATTTGCGTTTGGTGGCCACATAAACGACCACGCGCTTGAGCACTCCGGCGGGAAGCTCGTCCCCGCGTCGGATACGGTCGGTTTCCTGAACTTCCTCTTCAGTCAATTCAGCGATCTTGTCCATGTAAAAGGACATGATCTCACGGCCTTCGGTGCCTTCTTCTATATCATCCAGTGTCAGTTTTCCGACACGTTTCTTGTCGATCCCCAAGGATTTGGCTATTTTTTCATCCTTTTCACGGATAATGATCTCGATCTCCTGCTTATAGTATTCCTTGATCTTGTTGATGGCCGAAGATTCTTTGACCTTGTCCTGTTTGGACTTGCGCCCGCGCTCATTGCGCTGGAACACTTCCACATTGACCACAAAGCCTTCTATACCCGGAGACAGCGTCAGTGACGTGTCCCGCACATCCGCGGCTTTCTCACCGAAGATCGCACGTAACAGGCGCTCCTCAGGGGAAAGTTCTTTTTCGCTTTTAGGCGTTACCTTACCGACTAGAATGTCGGTGGCCTTGACCTCTGCGCCGACACGCACAATACCCTCTTCGGTCAGGTCCTTAAGGGCCTCTTCTGCGACGTTGGGGATATCCCGCGTGATCTCTTCATTACCCAAACGGGTCTCGCGGCATTCGCATTCAAAACGCTCGACGTGGATCGAGGTAAACACATCCTCGCGCACGATACGTTCATTGATGAGGATGGCGTCCTCGAAATTATAGCCGCGCCATGGCATGAATGCGACCAGGGCATTGCGGCCTAACGCCAAACGGCCATCCTGAGTACCGATACCGTCCGCGATCGTTTGGCCGGCTTCGACCTTCTGGCCTAATTTAACGAGCGGACGCTGATGCACACAGGTATTCGCGTTTGAGCGTTGGAAATTCTTTAATGTATAAGATGTCTTGCCGACGACAATTTCACGGCCGTCAACCTTGGTAACAGTGCCTGCTTCTTTGGCAATGACAACAACACCGGAGTCACGGGCCACTTTTTCTTCCATACCGGTACCGACCAACGGCACTTCCGGTATCATCAACGGCACGGATTGGCGCTGCATGTTAGAACCCATGAGGGCACGGTTGGCGTCGTCATGTTCCAAGAACGGGATCAGGGCCGCAGCCACGGACACCAATTGCTTGGGCGAGACATCCATATATTCAACCTTGGCCGGTGCGACCCTGGGAAAATCTCCCTTATAACGGCAAGACACCAAATTTTCGGTGAATTTACCGTCTTTGTCGATCGGAGAATTGGCCTGGGCGATGTATTTGTTCTGGTCCACATCCGCGGTCAGGAATTCACTTTTCCTGGAGACTTTACCATCCGCTACCTTGCGGTAAGGTGTTTCGATAAAACCTAATTCATTAACGCGTGCACAGGTGGTGAGTGACGCGATCAAACCGATATTCGGGCCTTCAGGTGTCTCAATGGGGCAAACACGGCCATAATGGGTCGGGTGCAC
>Ga0265336_10000906_pt1 | contig 15068 bp, 12 predicted proteins | sample 42119metaG_FD_193583 | JGI IMG/M metagenome (GOLD analysis project Ga0265336, IMG submission 193583) | Rhizosphere microbial communities from Carex aquatilis grown in University of Washington, Seatle, WA, United States - 4-21-19 metaG | ecosystem: Host-associated > Plants > Roots > Rhizosphere...
CGGCTTGCGGCAGCCCAAGTTCAGCTTGAGCTCGCTGGATGATCTGCAGCAGCGTAAGTGGCATTTATCCCTCTTACGCAGTAAGTACGTAGGTCCAATTCTGATACTTGTACTGCCACATGATAGCAGACTTGAATTGAGGAAGTGTTAGATTGCCGTTTGTCGAACCATTAAGCTTGTGACCAGATGGTACAAAAATCAAAGCGCTGGTAGCAGTACCGCTTTGATTTGTCAGCCAATAATCGTCCATAATGTAGGCATTATTTGGCATGACCAACGCAGTCTGACCGCTCGCCACAGTAATTTCTACATTCTGAGACAACAAGATGGTTGCACCAGTTTGAGACGTGCCCTTACCAGCAGCTAACGAATAGTCAGCGCCGATTAGTTCAGCCTGTTCACCGGGCAAACCCGCCCCCATAAGGGCTGTTGTGCTTCCTTGTGACATAGTGCGTGTCCCTTCTAATTAGGCGGTAAGGATGTAGGTCCAGTTCTTGGACTTGTACTGCCAGAAATAGATGGACTTGTTCTGGGCCACGTTAACGCTCGAATTGAGCGTACCATTCAGAGTGTGCCCAACTGGAACATAAAGAACAGCCGTAGTGCTGGACGAGTTTGTCAAGGCAAAGGGCACCATCACTGGCGCGTCAGATGGGGGAATTGCCCCAGCATGGCTGCCATCCGCCACCGTCAACTCACTGCCACGTGACTTAATCACGGCAGCAGTTCCTTGTGTCGTACCAGCACACGCCAAAACCGCAGGCTGTGCGCCCAACAGGGCGGCAAGCTGCGCGGGGACGCCCAAACCTGTAAGGGCGTCGTCAGTTGCTAAAGGCATTTAAAACTCCTTTGAGGAATGGGGTTTAGCTAATACGCGCACGAGAACGCTTAGCTGGCGAAGTTTTAGACTTCGACAAATCTTTCGTAATGTGTGTTGCAGCAATCTGAGCCGACTGAGCATCAAAGTTAGGATTCAATTGCTTGCCGGGAGGAAATACACCACGCCCACTCTGATTGGCAAACATGCGCTGGAAATCTTCCATGGTGACAGCATTGGTCTGATTTTCACGCAAATGAGCAAGTTCTGCCTGCACAAGATCGAGGGTGTGCTTGAGGGAATGAATTTCCCGATCCTTTTCATCAAGGGCTGCCTTGAGTTGGCTAGCCTTGACACCCTTGTTCGCTACTTCCAAGTAGCGCATTGCCTCGTTCACCCACTGCTGGGCACCCATTCCAATGCTTTCAATAGCGTGGGCAGAAAGCGCACCGCACTGTTCAACAGTATGGACGCCAGAAGCCTTGAGCGCGGCTGCAACAGAAGGTTTATCGGCAAACAGGAAGTCAATTGGGGTACCGTCAGCGGTCTGCGGTGCGTTCTGAACGAACTGGTTCCACTGCATCGGGAAGCGGCGCTTGTCAGTGTCAGTAGCCTCACGCTCTACAATGTTCAGGCGCTCACCGGGTGGATGAATTCGGACGAAAACCTTGTCATCAAAATACGGTCTGCCACTTTCGGCCGATTTGGAAGGGTTACGCACTGGCTTGACGTAGAACATGACAACCATAGAAGGGTCACCACCGCCGTATTGCACGACACCGACGTCGCCCTGCCACTTGATGCCATTGTGTACTTGAAAATCGTCCATAACTCAAAACTCCTGTTTATTTTCGGGTTGGAAGATAGCCCAGATCAAATTAGTTTGCTAGAGTCAAGTCCAATTCTGGCTCACTTTTGTCCTTAATGAACTCACGCAGTTCTACGGCTACCTGTTCCATCATACCATCCCAATCATGGGGGGCAGGCTGCACAAATTGCCGTAGGGTTGGATACCACGGGCTATCTTTTCTGTCACCAAACCAACGCCAGCAACCATCCCAACGGCTCAAGAGCCAAGTTGGCTTACCGATAGAAGCAGCGGCATGCAATACGGCAGTATCCACTGAGATAACAAGATCACAATTATCAATTGCACAGCAGGTCTCATAGAAGTCATACATGTCTTCGGTAAAATCACCGATAGTCATTCCGGTAGGAGGCGTTTTTACTTGTTCGGCAGGTGGGCCTTTCTGAAGTGAGACCCAAACAATACCCGGTATCTTGGCAAGGGGTGCGAAAGAATCAAGGGTGGTTGATCGAAGTTGGTCAATTCTAAGGGCGTCAGGATGAGCCACACGGGCCATGCCAGCCCAACAAATACCCACCTTGAAATGGCCGGGGTATTTTTCAGTCAGGGGTGACATCCTTCGCCCCCATGCTTCCACATCCCTGCTTCTAAGCAGAAATTCTTGTTCTGTAGAAGAAATGCTGTTTATGGTAGGGGTGAGCATTCCAATCAAAGTCATCATTGGAATGACATAATCAACGTGGGGGATATCATCACCAAAGTTAATCACCGCATAAACTTCAGGGATGGTTTCAAGAAGCCTACGCACTGGCTGACGTGCCTCAATTATTATCCGGCACATAGGATACTGTTGCGCCAGAATACGGGCAACGCGCGCAAAATTCATCACGTCACCAAAGCCTTGTTCTGAGTAAACAAGAATACTTTTACGATTGAGATTTTCACCATTCCACTGTGGCTCTTTCAACCCCCTAGGAACCATCTGATTGGTTTTCCAACGCCACTCATACTGTTCCCAGCCTTCCTTAAGTTGCCCGTCTTTTAAAAGGGCGAGTGCCAGTGCGAGTTGACCGTCAGCATATGTTGGATCGGCTGCCACTGATTTTCTGTAGGATTCAATAGCTTCTTTCAATTTACCATCCCATTTGTAGAGATGGCCCATATTCATGTGGGTGTGAGGGATGTTTGGATTAATTTCTATGGCCTTCTTAAACCATTTCATGGCCTCGTCAGCCTTTTCCATATCCCAATAGGCTGAACCTTTGTTGCTATAGCTAATGGGGGATGGCTCTAAAGCAATTGCCCTATCATGGTTCAAGATGGCGTCAAGTGGATGACCCAACTTGCTTAGAGCAACTCCTCTGTTTGCCCAAGCCCACGGTAGGTTTTCGTCTATTTGTAGAATTTCGGTGGCGTAGTAAGCGGCATCATTCCAGTTAGCCTCCCTCAACGCCTTGACTAACAAATCACGGTATTCGTCCATGGACTTACGCTGCATTTAACGCTCCTTTTACGGGGTTTGGATACAAAGATGGGGGCCGGATTAGTGGCCCCCATCAGAAGTTTTAAATACGCTTCAAAACACTTAGGCCGAAGTACCAACCACAGGGTAGTTAAGGATGGCAGTGTTCGGACCAGCGGCAGAACCAGTTGCCTGACTAACAACAAGGCCATTGATCTGATACGTGGTACCAGCACCACCAGCAGACGAGCTGAGGGTACCACCAGTGGTCGCGCTCGAATACAACTGAGCATTCTTGGTGGTAGAAGCAGCCGTCTTGACGTTCGGACAGTTGCCCGCACGCTGTGCCCAGAAATAACAGCCGGTCTGGGGGCTGGCTGGGGCTGGGATGGCTACCGAACCAGTAGTGCCACCCGATACAGCAAGAAGCTGCCCAGTGGGCGCGGTAGCAACAGTAGCACCGCCAATCAGGGCCACCGACCAAGAGCCGGGAACTGCGCTGATCAGAAGAACTGAACCGGGGGCAATGGTAACGCTCGCAGTGCAGTAAACCCACTCAGAGCCATCGAGGCCCCAAGCCATTTCACCCGGCAGGAACGGGGGAGCTGGATACTCTGGGGTACCCGTGCTTTGGATAAACACCGCATTGATATCGATGCCTTCCTGCGTAGTTGTGCTATAAACGGTATTCGCCATTTAAGGCTCCTTTGATTGAAATGATCCGTACTTTCAAAGTTTAGTCATGAATTGGTTTTCACAACCACGCAGGAGGTTCAGTGATTGGTTTCACACGCTTCTTTCTACTAAGAAGTTTTGGGATAGTCAAGAAATGTCATTGTCCTTTATTAAACTCAGCCACGCCGTTAAAGAGCCCACAGGGGGTGGATAGGATGCTGCCACCACAGATCAATCCCCACAGGCCGCTGTTATACAGCACGAGGTTGGATGGGGAGGCAGCACTCGTCATGAATCCATAACTGTAGGTTTGGGTTGGGTCAGTACCCATAAATCCTTTGTAGTAGGACTTTATCGTTGCCTTAGAACTCGTGCTGCGTTGCCAACCCACAATGGCATCGTTTACAGCATTGGCTGATGCAGTACCATTTCCAGTAAAGGTTATGGCCTCGTTAACAACACCAGCGCCACTGGGGGCCGCTGATAAGGTGAAACTGTTATTTGCGGTATTAATGGAGGCTACTGTCTGCCCCGCAGTTATGTCACCGGCAGAAACAGCCATCCCCTTGTAGATACCAGACATAGTCGTGCAGGTATCAACTGTAGTTGACCCACTGTTTGTGTTGCAATTTACAATCACCGTAGGAGGAACAATTCCACCAGCCGTGTATTGAGCAGCCGTTCCACCAGATGCTTCGATGGCACCCTCATACCATCGTAGCTTAATTGGATTCATACCAGCCGGGCGGGCATTATTCACGTTAGTAGTCATGTATGCTTGCCACGAAGGCCAACCATAGACATTGTTATTCTGAAACTGTGTTATGTTTCTTATCGTTGGGTAAGAAACACTTTCGCTGTAAACAGAAAGAGTGCCAGATCCACCAGTGCCACAATTAAGGTCAGTCGGGCTGACGACGCCATTTACAATAGCTCTGAAGGTAGCATTGTTTCCAGCAATTGATTGCAGCCTGTAAAATTGCCCATCAACCAGTCCACTGGGCAAATGACCAACACCATCGCTGCTACGGAAGGTTCTTGCACTAAATCCTAATGTTCCTGTTGGTGGAACACTTGAGACATAGGTAAAGGTGGTGCCACTGCACGTGAAAGTACCTATAAGATTTGTATTGTTAAAAGATAGACCATTCATATCATCGTTAATTGTGGAAATAGCAGCAGTCTGTGAAGTTGGATCATTTGTGACCCAGTTATTAACAACAGACTGATAGAATCCATTTGTAGTATTGATAGCACTTCCTGCACCACCAGTATCAACACCAGTGCTAAGACTTACTCCACCCAAGTATGGTGCCCAACCTAGTGTATCCATCACATCGATGGGGCGGCCACCACCACCGTTAGCAACGGACTTGCTATAGTTGAAACTAGAGGATAATGAGCAAGTGCCAGAGAAAGTTCCGCCCAGATATACACAAAGTTTGCTGTTGTTAGTTGGATCTAAGGTTGAGCCAGTCCAGCTATTGGGGCCGCTGCCATTTGTTATGGCGCAACAATTTTGGTTGCCCAAAAATATCTCAAGTTTTGATCGTCGGCCTGACCAACCAGCAGCCAACCACAGATCAGACAACTGCCGTATTCTGAGACTTTCAAAGTAAACATTGCAGCAACTGGGTGAAATCCCGGTCCAATACCCCCTCAGGTATGTCTGTTCCCATGGAAGATGAGCAGAATTCCATACCTCATTGCCGATTTCGGGTAGTACCGAAAGTGTTGGATTGAGGGTATTGAGAGTGAGTGTGGCAACTTGCGTAAAGAAATCATTATTGGCCCGTGTTGGCATATTGAGCCACAGATTAAGACCTGTGTCATTCGCAAGGCCAATCTGCGCCTCGTATGGGATGTTTTGTTGAAATGCCCCGTTACGGGAAATCAGATTTGACGGCCCATCGTATGAAAAGTTAACAAGGCTGGTGAATACATTCGCCCCGCATGGTTTTAGCCCTCCGTCGGCGACCATAGCAACGGCCCCACCAGCTTTTCCGGTCACCGCAACACCAGCCGTACCCATACACCCACTGCTAGCAAAAGCATGAACGAACGGTAAATCCAATATGATATGATTTGCATCTACTACAGACTTGATTGTTTGGATGCCCTGCGTTTCAGTAGTACCACCAACATCGAAGATATATAGTTTGTGGCCTGCGATAAAATCAGATGTAGAGCTGGCAGTAATGGTTTCGCTACCAACCGTTTGCGAATTGTTAACAGCATATGTTCCAGCACCCCCACTGCCCGTACAGGCTGGGGTGCAAAAAGTTGGATTAACAAGGGCGGTTCCAGTTATGGAGGTGCCAGCAGTAATTGCGTTGGCACCCGTTGTCGCCAGTGTCTGACCAACTAATAGAGTATTGGCATTGGCACTTCCTGAGTTAGACACACCAGTAGTAACTGTAAGTGTTGTCCCAGAAATTGAGCCAGTAAACGAACCAGAATAGATGGTTAGTTTGGTGCATTGTGTACTACCAGTGCAGTTAGTGGTGCCATCCCCAACAGCACCGTTCACTACATATTCCCAAGCGGGCACATCTGGGGCCGCCTGAATAATGTCACCATCAGCCCACGCCCCTAGGCCCTGTCCATTTAAATTGCCATTCATATCGTCGGATGGGGCAGCAGTGAAGACGTATGGTGGTTGGCCGGAGATTCCTATGGACCTCGTAGCAACTGGGTTGGTATTGGCTGCACCGCCAGCGCGGGCGCTGGGATTGAATATGTTAGTTGTGTACGAAAAATTGCTGGTTTTAGTCCGATATCCATATGTTGATTGATTACCATCTGTGACGCTGTTCCAGCCCATGGTGCGAACCCAATCAAAGTTGGCACCCTGATTGGGAACTTGTGGGCCACCTAAAGTAAGAGTTTCCTGAAACTCTTTCGTGAAATAGTGCCCTTGAGCATAACGTGTGCAATCGTCATCAACACCGGGAGTGTTGTTCGCATACCGACAAATGACCCATTCACCGGTCCCGGCATTGTTGGAAGTTATGTTTACGATGGTAAATAGAAATCCGGGAGAAGACGTAAATGAAAACTCAACAAGACCTGCCCCCGCACCTTCCGTACAAGTAATTTGACGGCCATTACCGCTCACGGTTGCGTTAACCGTTCTTGTTACCGTTGCGTCCTGAATCCAACTAAATGCACAATTTGATCTGGTGGCTGGCCAAGATATTCGGTATGGTCCAGTACCAGAAACTTGGATATTTGAATTCATACCAGCAGTTAGGATGTGATTTGGGTATCCATCACCATCAATGTAATAAGTGTCAGTATTTGTTGTAGCTACTGGAACTTGAAAACCAGAACCAGTGCCCCCAATGGAAGCGGCGGCGGCGCTTAAAATATTCCCAACACTATAATTAGAACCAGCACTCGTAATGGTCACAGAGGTAACCGCCCCACCCGAAACCGTAATTGTACCTTTACCAGCAGTATTATTGCTCTGACCACCACCACCCGTAAAAGTTACGTTGGTGTAAGTTCCGTTAGTATATCCAGAACCCCCCTGAATGGTTCCGAGGGTGGCTAGAAAACCACCTGAAACCGTAAACTGAGCAACCTTAAACCAGTTATTCCACGTCAGATTGTTTACGTCAGTGCCGCCAACATTCAATTGCGATATGGCAAGGGACGCCAAAGAGGCACCCGGTGACCTGTGTAGGAAAGCATGTGCTGGAGAAATGAAGAGTATTGTTATCAGAATTAAGAATTTCTTTAGCATTTATGCCAGCCCCGGATACCAAATCGCCCATGGATTTAAAGCTACTTGCCTTGCCTGTGCTTCATTAACAAACCCAGCGGCAACTAAAAACGAGTGCATAAAGCCACCATGCCCAAACCCACCACTGCCTATAGAACAAGTCCCGGAACTTGCTTGAAAGAAAGCACTGGGAAAAGTTGAAGTTTCACTCACGAGCTGCCCGGTTCTTAAATTAAGCCCCAAAGCTACTTTTGTTGGTGTGCCGTCAAAATTCATACTCCATAGAAGAAAACTTGCATCAGACCAAGTCATGGCAACAGTGGAGCTACTTGCTGCGTTCGTATTAAAGCCAAATTGACCACTGCCATTAACAGAAACAGTATTACTGCCCCCGCTAATTGAAGTAGTATAAATGGACTTACCTACCGCGTTATTCCAAACCCCATTGGGCTGTACTATCGTACAGAATGTTATACCACTACCCAGACCCAGACTAGACGATGTAGTAAAAGCGTATCTAAGACTTGTATCTGATACGCTACTTTGAAAGGTAAATGGCCCAATAGCCCCATTAATGCCCCCGCTAATTGAATTGGCACCACCACCCTTACTGATAGCCAAAGTATCGCCCGCTGTAAGGCATCGGTAATTACCATTTGGGGTGGCAGCAGTACCAATCGATATGACCGAAAACAAGACTGCACTGCGACCAATGGCACCAGTTCCTTTCCAACCAATGCCTTCAGGTTCACCGCTTGGCCATGACATAACAGGATTTGGTCGGATCACACTAAGCTGCGTGGCCCGTGCCAATTTCGGCATCAACATGGCTGGAGCGGCAACAGCTACTCTTTTTAAGAGTTCACGACGGGGTAAGATAAGTTTAGTCATTAAGACAAATCTCAGTTCTGAAACCCAACAGGAACCATGGTTACAGTGTTGCCTGTAGCGGCAAGTGTGCCATTGGTTCCACAGTTATTTTGAACCATGACTTTAAATTTAAGAGCTGGAACGTTAACCTGACCATTGGCCTTAAAAGGCGTCAGGCCAACAAGTGTGGTAGCTGGAAGTGCAAATAGAAAATCAGGAGCACGGGCTGGTGCCACCGAGGTGGCCTCAAAGGTGGTACCACCGTCGGACGATTGCAAGAACCACCCTGCCAAGGAGGCCCCCGCAGCACAAGCTGCGCCTGTGGTACCGGCGTTGAAGAACATTTCAGCTACTCTGGCCTGTCCTGTGCTCGCGTTTGTGAAGATGGTGCTGGTTACCGCAACACCTGCGTTTGTGATCGAGTTAAGTTCAGTGGTCATCAAAGTAACGGCGGTAGTCAACAAACCGTTATTAGATGAACCCGGGTACCAAACCTGTGGGGCAAGGTTGGATTGGCAATTTCCGTCAGCACCTTGTGTGACGCTAAGTGGGATTGTAGCCGCACTTGCGTCCTTGATGTTCAGCGGGTTGCTGCACGCAGCAAAAACTGGGCTAGTCAACATCGTAGTACAAAGAAGTGCTAAAGCTGCTCGTTTCATTTTCTTACCTCAGTGAAAGGACAGAATTACATATTGACTGTTGCAGGAATTAGAATAATCCAACTGGTTAGTACAACCACCACCACCAGATGTACCAAATCCGCCACCAACACCCGTTGCTGTTAATTGTGCGCTTGCAGGACAGCAAAAAAGCACACCCATTAACATCACGATGAGTAAAAGTGGTTTCATTGTTACTGCCAATCGAGGTTTACCAAGAAGGTGGATGCAGCAGGAGCGGTTGTGTCAGCATCACCAATTCCGGTTGTCACGCAATAGGTGATGCCCGTTCCAAAATTGACACCCTGCGGCCCAAAGCTGATGTTACTGCCAGCACCGTTTGCTCCCGTGGACGCTGCAGGGATCATCAGCCGTTTAACTGGGGTGCCTGAACCGCATGTTGCCGAAGTTGCGTTGTAAATCTTTAGATAAGCCGGTGCCGCTCCAATGCCATATAACTGCACACCATAAAGCGTGCCTGCACTGGCTTTGAGGACAACCGCCGTGGTGTTGTTCGCCACGATATTGCCTGTGGTAGATGAACCACCAACAGCCGCCGCCAGATTCACAACACCATTCGTTGTGCCCGGTGTGGTCTGATCGATGCCTGTCTTACCAATGAGGTTAGTACCAGAGGGTAAGCTGGCTGACCCGGCCACAGTTGCAGAATCGGTTGCAACTGTAACGCGGGGGGAACCTGCACCCTGAGCGCCGGTTCCGGTCAAAATCGTTGTTCCGTTAACGGAAGTCAGATCCATTTGACCGGCGTACACCGAGCCGGATGGGTTCACACCTGTCCAGCCACGCAGGTTTCCTGCTACGTTCACACCATGGTACAAGGCACCAGATGGAACAGCGGAACCGGTGCTTTGATCAAAAGCAGCACCAGCATTGCCAATCACACCAACCTTCTGAACACCAGTTGCGGAAGTAGAAACGTTGCTACCGCCCACCTGTGCCACGTTGACACTTTGGTTCGCCGATAAGGCACCAATGACAGCCGTACCAGCCGCGAGCGCAACTGATTTGTTGTCGTAGGGGGCTGGGGTAGCTTGGCCGGTGACGGTCACTGTGCCCGCGCTGTAGCCCGATATACGGGCGCGCACCGAAGTAAAACCAGCCGTGTTAATATTCCAAACAGTGATGCCAGAAGCAGCCGTAGAAGTAGCAACCGGAGTTGTTGTTCCTTCTTGAATGGCATTGATGGAGGTAAAGTTTGTCGTATCTTGTGTTGCTTCAAAGTTGACTGTGGTGCCGCCAGAACAGGCCGAGCAGTTCACAGTCAAGATGGCTGTAGAAAGACCAGTGGTGGTCAACAATGTGCCGTTGCCGTTGGCTACGGCAGCGCTCTGCATCGTGGTGGTGGTTACAGTGCCGTTAGCAGATGTAACCTTCAGGTACTTGTTTGCGTCAACCTGTAGACGATCAAAGCTTGTTCCATTCCAACCATAAAGCCATGACGCAGCTTGGCCGTTGGTGGAAGAAGTTGCAACACCGTCGGCGTTATTGTTGAACGTACCGCCAGAGCAACCCGTAGCGCAGTTAACCTTCAGGAATTTAGAAGCATCAACCTGAAGCGCATCCCAAGTGGTGCCGTTATAACCAAGGTTATAGGACGCGGCTGGTAACGCGACAGTAGAAGTAGCGCCTGCCGCTGTTGGCACAGTAACAGTGCCCGCCACGTTGACGGTGTTCGTCACGAAGGCGTTGACACCGGGAACCGCAACCGCGCCGGGGCTCGTGCCGTAGTTAGATGCAGCACCGAGAGCGATGCCACCCCAACGGTTGATCTGAGCGTTAACGAACAGGTTGCCGTTAAGATCAGTGTTAAGAACTGAGGTGGCAGCGTTCGAATAGGCGTTAGTGTTGTATGCCGTAGCAGCCAATGCAGGCGAAGGCCCTGAAATGTTGCTATTCAGGTATTTCAAAAGGGCAATAGAGGAGCAGGTACCTGTAGCCGTGCCGCACACAGCGTCAGCCTGCGAGCCAAGGTCAACCATAGCGCCGGAACCAATTGAGCCTGAAGCATAGGCACCTGAAGCAACCGCACCAGAGCCAATTGCACCTGAAGCAAACGCACCAGAAGCAATAGCACTATTAGCAATAGCACCAGAGCTAATTGAACCAGAAGCAAATGCACCGTTAGCCACCGAACCAGAAGCAAGATTATCCTGCACCCTCAATTGGCCTGTCGTGGTCAAGCTAAGTGGGTTGGTTGTTGCTGTGTAATTTGGCGCACTAACAGTAACAGCACCTTGAACCAGATTGCCGAATTGACCTGAAGTAGTTGAACCCTGACCAACCGTACCAGCAGAAGAACCAGCTTTAATATTCACAAGCAGGTTGCCCGCGTTATCAAGCTGGAATGGAGAAGAACTACCATTGGTAATAGTGGTGGGTGTAGTATTGAATTGCCCACCCATCAACAAAGCTGCAGATGGGCTGCTGGCGTTCTGACCAGAAAAATCCATCACTGCGCCACTGTTACCCACAACGCGGCTAGTCCAGTTGCCCGATTGAGTGGCTGGGAAGGTGCCGCCTGTGCCTGTAACGAGCCAAGCAGTGGTGTTGGCAGTATTACCCGGCTGAACAGTCCACGTGCCACTCTCAGTGGCCGCAACAGTACCAGAAACAGGCTGAGTGCCGGGGAAGTTAGATACGCTGACACTGCCGCTAATAGGCTGCGTTACCGCTGAGTTATCTACTTTCAGCGCACCACCAGCAGAAACCGACGCGCACTGGCTGGGGGTTGTCAGATCGCAGGCAAACATTTGAACGTAATGAATGCCACCTACGATGACCGAACCAAAGTTAGTTCCGGAGCCTTGGGTCATTGCGTAGTTCGCAATGGCCGTTGCCGTGCTGAGGCCCACCAAGGCAACTAGGGCTAATACAAACTTTCGCATCGTTATCTCCGTTACATTCCAAGCATTGGAATTGGGCAGCCCACTGATGTATCAATTACACCATTACATCCACCCGGGGGTGGCCCGCTACTAGCCCCAATCCCGCCTACAAGGGGAAATCGACCACTAAATCCCATGCTATGGCCAATAGGCCCAATAATATCGGTTGAAGCAGCGGCGGCCACCGACATAGCTAAAATAAGAAACAAGGGAAGTAAAAATCGCGTCAATTGCTTGCTGTCCCTTGAATAAATGAAATTGTTCCTGAACCACTTCCTATGGCAGCAAAATACAAACCGGCGATGCCAACATTAAGAACCACAAAGGATTTGGATGGAAGTAAGAGATCAGTAGTAAGAGCAGTAGTTGCGCTAGATGACCCAAGTCTAAATCGTGCATCGTTTGCCGAGTTATTGAAGGCAATCAATGTCTCACCGCAAGTGCTTAGATGCACATTGCTGGAGGTAACAGTGAATGCCAGATCGGAAGGCTGCGTGCCAATGGCACAAGGGGTAATGCCGAGTTGTGGGGCAGCCGCAGCGTAATTAAGACTAAGAATAAGAATAATAAAAGTGGCTAACACTTGAAGGAAATGTTTCACTTCTTAGCCTCCGGATTAACCGTTACTCCATTGATGTCGGCGTGGCCAGCAGACATTGGGGAATCCCCTGAAGAAGGAAAATTTGAGCCGGTTTCTCCAAGAAAGGATTCAACCTCCAAATTAGCTTCTTTCAAATCAGTTGCTACTGACCTGACTTTTTCAACGTTCCCGGCAGCGCGGCCTACTTCAGCATCAAGGGCTGATCGGGCGTCTACTGCAGCCTTCTTGATGGAGGCGATGGCCTCTTTCATGCCAGCGGCTAAATTGTGAACTTCCCGCATATCTGTTCCCTGTACTATATTGCAAAATATTAAATGGTTTTGCCACCTTAACTCTGCATCCACTTCTCGCTCTACTTGGTCGAGGATGAGAGATGTGAGTGCAGCATTGAACTTTAAGCGATTCCCAGTTTCCAAATCTCTCCGCAAACGGTGCAGGTCCATAGATCGCTGCATAGAACATCGCTATTGCGTAAAGATGTTTGGCTAAAATGTAATCCACGCTACACCAGAAAAAAGTGGGGTGGCATTTGCGCCACCCCAAGTTTGGGAGGAACTCTTAGGCAGTAAGAACGCCCTGCAGGAAGGCGTTGCTCAGGGTCATGTTACCGGCCCAGCCGATCAGGCGCACCATGGCGTCTTGGTTGACCGAGAAACGGTCAGGATCAAGAGGAACCATGTTACGGCGAGCGTGGGGACGCCACATGATGTACTTGGTATTGAGGAAGTACATTGTGGTAGAAGGCGCACCACCAAGAGCGCTGGTAGACGAGCTGACCTGTGGCGGCAGCGGGTCACCGCTGAAGCCTTGGAAGCCACCGTCCAGCACCACGTCAGCGTTCAGGTACTTCAGCGACTGGAAGCCAGCCTCTGCCATATCCGGAGCGCCATTATCGATGGAGATGCGCTGAATGGCCTGAAGGGCATTCAGGTAGTAGCGGTAGGTCGTGTTGTCCGCAATGATCAGGTCCGGGAAGTCCCGGCCACGAATCAGTTGCACCCACAGGGCGTCCATCTGTTGCATGATGGTGGACGAAGAAAGCACGGTGTTGCCGTTGGTACCAGCCGACCAAGTCTGGTTCTGCCAGAAGGTCCACTGCGAACGGTCAATACCACCAACCACACCCGAAGATGGGCTGGAAGCGACCAGCAACTGAAGGCCACCGACCGAACCAGTGACAGTGCCGTCACCGTAGATGCCCTGCGAAAGGCCGTTCATGAAGGTATCTTCAGCGTTCATGATCCGCGACTCAAGCAGATCAATGATGGCTTCTTCACCGGAGTTCTGAAGCTCTTCCAAACCGCTGATGGAAACGGCAACCGCCGCCTGACGGATTGGGTATTCAGCAGCCGAGAACACTTGGCTCGGTGCGATGTTCAGTGTCTGGTAGCCAGAGTACCATTGATAGGTCTGGTTATCAGCATAGTTGAGTTCTTGAACGATGGTACGACCACCGCTGAAGGTTTTAACATTGCCACGACGGCTCAGGCGCAACAGGGCAGCGTTGTTACGGGACATGTTGTCCGCAAGTTCGCCGGTCCGGTTACGGAGAGTCGTGGTGACAATTTCCGAAAGATTTGGAAATGCCATTTTGGCTCCATTTGGTCAAAGGGTTGATGTCTAAACGCTTACGCTCAACCGTGGTAACCGCCGGAGTATGAGGCATGCGGAACCCCTTGTGAGGGGTTCCAAGCTTTCATGTTCTTGGCACGTCGTAACCAACGCTAACTTACTGATCCCTAAGTTCAGCCATTGCTGCCTTGAGGGAATCACGAACGCTAAGCTTCTCGCCGGGCTTTTTCTTAGCCGCTGGAGCCTGAGCTCCGGGGCCGCCCACAGGAAGCGAAACTGCCGCTTTACGAGCCTTGGTAACTTGAGCAGTCTGGGCGGTTGTAGCCGCTTCCTTCGTCTGCTGCTGAACCTGTTGGTTCGCTTGCTGTTGTTCAGCAAGGACCTTAGCGCGTACTGTTGGGTTGAAATAGATAGCACGTTCGTAGGCAGTGTCGAGGTCTACTTGTCCATCCGGCTTGAGCGGGATGATCTGCTTCTCAATAAGCTGAGCCATGTCCACGCGGACATCATCAAAATAAGGCTTATCCTTAGCCCAGATAGACAGGTTTTCCCTCGTCCTAGCTTCATTCTGGCTATTCATATTTTGCTGAATGCCATTGAAGCCACCATAAACCTGCTGAACAACTTGGGTCAGATCCTGAATTTGCTTCTCAAGAGTACCGACGTATTGTTTCACTGGTTCAGGAATTTCAGGTGCTGCACCCGTGGCTTCCGTACCCGCTACTGGAGCGGCTGGGGCTGCTCGTGCCTGCTGCGGAACAACCTTAGCCCAATCAACGCCCATGGACCTAGCCAACTCAGGAAAGGCCTGCGCTGGGCTATTGGCAAGGGCCTTGAACCACAGGAACATGCGGTTGACAGCTTCGCCCGGGGTAGCATTCATTTGCCGAAGCGCATCAGTGTGCGGCGCAATGGCTTGGTCAATCAGATTGTATCGGCTCTTAAGCTCCTCAACGCCCTTAGCCATATCA
>Ga0265336_10000916_pt1 | contig 14973 bp, 15 predicted proteins | sample 42119metaG_FD_193583 | JGI IMG/M metagenome (GOLD analysis project Ga0265336, IMG submission 193583) | Rhizosphere microbial communities from Carex aquatilis grown in University of Washington, Seatle, WA, United States - 4-21-19 metaG | ecosystem: Host-associated > Plants > Roots > Rhizosphere...
GCGCGCCCGAGCCGGCCGCCAGCCGTGCGCGCGAGGGTGGCGATCTCCGCCTCGCTCAGGCCGGCGGCATGCGTCGCGATCGCCGCGCGCAGAGCGGGCTCCGAGAGCCGGCGGAACGAGACGAGCTGGCACCGCGACCTGATCGTTTCCGGCAACGGCCCGAGCCGTTCGGCGACGAGGACTACGACCGCGTACGGCGGCGGCTCCTCGAGATCCTTCAACAGCGCGTCGGCCGCGTCCTCGTTGAGCGAGTCGGCGCCGAGGATGAGGTAGACGCGCCGGGTGGCCTCGAACGGCCGCATGTGGAGGTCGCGCCGCAGCTCGCGGATGTCGTCGATGCGGATCTGCTCCCCGAGCGGCTCGAGGACGTAGAGATCGGGGTGGCTGCCACGCGAGACGCGCGTCTGGTCGCCGAGCAGCTCGCCCGCGAACCGCAGCGCGAGCTCCCGCTTCCCCACGCCGGCCGGGCCGTGGAAGAGGTACGCGTGAACCGGGCCCTCCGCGAGCGCCGCGGAGAGGAGCCGCTTCGCGTCGTGCTGCTCAGGAACGCTCTCGAAAGCGCTCATCTACCTCCCTCGCGATCTCTTCGGCGGGTCGATCGGCGTTCACGGTCACGATCCGCTCCGGGAACCTCTCCGAAAGCTCGCGGTAGGCGGCGTCCACCTTGGCCTGCAACGCGGTTCCCTCACGCTCGAGCCGGTCGGGCTTGTCAAAGCGAGTAGCGGCGACCTCGAGGTCAACAAGCAGGAGGAACGTGAGGTCCGGCAGCAGGCCGCCGGTCACTGCGAGATTGAGCTGGAGCACGGCCTCGATGCCGAGCCCGCGAGCTACGCCCTGGTACGCAAGCGACGAGTCGATGTAGCGGTCGCACAGCACGACAGCGCCGCGATCGAGCGCCGGCCGGATCACCTCCTCGACGTGCTCGGCGCGCGACGCTGCGTAGAGCGCCGCCTCGGCCCACGCTCCCATCTGCGGCCCGTTGAGGACGAGCTCGCGGGCGCGCTCGCCGAGCTCCGTGCCGCCCGGCTCCCGTGTGAGCACGACGTCGCGCCCCTCCGCAGCGAGCGCTTCGCGCAACAATTCCGCCTGGGTCGACTTGCCCGAACCGTCGGCGCCTTCGAAGCTGACGAACATCCCTCGACTCTACGGGAGGACCTCGACGCGCTCCGTCCGACCCGCGGTCTAGCGTGCGGTCCCCCGTTGGAGGACCATGGTCCCCGCGGATGGCCCAGAAGGGTCCATGGCCACTACAGTTCTAGGAGGGGTAAATGGCAAGCGTCGAGCAGGTTCCGGGAACAGAAGAGACGGCCATGGAGGTCGTGAATACCGTCGTGGAGGAAGGCGCGCGCCTCGGCGTGAAGCGTTTCTTCACCATCCCCGGACGCGATCCTTTCGACGAGATCGAGTGGGAGACGCGCGACGCGCTCATCCCGGGCCGCGACGGCCCGGCGTTCGAGCAGCGCGGCGTCGAGTTCCCGAAGTTCTGGAGCCAGACCGCGACGAACATCGTCGCCCAGAAATATTTCCGCGGGCGCCTCTCCTCGCCCGAGCGCGAGTCGAGCGTGAAGCAAATGATCGGCCGCGTCGTCGACACCGTCGTCGAGTGGGGTACGAAGGGCGGCTACTTCGCCGACACCGACGAGACCGAGACGTTCGCGGCGGAGCTCAAGGCGATCCTCGTCAACCAGTACGCGTCGTTCAACTCGCCGGTGTGGTTCAACGTCGGCTTCGAGGCGTCGCCACAGTGCTCGGCGTGCTTCATCCTCTCCATCGAGGACTCGATGGAGTCGATCCTCGACTGGATCCGCCGCGAGGGCGTCATCTTCCGGGGCGGCTCGGGCTCGGGCGTCAACCTCTCCCGCCTGCGCTCGTCGAAGGAGCAGCTCTCGAAGGGCGGCCACGCCTCAGGGCCGGTGTCGTTCATGCGGGGCGCCGACGCGTCCGCGGGCACGATCAAGTCGGGCGGCAAGACCCGCCGCGCGGCGAAGATGGTCGTCCTCGACGTCGACCACCCCGACATCGAGGAGTTCATCTGGTGCAAGGCCAAGGAGGAGAAGAAGGCACGCGTCCTCGAGCAGGCCGGCTACGACATGTCCCTCGACAGCCCCGACTGGGCGTCGATCCAGTACCAGAACGCGAACAACTCCGTCCGCGTCTCGGACGCGTTCATGGAGGCGGCGGCGAAGGGTGAGGACTTCAACCTCACCGCCCGCACCGACGGCACCGTCGTCGCCACGCTCGACGGCCGCGACCTGCTCCGGCAGATCGCGGCGGCGGCGTGGGAGTGCGCCGATCCGGGCGTGCAGTACGACACGACGATCAACTCGTGGCACACGCTCCCGAACACGGGCCGGATCAACGCGTCGAACCCGTGCTCGGAGTACATGTCGATCGACGACTCGGCGTGCAACCTCGCATCGCTCAACCTCATGAAGTTCCGCCGCGAGGACGGCGAGTTCGACGTCGAGGCGTTCGAGCACGCGTGCGACGTCGTCTTCCTCGCGCAAGAGATCCTCGTCGGCTACTCGTCGTATCCGACGCCCGAGATCGGCCGCAACGCGAAGCGGTTCCGCCAGCTCGGTCTCGGCTACGCGAACCTCGGCGCGCTCCTCATGGCGCGCGGCCTCCCGTACGACTCCGACGAGGGACGCGCGTACGCGGCGGCGATCACCGGCCTCATGACCGGCCGCGCCTACCGCAAATCGGCCGAAATCGCGTCGCGGATGGGGCCGTTCGACGGCTACCAGGTGAACCGCGCACCGATGATCGGCGTCATCGCGAAGCACCGCGCCGCCGTCGGGAACATCGAGCACTCCGACTCCGTCCCGGCCGATCTCCTCGGCCACTGCCGCAAGGCGTGGGACGACGCGCTCGACCTCGGCGAGATCCACGGCTTCCGCAACGCGCAGGCGACCGTGCTCGCTCCGACCGGGACGATCAGCTTCATGATGGATTGCGACACGACCGGCGTCGAGCCCGACTTCTCGCTCGTGAAGTCGAAGAAGCTCGTCGGCGGCGGCGAGATCACGATCGTCAACAAGACGGTGCCGATGGCGCTCGAGCGGCTCGGATACGCGCCACAGGAAGTCGAAGAGGTCGTCGCGTTCGTCGACGAGCGGAACACCATGATCGGAGCGCCGTACGTGAAGTCCGAGCACTTCCCGATCTTCGACTGCGCCGTCGGTGAGCGGGCCATCCATTACGGGGGCCATGTCCGGATGATGGGCGCCGTCCAGCCGTTCATCTCCGGTGCGATCTCGAAGACGGTGAACATGCCGGAGGAGGCGACGATCGAGGACGTCATGGCGCTCTACGTCGACGCGTGGAAGCTCGGCGTGAAGGCCGTCGCGATCTACCGCGACAACTGCAAGGTCGCGCAGCCGCTCTCGAGCTCCGGCAGCCAGCAGACGGTCGCGACGCCGCCGGTGCACGTGCATGAGCGCAAGCGCCTCCCGCTCGACCGCACCGAGGTCGGCCGGAAGTTCCAGGTCGGCGACCACGAGGGCTACATCCACGTCGGTCTCTACGACGACGGCAGCCCGGGCGACATCTTCGTCGATATCGCGAAGGACGGCACGACGATGGCCGGCCTCATGAACTCGCTCTGCCTCGCCGTCTCGATGGGCCTCCAGTACGGCGTGCCGCCGGAGGTCTACGTCTCGAAGCTCAGCCACATGCGCTTCGAACCGAGCGGCCTCACGAACGACGCCGACATCCGCACCGCGAAGTCGATCGTCGACTACATCTTCCGCTGGTTCGGCAAGCGGTTCCTCACGCCCGAGCAGCAGGAGGAGGCGGGGATCCTCTCGCCCGAGGTGAAGGCTCGGCTCGCCGAGCGGTACGCCGCAGGCGAGGCCGCAGCGACGGCCGATCCGTCCGACGCGCCACCGCCCGGCCAGACCGCCCTCTTCAACTCGTGGGAGGACGCGGTCGAGTGCGCCCGCTGCGGCGGCCGCATGGTGCGGACGGGCAGCTGCTACACGTGCCGCGACTGCGGCACGAACACCGGCTGCTCGTAGCAGCAGCGGCAAGATCGACCCTATTGGGGCCCCGCACGACGGGGCCTCAACTTTGTGGTTAGGTCATCCGGATGTCTTCGAGCCAGGAGGAGAGATGAACGGGACCAGGGGAAGAGCAGCAACCATCGTCGCGGGCGCCTGTCTCGCAGTCGTACTCATCGTCGTGCCATCGGCGCAGGCCGCGGTCACCGCGTCGCACATCACGTCGCCGAAGGACCCCACGTATTTGATCTACCAGGACAACTCGCCCAACACGTTCCCGGTCGCGGGCACGTCGACCGGCACGTCCGGCGACCACGTCGACCTTGCCTGCTACTACGGGACGTCGTCCTACACGCTCGCGCACAACGTGGCCGTTAACGCAAACGGCTCCTTCTCCGCTCCCGCCGTCAGCCTGGCGAATCCTCCGTTCTCGCCGTGCTGGCTGCGCGCGATCCCGAGCGGCACTGCGCCGGCCAAGCTGAAGCCATTCGCCGGCGTGCGCGTGCTGATCGGAGACAACCGGCTGTACACAGTCGACACCGGCCCGAACGCCGGAGCCCTCTACGACTACTACTCGTTCTTCCAGCAGCTCGGAGGAGGCTTCGACTACTACTCGTTAGGGAGCTGCGGCGTGTGCGACGGCTATCTCTCCGAGCCCAGCTTCGCCCAGCAGACGGTCACGTTCTGGTCGAACGCGGCGCTCTACGCACGCCCGACCGGGGCGGCCAACCGGTCGGAGGTGCAGGTGGACGGAGCGAACGCGTATCCCACGCTCGCCGCAGAACAGATCAACTCGAAAGCGACAGGGCTACCAAAGCTGAAGTACTCCTACAGCCAGAACAAGAAGACCGGCAATGTCGTCATCCACGAGACGGACCCGCTCGTGAAGTGCACCGACCCGACGTATCCGCCCACCACGGTGAGCTGCGCCACCTTCGTCCCGACCGGCGTCACCGTGGTGACGACGATGACGCAGGATCAAAGCGGCCGGCTCGCCTGGGTTTCGGACGTCTTCAAGAGCACCGACGGCAAGTCCCACGCGCTCGACCTGCAGTGGGACAACAGCCAACGCTTCTACGGAAGCAGCGGCAACGCGTCGTTGGACGCGTACGAATTCCCCGGCCACCACAGCTATTCGACCCACGTCGCGGGCGATTCCGTCTCGCTGCCGTCGGGACCCGGAACGATCTTCGTTCGTGTGCAGGGCGTGCCCGACGGCAACGTTCTGACGGGACGCGGTGCGATCGTCTACGACCGCACCGCAACCAAGGCGCGCTTCAGGTATGCCACCTCCGACAGCGAGTCGTTCACCCTCGACCAGACCGGCAAGGTTCCCGCCGGCGGCTCGACGACGTTCCGCTTCGCGTATGCGCAGGGGTACACGCAGGCGAGCGTGAACTCGCTCGCCCACCTCGCGAGCGGTGTCTTCAAGGGCTGCACCGTTCCAAAGGTGACCGGTAAGCCGTTGGCGACTGCAAAGAAGGCGATCAGGCGCGCGAACTGCACGGTCGGGAAAATCACGCACGCGAGCTCGACCACGGTCGCGGCGGGCGATGTGATCACGTCGAAGCCGAAGGCGAAGACGCACCTCGACTACCACGCCAAGGTCAGCCTGGTCGTCAGCAACGGATAGAGACACACGGGCTGGAGGTCCGCACTCGCTGGGGCCTCCAGCCCGTTGAACCTAAGTCGGCCGCTCGGCCGTGTCGTGGGTCTCGACCGTGTCGTGCGTCCCGACGGTGTCGCCGGGCATCTCGCCCGTGTCGCGCGTCATGCCCGTATCGCGCGTCTCGACCAGTGCCTTGAACTGCTCGAGGTCGCCCTTGACCTTGCGGCCGTCCTGTCCGAGCATGGCGCCGATCCCCTCGACCATGCCCTCTGACTCCCAGTCCATCCGCAGAGCGATCGTTGTGTGACCGTCGTCGAGTGGATGGAACGTCACAACGCCGGCGTTGTTCTTGCCGCTCGTCGCCTTCCACGCGATCTTCTTGTCGGTGACCTGCTCGGTGATCTCGGCGTCCCACTCCTCCTGCTTGCCGCCGACCGACGCGACCCAGTGGAGATGGGTCTCATCGATCTGCCTCACCTCTTCGACGCCGTTCATGAAGGACGGGAACTCCTCGAACTGCGTCCATTGCGTGTACGCGGTCGAAACCGGAACGTCGACCTCGATTGTCTTCTCGATGGTTGGCACTCATACCTCCCAGTACGCGGGGTTGAGGGCTACGTCTCCCCCCACGTGCGAACGCCAACCTCAACGGCGCCGGTCGGCGTCGATCAGCGCGCGGAGCCTCCTGCGGTAGACGTCCATGTCGGCGTGCTTCCAGTCGGCGTGCGTCTGGTGCGCCCACGGCTTGTAGCGCTCGCGGTGGAACGGGCTCCTGAGGCTCTCGTTGTGGCCGATCACGTTGCGGATCTTGATGTGGAAGCGGTGGACGAGCCACGCCGTCAACTCGAGCGACGCCGTGATCTGCGCCCTGTCGTGGAGGATCTCCTGGTCGCTCGTCCCGACGTGCTCAATCCCGATCGCGACGTAGTTGAGGCCGACGGTGTGCCGGCACATCACGTTGAGCGGGACGAGCTGGTAGATCGTCCCGTTCTTCGCGACGATGAAGTGCGCACACGTCCCGGGCAGCTCGCCGAGCTCCGGATCGGGCTGGTTCGACGCAAACGTGTTCCACGCCGCGGAGAAGCTCTCGCCGCCCGTGTAGTGCTCGACGATCACCTTCGGGTGGAGGTGCCACGAGTCGATGCCGTAGTGCTTCTTCGAGTACGCCGCCATCTCGGCCCTCCGCTGCGGGCCGTACGGGATCGGCTTCCACACGATGTGCGGCTTGGGCGGCGCGACGAGCGCGAGGAGAGAGAGCGCGAGCGCGGCGAACATCCGTCAGCACGCTAGACGATTGACTCCAAAGTGGCGTGCCGGTCGGGGACGTCTCTGACCAAGCGGGGCTGCGCGATCGGCCGTCGTTCGTAGCAGCGCTACGGGCGGCGGGCGAGCGTGGAGATCCCGCGCCGCGTCAGGGGCGTCATCCGGCGCCGCGACACTTTGGAATCAATCGTCTTAGCCGGTAGATGCGCTCCGCAACCGGCTCCGCGCTGAAGCGCTCGAGAAATGCCTTTGCGTAGGTCCGGCCCGGCTCGGCGAGGACGATCTCGCCGCCGAGGAGCGGGAGAAGAGCGGCCAGCTGCTCGGCGTTGCGCTCCTCGTAGAGGAGGTCGGCGCCGAGGACGAGATCCCACGGCGCGCCTTGCAGCAGCGGCTCGGGCTCGCTCCAGCGCACGCGCTCGACGCGCAGCGGCGCCCCGTTCCGCCGGGCGTTGCCGCGCAGGAGCTCGATCGCGTCGTCCGCCCAGTCCGTCGCGAAGACGTCGGCGCCGCGTAGCGCTGCGGCAAGGGACGGCAGCCCGAGCCCGCAGCCGAGCTCGAGCACCTTGCGGCGGGCGAGCTCGAGCCCCGAGACGTAACGCGCGAGCGCGAGCCCGCTCGGCCAGAGCTCGGCCCAGTACGGCAGGAACTCCTCCTCGTCGAACGCCGCCTCGTCGATCAGTTCGTCCGCGCTCGGTGGCCGCAGAATCGACAGCCGCAGCCCGTCGGCGAGCTCGATGTCCTCCTCGACGAGGTTCAGAGCGCGGCGAAAAGGTGGACCGGCGTGCGGTCGGGATCGAGGAGCTCCGCGTACCGCTGACCCCAGAACGCGTCCCACGGCTCCTTCTCACCGTGGAAGCCGGCGGCTACGACACGCGCGTAGACCTCGTCGACCTCCGCCGGGCTCCCGCACTCGAAGGCGAGGCCGACGGTGTTGCCCGTCGTTCGCTCCCACCCAGGCCGGAAGCTCCGCAGCACCTCCTCGGAGTCGAACATCAGCCGAAGCCCGCTCGGAAATGTCGCCTCGACGTGAGTGTCGCCTGCCTCGATGTCGACATCGAGGAGCGCGTAGAACGCGCGCGTCCGGTCGAAGTCGGCAGAGACGATTCCTATCGCGTTGAGTTCCGGCATGGACAGGACTTTATGGAAACAGCCGCTCGATGCGCCAGCCTCTACCGTCGCGCGCGTAGCGGAAGCGGTCGTGGAGACGGCTGTCGCGGTGCTCCCAGAACTCCCACGCGTCGGGGACGACGAGGTATCCGCCCCACGTTGCCGGGCGCGGCGGCGTCGCGCCGGCGAGCTCCTCCTCTAGCGCCCTCAGCCGGAGCTCGAGCGCCGCCCGCGACTCGAGCGGCTCGCTCTGCCGCGACGCCAGCGCTCCTACCTGCGCGTCGCGCGGACGGGTCGCGAAGTACGCGTCCGACTCCTCCTCCGCCAGCCGCTCGACGCTCCCTTCGACGCGCACCTGCCTCCCCAAAGCCGACCAGTGGAAGAGGAGCGCGGCGCGCGGGTTCGTCTCGAGCTCGCGCCCCTTGCGCGATGTGTAGTGGCTGAAGAAGACGAGGCCGCGTTCGTCGAACCCCTTCAGGAGCACCATGCGCACCGACGGCGCGCCGGCCGGCTCCGCGGTCGCGAGCGCCATCGCCTCCGGCACGTCGACCGCGGCGGCGGCCTCCGCGAACCAGAGCCGGAACTGGTCGACCGGATCGACTGCTAGATCGTCCCGCCGCAGCTCACGCTCCGGCATCGTCCTCGGCCATCAGCCCACGCTCGATCGCGACGCGCACGAGCTCGGCGCGGGTCGTGAGCCGGAGCTTCTGCATGATCCGCGCGCGGTGCGTCTCGGCCGTGCGGACGGAGATATAGAGCTGTTTCGAGATCTCCTGGTTCGTGTAGCCGAGCGCGAGGAGCTTCAGCACCTCCCGCTCGCGCTCGGAGAGCGGATCGGCCTCCTCCTGCGCCATCGCCTTCGCGTCGTGGGCGGCGAGCCGGGAGCCGAGCTGGTGGTCGACGTAGTTGCCGCCCTTCGCCACCTCGCGGATCGCGGCGAGAAGCTCGTCGTCGGCGGCCTCCTTGAGGACGTACCCCTTCGCGCCGACGGCGAACGCTTGGCGCACGTAGCTCGGGTCGTCCTGCATCGAGAGCGCCAGGACGTTCGTCTTCGGCGACGCCTCGAGGATGTCGGGGATCGCGTCGATGCCGTTGCCGCCGGGCATGACGACGTCGAGGAGGATCACGTCGGGCTTGTGGAGGCGCGCGAGCCGGACGGCGTCGTACGCCGTGCCGGCCTCGTCCTCGACCTCGATGTCCTCCTCCGCCTCGAGCAGGCGGCGAAGACCCGAACGGACGAGCTGGTGGTCGTCGACGATGAGGAGACGGATGGCCACTAGAGCGGCACCTCTGCGACGACGGTGGTGCCGGCCCCGGGCCGCGATTCGAGAACGACCCGGCCCCCGAAGAGGCCGACGCGCTCACGCATCCCGAGCAGCCCGATCCCGTCGCCGGTCTGACGGCCCGGCTCGAAGCCGACGCCGTCGTCCTCGACGATCACCGTCACCGACCCCGGCTTTGCCGTGAGAACGATGCTGACCTCCTTCGCGCGCGCATGCTTCACGATATTCGTCAGCGACTCCTGCACGAGCCGGTAGAGCGCGGTTTCGACCTCGGGCGGGAAGCGGCCGTCGCCGGGGAGGTTCGGGACGAACTCGACGGTCATGCCAGTCTGCTCCGCAAAATTCTCCGTCAGCCGCTCGAGCGCGGCAACGAGGCCGAAGTCGTCGAGCGCCGTCGGACGGAGCTCGACCGCGAGGCGGCGGACGTCCTGCAGAGTCGAGCGCACGAGGTCGCGCACGTCCGCAACGGTCGCTTTGAGCGTCGCTTCGTCGTGCACGTCCTCGAGGCCGCGTAGGCCGAGGAGGATCGACGTGAGCGCCTGGCCGGTCTCGTCGTGCAGCTCACGCGCGAGGCGGCGGCGCTCGAGCTCCTGCGCGCTGACGACCCGCTGGAGCGCATCGCGCGCAACCCGCTGCCGCAGCTCGACCGCGACAGCCGCGCGTGCGGCAAAGATCTCGGTGAGCCGAAGTTCCTCACTTCCGAAGCGGGGATTCGGGCCGAGCTTGTCGTGCGCCGCGATCACGCCAATTGCCTCACCCCGCACGAGCAACGGGACGTAGAGGCCGGTGCGTGCGCCCAAGCGGCGCGCCGCGTCCTGCGCTACCTCTGGATCGTCGAGGACCTCATCGACGCGCTCGCTCCGCTTCCGTGTGAGCACGCGCATGGTCTTCGACTCCGCCGACAGCTCGAAGTCCGAGTAGCTGTCCGGGTCGTCCCCCGAGACCGCGGCGAGCCGGAGCCTGTCCCCCTGCGGCAACGTGACGATCACGAGCCGGGCACCGATCAGCTTGCGGAGCTGGTCGGCGACGAGCCCGAGGAGCGTGTCGAGGTCGAACTCCGTGACGAGGACGTTCATCACCTCGTTGAGCGACTCGAGCTGCTGACCCCACCGCGTCGCCGTCTCGTAAAGCCGCGCGTTCTCGATCGCGACCGCCGCCTGCGCGGCGAGGAGCTCGACGGCTGCCTCATCGTCGGAGTCGAAGTCGGCGCCGCCGGCCTTCTCCGTGAGATAGAGGTTGCCGTAGACCGTGCCGCGCAGCCGGACCGGCACGCCGAGGAACGACTGCATCGGCGGATGGTTCGGCGGGAAGCCGACCGAACGCGGGTCGTCGTGGAGGTCGTGCATCCGCAGCGTTTGCTGCTCGCGGATGAGGACGCCAAGGATGCCGCCGCCGCGCGGCAGCTCGCCGATCGCCGCGCGCGCCTCGTCGTCGAGGCCCGTCGTCACGAATCGCTCGAGGTCGGAGCCCGACGGGCCGAGAACGCCGAGCGCTGCGTACTGCGCTCCGGTCAATGCTGCGGCCGTCTCGACGAGCTTCCGCAGCAACGCGTCGAGGGAAAGCTCCGACGTGAGTGCGATTCCAGCCTCGATCAGCGCCTTCGTCCGATCGGTGGCGACATTCACTCGGGTGGAGGATATCCGTGTCTTCTGCGGAGGCGCCAGTGAGGAACACCGATGCGGGGCGGGGACTGCGGCACGAGAGTGTGAGCATGAGTCGTCGCACTCTCGTGGCAGGCTCGCTGGCGCTCGCAGTCGTCGTGGCCGGCGCCCTCGTCGCGATCTTCGCGCTCCGTTCCTCCCCCGTGCCGCCGCGGGCCGCGCTCGTCGGCGAGACCGCCGTCGCGAGCATGCTGCGCGGCGTGCCGCAGCACGGCACCGCGCTCGGCTCCCCGACGGCTCCGGTCACGCTCCTCGAGTTCGCCGACCCGCAGTGCCCCTACTGCGGGACGTGGGAACGGGACGCGCTGCCGGAGATCGTGGCCGGCTACGTGAGACCGGGAAAGCTCCGGATCGTCTTCGAAGGAATGGCGTTCCTCGGCGTTGACTCCGGCACGGCGCTGCGGACCGCACTCGCCGCCGCGGCCCAGAACCGCTTCTGGAATGTCATCGCCCTCCTCTACGAGAACCAGGGCGTCGAGAACACCGGCTGGGTGACGGACTCCCTACTGCATGCGATCGGCGGCGCGGTTCCCGGCCTCGACACGACGCGGATGCTCGCCGATCGCAACTCCACCGCCGTCGGCGACGCCGTGACCGCGTCGGCCTCGCTCGCCCAGCAGACGGGCGTCAACGCGACTCCGTCGTTCGCGCTCAGCCGAAAGGGAGGACCGCTGCAGGTCGTCGACGCCGCAGGCTTGACGGCGGCACTCGACGCGGCGCTCGCGCGGTGAGCGACCGCGCACTTCGCGCCGCGATCCTCTGCCTCTCCGTTCTCGGTGCTGCTGTCGCCGGATACCTGACAGCCGCGCACCTCCTGCACGTGCAGGTGGCGTGCGCGACGGGCGGCTGCGAAACAGTGCAGACGTCTCGCTACGCCGAGGTGGCCGGGATTCCGGTCGCGGCGGGCGGCCTTGCCTGCTATCTGCTCGTCGCGGCCTCGACCATCAGACGCACCGACCTCGTTCGCGCCCTGGGGTTCGCCGCAACCGCGAGCGGGTTCGCCGTCTCGATGGTGCTGCTCTACGTGCAGGCGGGCGTCCTGCACGCGTTCTGCCAGTGGTGCCTGACGAGCGACGGGATTCTCACGGTGCTCGTGCCGCTGACGCTGCTCAGAGCCCTGCGCGGAGCTCCGCCGGACGCAGGACCTTCGAGCCCAGCTCGGAGCCTGACGGCACGAGCTCCAGCACGACGCGGAGCACGACGCCTGCCTCGTCGCTCAGCGGGCTGAGGATCTTGTTCCCCTTGAGGAGCGCCTTGCCGAACGGGCCTGCGTGCACCGCGAGGTCGCGCTCGGCGTAGCCCTTCTCCCGAAGCGCAGCGTTCGCCTGCTCGATCGCGTCGGTCACGCCGGAGGTTTTAGCAGGGTCTGGCGTGGCAGCAGCTGTGCTGGTAGCGCTGCGCTGGGCGCCGCGACTCCTCGCTTCGCTCGTCGGCCGGCTTCGCCGGCTCCTGTGTCCTCAGTCGCGCCCGTAGCAAGAGCTACGGGCGCTCCCTGCGTCCTTGGCTCGCGACGCCCATCGCACCGCCCCAGCGAGCACCGCCGCGCCAGACCCTGCTAGCGGAACAGGTCCTCGTCGGGCGGGATGACGAGGTCGGCGGCGGTCATGTCGCCGCGCACGTCGATGCCGCGCACGATCGCAATCGGAACGCGGTCGAGCTTCCCGAAGACGAGCTGCGCCGCGCCGGCGATCTGATCCGCAAGCGCGATCCGAGTCGCGTGAAGCTCGTAGCCGGCGGGATCCTTCTCACCGTTGAGGATGCGCAAGGTCTCGACTCCCGCCGCGCCGATCGCGACGTCGGTCGTGCCGGCGCGCCACGGCCGGCCGAACGAATCCGTGACGATCACGCCGACGTCGGCTCCCGTCCGCTCGCGCAGCTCGTCGCGCAGTCGCGCGGCGGAGGCGTCGGAGTCGAGCGGGAGCAGGACGACCGTGTCGGGCTCCGGCGCGTTCGACGCGTCGACGCCGGCGGAGCCGCAGACGAAGCCGTGCCGCGTCCGCGCGATGATGAACGGCGGGCGGGTCTTCACGACCTCGGTGGCCTCGTCGAGGATCACCTGGATGCGGCGGGGGTCGGCTTCGCCCGCCGCAAGCTCCACGGCCCGGTCCGACGGCTCGATCCCTTCCAGCGAGAGAACACGCCCCTCGACCTTCGAGATCGCCTTCTGCGCGACGACGACAACGTCACCGTCCTCGAGCTCGACGCGTTCGACGATCGCGCCGGCGAGGTCGTCTCCCTCGCGCAACTCGGGGAGCCCGGTGACGGGCGTGACGGTGAACCCGCTCACGCGTCAGGCAGTCCCGTGACGCGAATCCCGGCGTGGCCCTTGTAGCGCTTGTTGAGATTGACGATGAGGCCGGTGAGGCCTTCGAGGACACGAGCGCGGGAGAGCGGCCCGGCGTCGAGCGCGCGGCCGGCGACCGCCTTGCCGGCGAGCTCGAGCGCGAGCGCCTTCGCGTCGGCGTCGTCGCCGCAGATGAAGGCGTCCTCGTCCGGCCTTCCGGCGGCGAGCTTGGCTGCGGCGAGCGACTGGAGGCCTGCGACGACGGGGCCGGCGAGCAGCTCCTGCGTCCGTTCCGCGAGCGAGAGCTGCTCGGTGGAGCGGAGATCGCTGGCGACGCTCAGCACCGGCGTCGTGCCGATGGCCTGCGCGAGGGCGGCGGCAGTCTCGAGCGTGGCCGAGGCGTTCGTCGCGAGCACGACGAGCTCGACTCCCACGACGGCGTCGTCGTTCGTGGCTCCTCCCGCGGCTCCGACCTCGTCGGCCTTCTCCTGCGCCCGGGCAGCGTCGCGGGAGCCGAGCACGACCTCGTCGCCCGCCTCGACGAGCCGCGCCGCGAGCGCGAGGCCGAAGTCTCCGGTACCGCCGACGATTGCGACCTTCACGCCGGCACCGCTCCCAACGCCGCTTCCGCGAGACGCCGGCGCGTGTCGTCGTCACTCATCAGCGTCCGCGTCACGATTGCGCGAACGTCGCCGAGCCCGTCGAGATCGTCCGCATCAGCCTCGTCCACGACGATCGCATCGATCAAGCCCTCGTAACAGCCTGTTACGTGCGCGGGAGACGTTCCGCCGGCGAGACGACGGAGCATCCGGTCGGCCGGTCCCTTCACCGCGCGGCCGCCGATGAGCGGACTAACGGCCACACACGGCACCGTTCGCGCGGCGAGCGCCTCGCGCAACTCCGCGACCGCGAGGATCGGGTGGATCGAGACGTACGGGTTGCTCGGCGCGAGGAGGATCATGTCCGCGGCGGCGATCGCCTCGAGCGTTCCCGGCGCGGGGCGCGCGGCGGCGGCTCCCTCGAAGCGGAGCGAATCGACTTCGTCCCGGTGCCCGCGAGCCACGAACCACTCCTGGAACGGGAACGAGCCGGCCGGCGTGTCGAGCCACGTGCGCAGCGGGTCGTCCGTCGCGGGAAGGATGCGCGTCTCGACGCCAAGCGCCTGCGCGAGCCGCGCCGTGACTTCCGACAGCGCCGCCCCATCCCGCAGAGCCTGGCTGCGGACGAGGTGCAGGCCGAGGTCGAGATCGCCGAGCGCGAACCAGCCCTCCCCGCCCAGCTCGCGCACCGTTTCGAGCGCACGCCACGTCTCACCGGCGCGACCCCATCCCCGCTCCTCGTCGGCGAGGCCGGCGAGCGCGTAGAGGATCGAGTCGAGGTCGGGTGAGACGTGGAGGCCGAGCACCTCGACGTCGTCGCCGACGTTCCCGATCACGGTCGTCGATGCCGGGCCCGCGACCGCGGCGACACCACGGACGAACCGCGCGCCGCCGACGCCACCCGAGAGCACGACGACGTTCACGCGACGCTCCGCTCGAGCTGCGCGAGCACGAACCTCGTGTGCTCGCCAAGGCGAGGCTCGAGCCGTGCGAGGTCGTCCATCGTGTCGACGTCGTCGGCGAGGTTCGGGATCTCGAGGGAGCCCGCGCCGGTGTGCGCGCGAAAGCGCTTGGCGCTGCCCGGCCCGTAGAGCGGCGCGAAGTCGTCGGCCGACGCGAGACTCAGAGCGTTGGTCGTCCCGTCGGCCGCTTCGACAAGGGAAGGG
>Ga0265336_10000918_pt1 | contig 14949 bp, 8 predicted proteins | sample 42119metaG_FD_193583 | JGI IMG/M metagenome (GOLD analysis project Ga0265336, IMG submission 193583) | Rhizosphere microbial communities from Carex aquatilis grown in University of Washington, Seatle, WA, United States - 4-21-19 metaG | ecosystem: Host-associated > Plants > Roots > Rhizosphere >...
CTTTCGAATCATTGAGTGGATGCATCGTATAGGCATAGCCGCTGGCGTCCCTATCATCGTCATATCCGGAGCGGAGGAATTGGAGGATCGTTGTCTGGCGGCTGGGGCCACGGCGTTCTTTCACAAACCGATCAAAATGCCTGAACTTCTGGACGCCATTCGCAATCTTTTTAACTCCCATGTCGAAGACGAAGAGTTGAAACTGGACCTGCTGCCGTCCCAGATGGATCGTTTTGCGCTTCCTTCGTCCCAGTATCTTACCATGATGTGATTCCATAGATGCGTTAAGGCTGCGAAATATTCTTCAAAAACTCGTTAAGTCATTCTCATTTTGTCCGATGGGAAGATAAATCACGGCTTTTGGCGCTATTTATGGACAAACCCGACAATGCATCAAAAAAAAATCCGGATCAGACCGGACTCACATCTGCCGAGAAGGGCAGCCATTCTTCCTTGCTCCGCGACGCCAGTCGTATCAAGGAGAGCATTCGGCACAGCCTCCGGTTTGCTCCCTCAGCCTTGGTCTTTGTTGATGATTCGGGTAGTACGTTGAACGAATACTGATGGCCGCAGACTGGCCGGGGCAATCTAGGGTGTCCGGCTCCGGACCCCGGGGCAGGATGATCGGTGCCGGGATGGGTATTTTCTTCCCCTTCAGTCTCGGGTTTTTTTGCCGATAAGATAGCAACGCTGAATGGCGCCGAACCAGTTTGATAAAACGGCCAGAGAATACATCTGAATTTTGCCTGTGAAGGTGGCAGCCCGCCCTGCCGCCTTTCGTTTCAGTCTGGTAGTGCCCGGATAAGCAACTGCAACCAACCATGAATCCTCAGGAACGGCTTGCCAAATTAATCACTTCGCTGGGCCTTGAAATCGGCTCGGCCCAGGCTGGTTCCAGCCAGGGCCAGTTCCCGATTCTCGATTTGCTGGGCAATGTCCGCGATGAAGCTGCCGGAAGACCGGAGTTGGGTGAACAGCACAAAATCTGTGCCGAAGCCTGGGAGCGGATGGTCAAAATTGTGGAATCGGGAAAACCTTTTGCGGTCGAGGACATCGGCTGGTTGGCCGATCTGTTCGCCCGGATCAACCCATCCACTGACGGGATCAATGCTCCGGTGAGCCCGGCAAAAGCCGCGTCCGGCACATCTGCTCCACCGCCGGTCAGCGCTCCGACAGCGGAAAACTCCGTTTCCGGCAGCTCCGAGGAACCGCCGTTGAATTTGGACATTGCCGGTGATGCTGATTTGCTGAGGGAATTCATCTCGGAATCGCGCGAACATCTCGACAACATCGAACAAGGTGTTCTCGTGCTGGAAAATCAGCCGGCGGACGCGGAAACATTGAACACAATTTTTCGCGCGTTCCATACCTTCAAAGGCGGGGCGGGCTTCCTGAATCTCCTTCCGATCAACAAGCTCGCGCACGTATTGGAATCGTTGCTCGACCTCGCCCGCCAGGGCAAACTGGCGATTGACGCGCCGGTCATCGATTTGATTTTGCGCGGGCGCGACGTCCTCAAACAATTTCTCGACGAAATTGAAGGCCAGGTCAGCGGTAACCGTCCGGCGGGGCCCATTCTCATTCCCACCGCCACCCTCAAAGAACAGGTCCAGGCGGTTATTAACTGTGTTCATTCGGGAACGGCCATGCCCGCCACGCCTAAAATGGAAGCAGCGTCATCCTTGCCGGGAACAAACGCCGAACCACCAGGCCCGCCATCTTCCGGTGGCGCAGCAGAAACAGTCCATGAAGCCAGGGCCGGCGGACCGGGGGCGATGGTCAAGGTGGACACGGGAAAACTGGATGGCCTGCTGGATTTGGTGGGTGAAATGGTGATTGCGCAATCGCTCGTGGGACAGAATTTAAGCCAGATGGCCGGACTGGATCCGCAACTGGTGCGGAACGCCGCCCAATTGAGCCGGATAACGAAAGAGCTGCAGCGGGTGAGCATGGCCTTGCGCATGATGCCCATCCGGGGAGTTTTTCAAAAAATGGCCCGGGTCGTCCGCGATCTCGGCGCCAAGCAAAAAAAGAAGGTCCAGTTTCTGATCGCCGGCGAGGACACCGAACTGGACCGGGGCATGGTGGAGGAATTGAATGATCCGCTGCTGCACATGATCCGCAATTCAATGGATCACGGCATCGAACCGGCTGAACGGCGTACGACCGCAGGGAAACCAGCCGTGGGGACCCTGCATCTGCGCGCGTATCACCAGGGAGGCAACATCGTGGTTGAAATTGAAGACGACGGCGCCGGTTTGGACAAGGAACGTATTCTGCAAAAAGCCATCGAGCGGGGTTTGACCACCGCTGGAACGAATCACACCGACGAGGAGATTTTTGGTTTTATTTTTGGCGCCGGCTTTTCCACGGCGGAAAAAGTCACCGACCTCTCGGGTCGCGGTGTCGGACTCGACGTGGTGCGCCGCAATGTCGAGCGGTTGCGCGGGCGCGTGGATATTTCCTCACGGCCGGGGCAGGGGACGGTTTTCAAGATTACGCTGCCCCTGACCCTTGCCATCATTGACGGCCTCATCGTCAAAGTCGGCAAGGAACGCTATATCCTCCCCACGCTTTCAGTGCGCGAGTCATTCCGTCCCGCCGCCGACATGATTTCCCGGGTTCAAGGCCGGGCGGAAGTCGTCAATGTTCGCGGCCGCCTGATTCCCCTGTTGCGTTTGCACGAATTGTTCGGGGTCCGGCCGAAATCCGCGGAAGCGGCGGAAGGCATCATCGTGGTGGCACAATCCGGTACCAGCCTGCGTTGCTTGCTGGTGGATGGCTTGCTGCACAAACAGGAAGTGGTAATCAAAAATCTCAATGACCTGATGGTTTACAAGAATCGGGCGCTGGCGGGTGCCGCGATTCTTGGTGACGGCCAGGTAGGGCTGATTCTGGATGTGAATGCATTGGTGCATCTGGAAAACCAGCCCCTTTCCCGGGCGGCCTGAAACGGGATAGCTTTAAACGATGCCCCTTTGAATCAAGCGTTGTCCTGCCCGGCCAATCGTTGGGCAATCTCACTCGCCAGCGTCGTGGCGCTGACCGGCTTTAACAACACATTGCAGACCCCGATCTCCCGTGCCTGCTTCAGGATGGCAGGGTCGATCAATCCGGTGGTGATCAAGATGGGGAGGTCCGGACGAATACGCAATAGAGCCGCTGCGAGGTTGTCCCCGGTCATGCCCGGCATGGCCAGGTCGCTTACGACGAGGTCGTATTCCGCCGGGTCGGTGCGAAAATGCGCGAGGGCTTCTTCCGGAAGCCTGAACCATCTGACCTGATAGCCGAAGCGGCTGAGGATCTTTTCCGTCGCTCGCCCGGCCAGTTCATCGTCATCCACAAACATGATGCGTTCATGGTTACCTTTGATGACGGTTTTGGATTCCGCGGGGGCCTCTTTTTCCTCGCTGGCGTCCGGCGGCAAGTAAACGTGAAAAACCGTCCCTTTGCCCGGCTGGCTTTCCACAGTGATGACACCCTGGTGGTTTTTCACGATGCCATGGATGACGGAGAGGCCCAAACCACTTCCTTCGCCAACCGATTTGGTGGTAAAAAACGGTTCAAAGATCCTTTCCAATGTGGCTTGATCCATGCCGCAGCCATTGTCGCAAATGGAAAGGCGCACCGCCGGTCCGATATGGAGGTTGGGATGACTGGCTGCCACGATTTCGTCGATTTCACACATTTCGAGGTTCACCTTGATGTACCCGCTGTTTTCGGGCAGGGCCTGCCAGGCATTGGTGCAAAGGTTCATGATGACCTGGTGGATCTGGGTCGGATCGGCCAGGACCGGTGAACAATCCGGATCAACATGGCAGGAAATGTCAACCATGGCCGGGATGGTTGAACGGAGCAGTTTGACGCATTCCTTCACCACCGGTTGCAACTGGATTACGCTGCGCTCACTTTCCCGCCGCTGGCTGAAGGTGAGGATTTGTTGCACCACTTCCCGGGCGCGCCTGCCGGCGACGAATATCTGGTCCAGAAATTCACGGCTGGGATGGTCCGGCGCCATGTCCATTTTGATCAATTCGGCGCTTCCCAGGATGGCCGCGAGCACGTTGTTGAAATCGTGGGCGATGCCCCCGGCCAGGGTGCCGATGGCCTCCATTTTTTGCGCCCAGCGCAATTGATGCTCCAAAGCCCGGCGTTCGCGCTCCGCATCAACCCGCTGGGTTATATCCGTAATGTACCCTTCCAAGGCGACGACCTGTCCCTGATTGTCCAAAACGGCCCGTCCCTGTTCCAGAACCGAGCGCCATTGGCTGTCGGCGTGTTCGACACGGTATTCAAGAGTGAAGCCGCTTTGCCTCGCAATGGCCGACCGAACTTCGTTCCAGACCCGTTCCCGGTCTTCAGGATGAATCAATTCGTTGTAGGAGGGGATGCGGCTGGCGGTGAGGTCCTCAGGTTCGACCCCCAGAAGTTCCCGGCAGCCTTCACTCACAAATTCCATGGTCCATTCACGATCATTGCGGCAGCGATAGGCCATGCCCTGCAAATTGGCCAGCAAGGTCCGGTGACGGCGCTCGCTTTCGAGCAATTCCGAGGTGCGGCTGGCAACACGCTGCTCCAGTTCCCGGTTCAGCATGATGATTTGTTCTTCGGCCTGACGTTCCTCGGTGACGTCACGAAAGACCAGGATGGCGCCCAGGATGTTGCCGTTTGAATCGCGGATGGGGGCGCAACTGTTCGCGATAGGATGTTCCATTCCGGCCCGGTCAATCAGGATGTTATGGCCGACCGGCTCAACAGTCTTGATTTCCGCAATGACCTGATCCACGGGCACGGGCACCGGTTGACGCGTGTGTTCGTCGATGACGCGGAACACATCGTTTACCGGGCGGCCGAGGGCTTCCACCGTTTTCCAGCCCGTGAGCTGCTCCGCCACGGGGTTCATGCGCAGCACCTGGCCTCCGGCATTGGTCACCAGCACCCCGTCGCCGATGGAGTTCAAAATGATCGTCAGGTATTTCTCGCCGGCGCGCAGTTCCGTTTCGATGGCCCGGCGCACGATGATTTCGTTTTGCAGCTCCCGGGTGCGGTCCTCCACGTTTTTTTCCAGTTCATCCCGGGAAACTGTCGTCGCCTGCAAAACGTCCAACATCTGATTGAACGCGCCGGCCATGTCCCTGAATTCGCCCGTCGATTTGAGTTGCAGGCGGCGCTGGCGGTTCCCGCCAGCCACGTCTTTGGCAGCCCGGGCCAGTTGTTCCACCGGTTCCAACAACAGCCGGGAGAGGAAGAAGCCGGCCACCAGCACGGCGAGGGCAAGCGATACGGCCAGCAGAAGCATTATTTGCTGGGAAGCTTGGGATCTTTGGAGCGCATGCTGGACCTGGTAAATGGATTCATGCTCCAGATTCTGGCAATAATCGGTAAGCACCGGACGCAGTTCTTCATTCAGCAGGGGAAGCAGGGAGTTGTCGCGGATGGACCTGGCCTGTTGGGGGGAGCCTTCCAGGCAATTGGTGTAATCCCGCCATTTGAGTTCGATCGTGCTGAGGATGACTTCGATGTTCTTCAGCGTGGCGAGCTGTCCCGGTCCGAAGCCGTTCCGGGAAGTCGTTCGATCGGAAGAAACGATTTTTACTCCCAGGGCGGTGGCCGCCGCGGCATCGTTTAGATATCGGTGGAATTCCTGTAACGACTGCTCCCCTGAATTACGGATATGGATTGCATCGGTCGCTCGGGCTGGTTCGTTGTCTGCGCCGGTCACGGATGTTTCCAGCTCCGAAAGCGCATCCAACATGCCCAGCGCCGCTGCCGAGCCCGAAACCACGACCTTTCCCAGCTGAGCGACATCCGCCCTGGTGCCTGAGGCGTATCGCAAATCCATCAACCCCTGTGCCGCCACCAGCAGCATCACGCTGGCCAGCACGAGCAATAATTTTGTCCGGATCATCATTTTTGTGCTGCCGGGTGGCCGGCTACAGACGGCTCCTGCCGACATTTTTTCCGACCGCGCATTTACCAGCCGTCAGCGCAAATATCTGACACCAGGAATACGATAGGGAAGCTCGCCATTTCCCGCTCAACTTATGTTGTCGAGAGAACGGCATATTTTGCGGACCTTGCTTCAGGTTTTGCGGCGTCAACCACCGGCTTGGCCAGCCATTGCTTAAGTTTCCACACCCGCCTCAATTTCAGCAGAAGTGAAAGGCAAACCTCACCGCAGATTATCAAAACGCCAAAAAAAAGTTTAACCCGGGTGCTGATTTTACCGATGTCTAAACGGCATGACTGATAGTGTTCAACCAGCAGCAGACAATATTCAAGCGAAAAAGCCATCGACGTTTCATGGCAAACCCGTTTTGGTTCAGTGCGAAAAATTCAGATGCCTGGCACAACAGGATGCGAACGGCAAGTGGATATCCATTTTTGGAGGCAAAGAACTGACCACGTTCATCAGCGTGTTCGACGCTCAAGAGAGCTGACTGCAACCGTGTGGTTCGGCCTCGAATCGGATGTTGCATGTGAATAAGCGGATGGGGTGTCTCCCGCCAGGTTTTAAATCATCGAATCGCAATTACTTCTGATCCAGGCATTTCCGCAAAATTTCGGCCAGTTTTTGCGGTGCGTAAGGTTTTTGCAGAAAGTTGACACCTTCGACCATGGTTGAATGCCGGTTTCCCAGTTCGGCGCTATAACCACTGGTATAGATGACCTTGAGCTGGGGTTTGTCGGCCTGCAATTGACGGGCCAGGTCGTGTCCGGTCATTCCATCCGGCATGACGATGTCGGTCAACAACAACTGGATCTGGTCCTTGTGCTTCCGCCAGATCTTGAGTGCGTTGGCGCCGGATTCCGCCTGCCAGACGGTGTAGCCAAATCGTTGCAGCAGGTTGCTGACGATCGGGCGGACAATGGCTTCATCCTCCACGAGCAGAATGGCTTCCGTGCCGCGCGGCAGTTTTGAAATCCCCAGCGCGGCGGCTTTTTCCACCTTTTCGCCGGTCACCGCCGGGAAATAAATGCGAAAGGTTGTGCCCTGATTGACTTCGCTGGTCACGGTGATCCAGCCGTGATGTTGCTGGACGATGCCGTAAACCGTGGCCAAACCCAGGCCGGTGCCTTTGCCCACTTCTTTGGTGGTGAAGAACGGTTCAAAGATGCGCGGCAAATGTTCGGCCGGGATGCCGCAACCGGTATCGGTGATGGTGAGGCGGACCTGGCGGCCGGGTGTGGCGGCGGCATTCCGGGCAGCCTGGTTTTCGTCGAGCAATTCGGACCCGGTGGCAATGACGAGCTTTCCTCCGCCGGGCATGGCATCGCGCGAATTGACGGCCAGATTGAGGAGAATCTGTTCAATCATGCCCACATCCGCATGAATCAACGGCAGGTGGGAGGCATATTCCGAAGTCAGGGCAATATCCTCGCCGAGAATGCGCTGAAGCATCTTGGTGGTTTGAGCCACCACCTCGTTCAAGTCCAGGTTCACCGGTTGTATGACTTGTTTCCGGCTGAACATGAGCAACTGGCGGGTCAGGGTGGCGGCGCGCTCGGCGGCTTCCACGATCTGTTGCGAACATTCCATCGCTTCGCCGGGCTCCAATTGTGTATCGAGCAACTGCGCGGCATTGCCATGAATGGCGGTCAGCAGATTGTTAAAATCGTGCGCGATCCCCCCGGCCAGCTGCCCGATGGCCTCCATTTTTTGCGCCTGGCGGAGCTGGGTTTCCAGCGCCACTTCACGGGTGACGTCGCGCCGGACACTCACATAGTTGATGATTTTGCCGGCGGCATCCCGGATGGGTGAAATCGTGACTTCTTCCTCAAACAAGGTCCCATCCTTCTTCTTGTTAGTGAGGTGGCCCGACCAGACTCCGCCGCGCAGGAGCACGTCCCACATCCGCTGATAAAAGGCGGCATCGTGCTTGCCGCTTTTCAGCAGCCGGGGGTTTTGGCCGATTACGTCCGATCGCGTGAAGCCGGAAATTTTTTCAAAGGCCGGGTTCACGTAAAGGATTTTCGCGGTGGCATCCGTGATCATGATGTCCTCGGCGGCCTGCTCCACAGCCGTCGCGAGCCGCATATACGCCTCCTCGGTCTGCTTGAGTTGAGTGATATCCAGCAGGATTCCCTGGCTGCCGATGATTTCACCGTCCGGGCCGAATATCGGCGATTTGACGATTCGCAGGTGCTGCGGTTTGCCGTTGGCATCGAGATACATTTCCTCCACTTCGATTTTCCGGCCGGTTCGCATGATCATTTCATGGTGTTCTGCCCCCTGGTTCAAAAGCTGGGTCAATTCCTCGTGCCTGGTGTTTTGCCTCACGGACTCATGCAGGATGAGTTCGGCCGAGGTTTTGCCCAGAACGTCTTCCGCTTTCATCCACCGCAGGCGGCAAAACCAGGAATTAGCCAGGACATAACGCCCGGCCTTGTCCTTGCAGAACACACCTGCGGGCATTTGCTCGACCAAGGAATGATAGAGGGCTTCCGACATCCGCAGGGCCAGCTCGGCGTTCTTATAATCGGTGATGTCAATGTTCACTCCGAGCATGCGAACCGGCTGTCCGTTTTGGTCATAAACGGCCTTGCCCCGCACCAAAGCCCACCTTGGCGCCTGGTCATTGTGCCGGTGGAACCGGTATTCGGAATGGAACTCGCTTTTGTTGGCAATGGCCTCATCGGCTGTCTGACGGATTCGTTCGCGGTCCTCCGGATGAAGCATTTGCCAGAATGTTTTGGAAGTATGGTCATAGGTTCCGGGCGCAAAACCAAAAATGGCTTCCTCCTCTTCCGTCCAGGTGGCGTAATCCCGAACCAGGTCCACGTCAAAAATACCAATCTTCGCGGCCCTCTGTGCCAGGCGCAATCGTTCCTCGCTTCCGCGCAGCGCCTGCTCGGTCCGCTCGTGTTCAACCCGGGAGCGCAAGGCCGTGATGCCAAAAGCCAGGTCGTTCGCCAGTTCCAACAGAAGAGCGGCTTCGACCGGGTCAAAGGCATCCGTGCGGCTTGAATAAATGTTGAAGGAGCCGAACGTTTTATTGCCGGCAGTCAACGGAAGGCCGATGGCGGATTTATACCCGCGGCGTTGCGCTTCATCCCGCCAGGGAACGAACGCGTGGTCTGCGTCCAGATCGCGGAAAACACTCACCTGGCCGGTACGAGCCGCCATACCTGCCGGACCACGGCCCCGAGGTTCGTCTGCCCAGGTCAACTGGAGGGTTTCAAGATAACCTGTTTCCATGCCGGCCTGGGCCATGGGGCGTATGGACTTGGCTTCATCCTCTACGGCAAATCCCACCCAGGCCATGGCATAGCCGCCTTCCTCGACCACCAGCCGGCAAATGTTTTTCAACAATTCAATTTCGTCCGTGGCGCGGATGAGAATCTGGTTGCAGTTGGAGATCATCAGTAGCGCGCGATTGGTTTTTTGCAGGGAGCCTTCGGCGCCTTTGCGCCCGAAGGTCTCCCGTTCATGAAGTTTCACCTGATGGCGCATGGTCAGATACAGCAGCCAGGCGGTGATGGCCACGAAGCCCCAGCCTTTGAAGATGGAAATCGAGGCGATGGTTTTGGGATCGGACACGAAGGCAACGAGCAATTTGTCGGAAAACAATATCCAGGAAGATGCCACCACGGCATAAATCAGGCTCATCCGCAGGGCTATGTTGGCAGATTTATCGCGCATCAGAAAGCCTTTCACCCAAACACCCACAGCGCATATATTTAGAAAAGCAACAATGCGCCTTACAACTTTATTGATCGTTCAGCGGCTTTGCTCGTTAACTACCTGAATCACAGATTACTATTAGGAAACTAGCATTCGATGAAGGTTTATCAATAAGTAAATTGGCTCGTTTTTTCTTATGGTTTGATCGGCTTGGATTGAGCAGATTAGTGGTTTTAAGATGGGTTCGTTTGGTGAGAGCCTGTCTGAAAATGTAGCGTCAGCCATCTTGGCTGACGTAGAGCCGGGCTTCCAGCCGGCGGAAAAACCGTCCGCAATCAATAACGCCTTTGAAATCACAGGCAGTGGCGTTATGGCGGCGATTCTTCCGGGCGGCAGGATGCCGCCCTCGACGGCAGGCCAGGAGGCCCGCCGCTACATTTTTAGACAAGCTCTGAAACGTATTTGTCACGATTTCTCGGCCAGATGCGACGCCGAACTGAACCGGAATAGAGAGGAGAAGGCAAGGTGGAAACCGGAAGTGCAGCAACGGCGGACGTGTCGAATCGTCCGACTCTCAATCCTTGACGCTTGACGCCCTATCATCCGATTACTTTGACGAAATCCGTTATCTTCGTGCCGGTATAAAAATTGATCCAATGACCGGTTGCATCAGTATAGGCCAGACAACAATATCCTTTGCACTGAACCCACAACAGGACCATGCCCATCCGAACCGGTTGCGTGGTTTGGATGTTCTTCGTGTGAGGTTGGGGGTCGGACATAATTATGGCTTCTATAAACTAGCACGTTTACTTCATACATTCCAGTGGCCATACTCCGTAAAGGCATGGCCCCCGAGGACTTGGCGCCCTCAGCCAAAGGGGAATTGATGCGGATAATGTTCCGGCGCGTATCTGAAGCTAACTTACCGGCGGGATTTTTCGATAATGTGGGTGCGGAGGCGCTTGCATTGTGCGCAATGGACGACGGTGAACTCCGGTCCGGCGGTTGGTGGCCGGATGCCGAATTTATCCCACGGCTCGAAGCGATCGCATCCCATGCAGCGAATCTGCCAGCCGGGCACACCTTCCTTCGTGTCCGGCATTTCCTCCGCGGATTTTGTTCCGATTGAAGTAGAGGGGTCCATGCCGGAATGATCCATGGGTTGCCGGCTAGAATTGATGCACCTGGCAGTTCCGCAAATTGGTGTCCACGCTGCAGATATGGTTCTTCAGCCAGTTGCCCAACATTTCCTTCAACTGGATGACTGCGGTGGTGGAGGCGCCGTCGCGTTTGACGATCGCAACCAGACTTTCGAAATCCTGGAGGAATTTGATGTGGGCGGCCTTGTTTTTGCCGCGGACCGGGCATTGATGCTGTTCCATGATGCCTTCCTCATGCTTGAAATGCGATTGGACGTACTCCCCGAGGAAAGCCAGCATTTCCAGCAACTCGTCCTTCGCCGTTCCGGCCAGGCAGGCCTGGTGCAGTTCATTGATGTGCTCAATCAGTGTCTGATGTTGTGAATCGACGGAATCCACACCAGTGGACATGGACGATTCGTCCCAGGCAATCACCCCTTGGGCGTTTGCCGGCGGCATGGCCACGGAGACGTTCCGGTTGCGAGACGGCACCAGGTCAGTGTTTCCGTTCTTGTGAACCAAGGCGGGCCGTTTTGTCACGGGCGCGGTGACGCGCACTTGTTTGGCGACCAAAGGTGCAGCCGCTGTTTCGATCCCGACTGCCTCACCATCGCCTCCGACGAGGCGCGACAGCTCCGCCACCGATTCCTTCATGGCGGCTGCCTGGGCGTTGAGTTCTGCCGCTGCCGCTGCACTTTCCTCGGCGCTGGCGGCATTGGATTGGGTCACTTTGTCCATTTGGCCGACGGCAACGTTGATTTGGGCGATGCCCTGGGTTTGTTCGTGCGAGGCGCCGGCTACTTCGGCGGCCAGTTCGTCCACCAGTCTGGCCTTCGTTACAATTTCGTTCAACGTCAGCGTAACCGTGTTGCTGATTTCCACTCCTTGCCGGCTCTTGCCGATGGCACCTTCAATTTTTGCGGCGGTTTCCTTCGCGGCCTGGGCGCTGCGCTGGGCGAGGTTGCGGACTTCGTCGGCGACGACGGCAAAGCCCATGCCGGCTTCGCCAGCCCGGGCGGCTTCGACGGCGGCGTTGAGGGCGAGGATGTTGGTTTGAAAGGCGATTTCATCAATGGTCTTGATGATTTTGGCGACGTCATCGGACGAGACCTTGATGGCTTCCATGGCCACATTCATGGTTTGCATGTCGGCCACCCCTTTATCGGCTGCCACCCTGGCCTGTTTGGCCAGATCGTTGGCCTTCTGTGAATTCTCGGAATTGCGCCTGGTCATGCTGGACAATTCCTCCAGTGAGGCGCTGGTTTCTTCCAATGAGGCCGCCTGCTCGCTCGCCCCTTCGGCCAGGGTCTGGCTGGCGGCGGAAATTTCGTTGGAAGCATGCACGGTCTGTTCCCCCGCCTCCTGGAGATGCTGGATCGCTGCGGTCAGCGGTCGCACAATCGAACGCTCATTGAAGAAATAGAACCCAGTCAGGACAACCAGCAAAACAGCAACGCCCCCGATGGCCATGGTTCTCATGGTGGCCATTACCACGGCATCATGCCCGATGCCGGCTTTCAGGACAAAGGCGCCCTTGATCTCGCCGAGCTTCATGTTTTCCATGGGAAATCCCAGCACATCCTTGCCGTCGCCGGTCGGGCTTTTGGCCGGATCACCGTGGCAGCCCAGGCAGCTGGCCTGCAGCCGGACGGGGCGCGCCAGGACCAGTTCGTCATGTTTTCGGTCTTCAAAAAAGTATTCGGATTCGCTCCGGTCAAAAGCCTGAAACGCGGCGGAGAATTCGGCTCCGTTGTCATTTTTGGGGTTGCGCGCCGCCACGCCCGGGCGGGACGGAATAAAAAATTTGAACCCGTTTTTTTGCGCGGCGCCTTCCACGGATTTCCAGGCCGCCACAATGGGCACGGTTTTATAGAGGTCAGTGGATGCGTAAACCTCGCGCAGCGGACGCCCCCCGGCCTGGCGGATGGAGGATTCCCGCACCCCGGTCATGTCAAAGACGTGGCTTTGGTGCATGTCATCCATGTTTTGGGCGACCAGTTCCGATTGCTCGATGATCGAACTCATCTTGCCCCGGAGCTCGGCAATCCGGTTGTGGCTCGACACGTAGTAAACGATGATGATGCTCAGAGCCGTGGCCAGTACGACGGCTCCGGTGGCTGCCAACATGATGCGTGTTCCAAGTTTCATGGTGTTTTAGGGTCAGCTTGGTTCAGTGGCTTTGCGCCCTTTTCCTCGTCGGGTCAAAAATCCCGGAAATCGCCCTCGAGGGGGATTTCGCTGCGACCGTTGACTTTGCCTGACAATGCCGGCTCAACATGGTTATGACCATTGCCGTTGGTCGGAGAAGTCCCTTTCCTTAAGTGCGCGGAGACGCGAAATTGTTTATTCTGCGCGGCGACTGCTGTGGGTCCGACCACGGTGGACTCACTGCTGCCCCCGACGAGTCTCAAAAGTTCTGCCACCGACTCTTTCATGGTGGCCGCCTGGGCATTGAGTTCTTCGGCCGCGGCGGCGCTCTCTTCGGCGCTGGCGGCGTTGGACTGGGTGACCTTGTCCATCTGGCCGACGGCGGTGTTGATCTGTGTAATCCCTTGGGTTTGTTCGCGCGAGGCCCCGGCTACTTCGGCCGCCAGCTCATCCACCTGGCGGGCCTTAGTCACAATTTCATTCAGTGTCACGGCCACCTTGCTGCTGATATCCACCCCCTGACCGGTCTTGGCAATGGCCCCTTCGATCTTGGCGGCGGTTTCCTTGGCGGCCTGGGCGCTGCGCTGGGCGAGGCTGCGCACTTCATCGGCGACGACGGCAAAACCCATGCCGGCTTCACCGGCGCGGGCGGCTTCGACGGCGGCGTTGAGGGCGAGGATGTTGGTCTGGAAGGCGATTTCATCAATGGTCTTGATGATTTTGGCGATGTCAGCGGAGGAGACCTTGATGGCTTCCATCGCGGTACTCATGGTTTGCATGTCGTCCACGCCCTTGTCGGCGGCGGTCCGGGCCTGCTTGGCAAGGTCGTTGGCTTTCTGGGCGTTTTCCGAGTTGCGTTTGGTCATGCTGGACAGCTCCTCCAGGGACGCGCTGGTTTCCTCAAGGGAAGCGGCCTGTTCACTCGCGCCTTCGGCCAGGGTCTGGCTGGCGGCGGTAATCTGGGCGGAGCTGTCATTTAATTGCTCAGATCCGTGCTTGAGGCGAGTGATGATTTTGTCAATGGGAACGGTGATTAGCCGCTTTACCGTGACATAGGCAACGAGGGAGAAAACCAGGGCGATTACCAAGGTGGTGGAAGCAGCTATTTTGACATTGGCAGCCTGGATTTTCGTCGTCGCGTCATTCCACTTCTGTTTGGATTTGGCCAGCGTGTCCGTGGACAGGCGCAGGAGTGCAACCCCGGCGATGGTGCCTTTTTTGTAGTCATCGTGACATTCGAGGCATTTGGCAGTGACAACCATGGGCTTGTAAATTTCAAACGCCTCGCCAGTGCGCCGGGCGAATTTGGCCGGGTCGCTCAGCACCTGGTTTTTGAGATCGGCCGGGAGGGTTTTCCGGGACTTCACTATTTCGCGGCTGGTCGAATAGGCGGCCACGCCTTTGTTGTCGTAAATCGAATATTCGAGCAGCCCGTCGATTTGGCTGTAAGTGCCGATCAACATGTCGATTTTGGGCATTTCACCGAGAGCAATGGTTTCCTGCACGACAGGATCAACAGTTTGGTAAATGTTTTCGGCGTGCAACTGTTCGCGTTGTTCCAGCAAACCCAGGTTATCGTGGGAGAGTTTGTCCAATGCCTTGTCCCCCAGAACCTGCTGTAAAGTCTGGGCCCCGATGTAGGCCAGGAGGGTCGCGCTGAGGAGGGTCAGGATGAATTTAGTCTGGAGTTTCATGGAGGAGTTCCAGATCAGAAATCCTTGAAATCGCCTTCGAGCGGGATCTCACTTCGGCCATTGGCCGCGCCGTTGATCGCCGGTTCAGCGTGAGCATGGCCGTTCCCGTTGCCGTGAATTGAGGCGGGTCGTCTTACCACCGATGCGGCGACATGAGCCTTCGTGGCGCGAGCGGACGTCTCCGTCGTTCTGGCCGCGGTGGGCTGACTGCTGCCCCCGACGAGTCTCAAAAGTTCTGCCACCGACTCTTTCATGGTGGTCGCCTGGGCATTAAGTTCCTCTGCTGCTGCCGCACTTTCCTCGGCGCTGGCGGCATTGGACTGGGTGACTTTATCCATCT
>Ga0265336_10000920_pt1 | contig 14930 bp, 11 predicted proteins | sample 42119metaG_FD_193583 | JGI IMG/M metagenome (GOLD analysis project Ga0265336, IMG submission 193583) | Rhizosphere microbial communities from Carex aquatilis grown in University of Washington, Seatle, WA, United States - 4-21-19 metaG | ecosystem: Host-associated > Plants > Roots > Rhizosphere...
GCATCGAATTCGCCAAGAGCAAAGAGCTTTGCCGCAAGGCCGCTCTCGCCGGATTGCGCTACGTCTATCTTCAATTCGACGGCATCGGCAACGCAGCCAACTCGCATCGCAAGGTGGGCAACCTCTTCGATGTGAAGCTCCAGGCCATCAACAATCTGCATGAAGCCGGCGTTGAAATCGTCCCCGTCACTACCATCATCAACGGCATCAACAACGAGCAGGTGGGCCGCATCATTCAATTCGCCCTCGACAACCCCAAGAAGATCAGCTTCCTCAGCTTCCAGCCGGTCAGCTTCACTGGCCGCGACGAGGACATCAGCGAAGAACGCCGCCTCGCCCAGCGCTACACGCTCTCGCACATGGCGCACGACGTCAAAAAGCAGTGCGGCATCGGCGAGCCAGAGCGCGATTGGTTCCCCATCAGCTTCATGAGCACATTCAGCGACTGGGCCGATCTGATTCACGGACCCACCGCCGACTGGGGCCAGCTCTCCTGCGGATGCCATCCCAACTGCGGCATCGGCATGGCAGTCATGATCGACAAGGAAACCAAAGAATCCGCGCCCGTCACAGCCTTCCTCGACATGGGTCAGGTTGCCAAAGATCTTGCCAAGGTCAACGACGCGGCTCGTGGCAAGTGGCTCTCGGTCATCGGCTTTGGCCTGGCGCTCTTGCGCAACTACGATCCCTTCATGTCGCCCACCCACTTCCGCATCACAGACATGATGAAGAAGATGGACAAGACATTCAACGCCACCGGCAAAAACTACGGCAGCGTCAAAGGCGATCGCACTTTGGAAGACATCAAGCTGCGCCGCCAAGACCGCTGGAATTTCTTGTTCATCGCCGGCATGTGGTTCCAGGATTTGTTCAACTACGACTTCCGCCGCACCGAACAGTGCATCATTCCGTATGCCACACAAGAAGGTGAAATCAGCTTCTGCGCTTATAACACTGGCGTCGGCTGGCGCAACATCATCGAGAAGATGCACATGACGGCGACGCTCACCAAGTGGTATGAGGAGCATGGCCGTCACGAAATCTTCGCAGGCGGCAAGAAGGTGATCATGCCGGAAGTTGGCCACGACCTCCATTTGAAAATGGAACACGTCAACGCCGATCGTAACCACACGCTCGACGATCTGGGCATCGCCAAGACGCATCGCGAAGAGCAAATTCGCGCTCGCGATGAAAAGCTGAAGCAGGACGGCGAAAACGTACGCATGGCCAAGCTCTATCGCGAACACGTCCTCGGCGAAAAGCCAGTCGAGGGTCTGGTCTCGCTAGGCTCCATCGCCCCCGCCACCAAGCCAGTAGAGAAGAAAGAATCCGAGATGGTAGCTGGCGACTGATCCACTGCTTTGGTTCACTCAGTAACAAAGGCCGTTCCCAACAAGGAGCGGCCTTTCTATTGTGCTAGACTTCTCGCATAATGCAAATCAAGACACACCCGCTCGCAGAGGTCTTTGGCTTTCCTACGGACAACAATTCCGCAACGGCTGAACGGTACAGGCTCAAAAAACTCTGCCCGTACAACAACAAGGTTCCCAACTGCACGAAGGACAAGGCAAACGATCCTCTTGGGGTGTGTAGCGTTTTCGAGGGCGACCATCTAGCCATCACCTGCCCGATTCGCTTTCGTGAGAATTGGATCATCGCCGACGATGGGGCGGATTTCTTTTTCCCGCCGAAGGCGAGATGGACATCGCTCACTGAGGTTCGCCTAAAAGACAAGCACGGCAAATCGGCGGGCAACATCGACCTTGTTCTCGTCTCATATGATAGCAACGGAAAAGTGACAGATTTCGGTGCGCTTGAGGTCCAAGCGGTCTACATCTCTGGCAATGTTCGTAACCCGTTCGAGTACTACATGAAGGACCCGGCAGGACGCGGAAACATGAACTGGCGCGGCAGACCGAACTATCCCGGACCGGATTACCTCTCGTCATCCCGCAAGCGACTTGCTCCGCAGCTCATTTTTAAGGGTGGAATTCTAAATACATGGAAGAAGAAAACGGCGGTTGCTCTCGACCAAGGTTTTTTTGACACGCTTCCCAAACTCACCGAGGTACCGAAGCAAAAGGCCGAGATGGCATGGCTCATCTACGACCTCGACCACCACAAGAAAGCGAATCGCTATACCCTGGAACGCAAGAAGATCGTTTACACAGCTTTTGACGAGTCGCTCAACCAAATCACTCGTTCTGACGCGGGTGCAGTAAGCGACTTCATGGCGCACTTGCAAGAGAAGCTCGACGAGAAGCTCAACAACGGAACAGCTCCCATAAATCAGACAATCGATGAAGTGTTCTAATGTATATATGAAGCAAATGTCTCTTTGGGCTGGCGACGATCACCGGGCTGCTCATGTGGTGAATGTCGCGCAGATTCCCCAGCGTAGCCCATTCCGCTATCCAGGCGGAAAAACATGGCTAGTGCCTCACATTAGACAATGGCTCGGGACACTCAATAATAAACCTCGATTTTTCATTGAGCCATTTGTGGGTGGGGGCATTGTCAGTCTCACCGTGGCCTTCGAGAATTTCGCAGATCAAATCATCCTAGTTGAGCTCGACAAGGATGTAGCCGCTCTCTGGCAGACTATGCTATCAGATGAGAATGATTGGCTTACTGAGCGAATTGCAGAATTCGATATGACGATTGAGTCGGTTCGCGAGGAACTCGCAGTCTTGCCGACCGACACAAAACGCCACGCGTTTCAGACTCTTTTACGGAATCGCACAAATCACGGTGGTATTCTCGCACCCGGAAGCGGCGTATTAAAGCACGGCGAAAATGGTAAAGGAATCAAATCGCGCTGGTACGCGCATACCTTATGCAAGCGAATCACAAATATCAAACACGTTCGGGACAGGATTACATTCATTCATGGCGACGGCATAGAGGTAATCAAAGAATATGCCTCAGAGAAGTCCGCCGCGTTTTTTATCGATCCTCCCTATACAGCTGGGCGGAATGGAAAGCGGGCAGGAACACGCCTTTATGCGCACAATGAGCTTGATCACGAGGAGCTATTCATACAGGCGGAAAAGATAAAGGGAGAGCTTCTCATGACCTACGACAACGCAGAAGAAGTGGTACAGATGGCAACCCGCCACGGTTTCATGCAGAAGACAATCTCAATGATGAATACACATCACGCAACGATGCAAGAACTCATCATTGGTCATGACCTGACATGGAGCCCATCATAAACAGCCCGGTGCCCCGTCCTTCGCGTACTTTGCGATGGGCGGGATACCTCGAACCTCAATCCGCCCAGCCGAAGGCCGCCAGCCCCACCGCAAGTGGTTGCATATAATTAACCCCATTCGTCGCACAATAATCCTTAGAAGTCGTCCTTCAAATCATCGTCCGGCAGGTTCTCTTCGCGCCGCTTTCAGCACAAAGCTCCGGCAGAGGCCGAAACGTCCCGTAACTCCTTATCTTGGACGATTCTGCGGGTAACTTCTTTATTTTCAAGATTTTATGGCGAAGTCCTGCCCGTAAACCCATGAAAACAAGTAATTTGCTCACAGAATAGAGGTGGGGGGTACCTGATGTACCAGCTATACCAACCTATCAAAACCAACGGTAGAGATGCCAATCTCTGGCATTGCGTGAGTCGGCGCATTGTTATTTCCAAACCCGCACGCACACCTTAGCCAAAGCTAATAGGTTCTACAAATACGCTTCCATCTCCGGCTCCACATACTCATGGCCGCTGGTATCGGCTCCAGCGTCGTGCGCCAAGCCGAGGCTGTCGAAGACTGGTCCCAAAGCCAGCAAGGATATGAGCAAAATCGCCAAATGAAAATCATGCAACTGCGGCGCGGTTGCGGAGTGGCCGCCTGCGTGAGCGATCAGGCGCAAAGTGATTGCGCCAACCGCGACTCCCAAGCCGGAGCTGAGCTGCATTACAGCGCTCAAAAAACTATTAGCGCTACTCATCCGGCTCGACTCAATCTCAGAAAAAGCGAGCGTAGTCAGGCAGGTAAATTCCATCGAACGAAAACCGCCATGAAGATAGAGAATGGCGACAATAAGGATCGTAGGCGTGCTGGGAGACAGCGTTGCGCAAGCGGCAATCGACGCGGCGGTAATGATCCCGTTCACAATGAGAACGCGGCGGAAGCCGAAACGGCGCAGCGTCTGAATGACAAATGCCTTCATGCTGAGATCGCCGGCAAAGAGCGCAAGCAGAAACAGGCCCGATTGAAATGCGCTCAGTCCAAAGGCAATCTGAAACATCAGCGGAAGCAGAAAGGGCAGCACCGCAACCGAGATGCGGAATGCGCTGGCTCCATAAATCGAAAGTGAATAGGTCTTCAGGCGGAGCGAGTCGAAATCAATCAACGATTTTGCAGGGTTGCGCCGCGCGGCGATAACAGCAACCGCTCCACTGATCAGGCTGAGCGCAAGAATCACGCCGGGAAGTTGCCAGTGCCCGCCCCCGCCGCCTAGTTCTTCCAACGCGTAAACGAACCCCGCCGAGGCAAAGCCGCCCAGCAGAAATGTAAGCCAATCGAAGGGATGCAGCTCTTCGCCGCGTACGTTTTCGATCCACAGCATTGCCAAAACAAGTGCGAAAATACCGATGGGAAGATTGAGAAAAAAGATCCAGTGCCAACTGAAATATGTGGTGATGAAGCCGCCCAGCGGCGGGCCAATAACCAGTGCGGAGAGGCCCGGCCAAGTGATGTAGGCAAGAGCTTGCGTCAACTTTTCCTTGGGTGCGGTTCTGAGCACAATCAACCGGCCAACCGGAACCATCATCGCGCCGCCGATGCCCTGCAGAATACGCGCCAGGATGAATTCCGAGAGAGTGCCGGAGAAACCACAGAGCACAGAAGCCAGCGTAAAGACGGCTATGGCCGTAGCAAAAATCGACCGCGCCCCAAATCGGTCAGTAACCCAGCCGCTGATAGGAATAAAGACGGCCAATGTCAGCATATAAGCCGTCATTCCGATGTTCAAACTCACCGGCCCCACATGAAAACTCCGCGCCATCTCCGGCAGAGCTGTGGCGATGATGGTGCCGTCGAGCATCTCCATGAAGAAGGCGCCCGCAATCAGAGTTGTAACGAAATACGGCGAGCGATTCTTCTTCATTCTTCTAGTTTATTCGACTTGCCGGACTGCCTTTTCAGCATCTGATTCGTCAGCTTGCTGGGTATATTCCACTGCTCATGTCTGCGGCAGCTTGCAGGATGCTCTCAGGCCGACCTAGATCGCGCCAGTAACAATCACCCGCGCGAAACGCGAGAATCTTTTCTCCCTGCCCAGCAAGTTTCATGTATGCGGAAATAATGGAAAATGCTCCCTCGTCACTCATCTTCGTAAAGATATCGGGAGAAATCACATGAATACCGGAGAATGCCAGCGCCTGCAACTCAGCCCGTTTCCGCAATAACTCCGCAGTTCCATCGCGTCCAGCACGACGCCCGCAGAGCAAGCCTTGCTCGTCAAATAGCAGGTAGCGCGAAGTTACACGCTCTTGTACGGCAAGCGTGGCCAGTGCGTTCTGCTCTGCATGAAAGCGCATCATTCGCCCCAAATCAATCGTGCTGAGAACATCGACGTTATGCACAATGAATGGCTCTTGTGAACCGCAGAAAAAATGTGCGGCTTTCTTCAAACCGCCGCCAGTGTCCAGCAATTCGTCTTCGCGTGATACTTCAATTCGCATTCCGAAGTTATCGTTGGCCTTTAGATATTCAACAATCATCTCAGCGTAATAATGTGCGTTGACAATCGCGTCTCGCACGCCAAAAGCGCGCAGGCGAGCGAGCGTAATTTCCAGCAGCGTGCGTCCGGCAACAGTGACTAGCGCTTTGGGACGGTCGTCGGTGAGCGGTCGCAAGCGCGTGCCCAGACCCGCAGCCAGAATCATTGCCTTCATCGGCCCATCTTCTCCAACTCAATATGCCGAACCACGACTTCAACACCGCTGCCGCGCAAGTGCTTTGCCAATTGCTCAGCCAAAAATACTGAGCGGTGTTGCCCTCCAGTGCAGCCAAACGAGACCATCAGATTCTTGAAGCCGCGCTGCTGATAGCCGCTCACGCTCGCATCAACCAGCGAAAGAACGTTTGCAAAATACTGATGCACACTGGCCTGATGATCGAGGTACTCCATCACCGCCGCATCTTTTCCGGTCAACTGCTTGTACTGCTCTTCGCGCCCGGGATTGGGTAAACTGCGCGCATCAAAAACAAACCCGCCGCCATTGCCTGTTTTATCGCTAGGCATTTCGCGATGAAATGAAAAACTGAAAATCCGCACCTTCAAACTCTCTGCGGAAGAATCCAACCCTTGCAATTTTTCCGATGCCGCGATGCCATCGAGAGCCGCCATCAACGCGGGTAACGCAATCGGCAGCTTTACGTGTTTGGCCAGCCAGCGCAGGTTCTTCAACGCATAGGGAACGCTCTGCAAAAAATGCGCCTTGCGCTCGTAGAACCCTCGGAATCCGTAAGCCCCCAGCGCCTGCAAAATGCGCACATACACAAACGCGTAATAGTGCTCCATGAACACAGCGCGGTCCACGGGAATGTAAACGGAGAGGCAGTCGAGATAGTAATCGAGCAGTTCCTGACGCATCTCGGGTGGCAGATCGGCCTTGCCATCGTAGAGCAGCGAGACGATGTCGTATTGAAGTGCGCCTTTGCGGCCTCCCTGATAGTCCAGAAAATAAGGCTTCCCATCACGCAGCATCACATTGCGCGATTGAAAATCTCGATAGAGAAAGTAGTCAGATTTTGCTCCCAGCAAGAAATTCGTCAGGCGAGAGAAATCATCCTCAAGCGCCTGTTCATTGAAGGGAACGCCGGCCAGCCGCAGAAAATAATATTTGAAATAATTCAGATCCCACGCAATGGATTGATGATCGAAGCTGTCGCGCGGATAGCAGACACTGTAATCGAGATCGCGGCCAGCCTCAACCTGAAAACGTGGTAGAGCGGCCACTACTTTGCGATACGCTTCCGTCGCCTCGGGAGCGACAGCCTCGCCAACGCGATGCTCGCCAAGAAATTCGAAAAGTGTCGTGTCGCCCAGGTCTTCTTCCAGGTAAGCGCCCCGGCTCAAATCCTCCGCATAAATCTCCGGAACCGGCAATCCGTGACGGCGAAAATGGCGCGTGAATTCGAGGAAAGCCGCATTTTCTTCCCGCACCGAATACAGGATGCCTATGGCGCTAAAACCGCCGCCGGTGAGCCGCACAATAATCCGCCCCGAGCCACCGAGCTGGCCCTGAAGCGGCCGCACTTCTTCGGCCGGTACATGATAATGCTGCTGGAAAAGCTGTTTAAGAACGTCCATGAATCTCTTTCCAAAAAAAGATAATGCTGTTTCACAACGATACGCAGTTAAGGTAAGCGCGCGCAAGGCGCAAAACTCCGATATCATTTTCTCCCATCAAATCGACCTAGTTCCCATTCACAACCGGTTCGTACTATGATGAACTCCATAAGGCAAGCAGAACGGCGAGGGGGTCATTATGAGCGAAAATCTATCAAATGCTGAGCGCAAGCGGGGCCGCCGTGAATTTCTGAAGGCGGGCGGCGCCATTACCGCCGCGCTGCTGGCGCCCGCTGCGTTGGCCGATACGCACAAGACACTGCCTGCGTTGCCGTCGAACCCCAAAACACCAGCGGCTATGCCGACGCGCAATCTGGGCAAGACCGGCTACAAGGTGGGCATCTTCTCGCTGGGTGGGCAAGGCTCGCTGGAGAAGCCGAACAACTTCGACGTAGCTGTACCCATCATCGAGCGGGCGCTCGACCTGGGCGTGAACTACATCGACACCTCGTCGATCTACGGCGGCCCGGAGCGCTGGAGCGAGCAGTACGTGGGCCGCGTGATGGAGCATCGGCGCAACGAAGCCTTCCTGGCCACCAAGACCATCCAGCGCAGCCGCGACGGCTCGCTGCGCATGATCGAAAAATCCCTCGAACTGCTGAAGACCGATCACATCGATCTCTGGCAGTTGCACGACATCGGCACCATGACCAATGTGGATGCGGTCTTCGCCAAAGGCGGCGCGATGGAAGCGCTACTGGAGATGAAGGAGCAAAAGGTAGTGCGCCACCTCGGCGTCACCGGCCACTACCGGCCCGATGCGCTGATCGAATGCATCAAGCGCCATCCCTTTGACACTATTCTGATGGCCATCAACGCCGCCGACCCGCACCACTACAGCTTCAGCGAGGCGTTGTTGCCGCTGGCGGTGGAGCGTCAAATGGGCATCATCGGCATGAAAGTACCGGGCCGCGGGCGAATCCTCTCCACCTGGACCCCGCCGCCAATCGAGCAGCAGAAACACTCCTGGGAGGGAATGTCGGTGCAAGCCTCCACGCCGGGAACCATCACCATGCGCGAGGCCATGTACTACGCGCTTTCGCGCCCGGTGAGCACAGTCATCATCGGCTGCGACACCGTGCCGCAACTGGAAGAGAACGTGCATTTGGCGCGCGAGTTCACGCCGCTCAACGACGGCCAATTGGCGGAGCTTGTGAAGCGCGTCGAGCCAGTATCCAAGCAGTCACTATTCTTCCGCTTCTACGATCACTCATGAAGGTGAGTTAACAGGCAAGCGTCGGGTTTACCGTGTTGGTATCCCACCCTTGCGCCAGTAAAAAGGCGCAAGGATGGGGCACCCGGCCCCACCGCAGGTGGTTATCCCAACTGGCTGACCTTCACCTGTAACTTCTCGAAGTCCACGATCCCTAGCCCACGCGCGGCGGCCATTGCCAGGTATGGCATATGTTCGGGGCTGAGATCCCAATAGGCTTTCGCAACATACGCATCGAGAGCAACCGGATCGGTTCCGGCGACGATGGTCTTTTTTGTCGCCACGTCTTCCAGGTTGCCGCCAGTGGGGCCGTTGCGCAGCAGGATGCGGTAACAATCAATCAGAGTGACCGTAGGCAGCATGAAGCTGGCCAGGTCAACCAGGCTCTGATGAATCTGCTGGTGCAGACGATTGCGCTCGCCGCCGAGAATTCCGTACCAGTTCTTCATGCCCAGCGATGTGCCGGTCAGTTCGTGGTGCTTGGCGATGGGCATGTTGATGATTTTGTCGGCTTCAAGAAACGGCGTAAAGACAGGCCATGTTTTCAGCACCACACCGCCCATCTCTACTTCGCGGAACAGTTCAGGATCGGGCAGAATAACTTCAGCGTGCTCGGCCAAGGCCGCGGCCTGAATGCCGGAGCGATGGAAGCAGCGACGGGCTTCGTTACAACTGACGTCGGTGACGATAACACGCTTGGCTCCGGCTTGCCAGCATTGGCGAACGACCTCGGCCACAGCGTCGGGATTGGTGTTGGCGGCCTGCTCCGGGGTACGGTCCCAGGCAATGTTGGGCTTGATAACGACGACATCCTGACGGCTGACGAAGCGGCTCATGCCACCTAGATTTTCAATCGCTTTCTGAACCAGCGCGCGCGGCTCGCCGCCTTGGACGACAGCCATCGTCGGCAGTTGCGAATCAGTCACTATACGATGGTCGCGCCGCGCCTGCTCAGCTTGCGCAGGAACTGGACGGAAGCTGTGTTCGCTCAACCAGTAGGCCGCGCCACCCGCGCCTGCCGCCACGCCGCCCACGCGCAGCAGTTGCAGCAGAGCCTCGCGGCGCGTAAGCGATTGCGCCTGCGTTTGCTTTTCGTCCGGCTTGAGATCGGTTTCTTCGGCCATGATGGTTCTCCCGGTCAGACTTCCAGCAAATGAATACGCTGCGGATCGTTGGTGCCCAGATTGTGCTTCGCATCGGCTGCGGTGGCAATATAACGCGGGGAATAGCCTGCGGCTTCGAAAGTCGGCAATCCCGCCTCGGCGCGTTTGCGTTCCAGCATCTTCCACGCCGTGTGGTCAACGGCGACGCGATCTTCGCCGACAATGAGCGCGTTAGGCCGCCAGAGAAACTCGGGATGAAAGGTTGGCCCGCCGTTGTAAACCGAAGTCATGGCGTCACCAATGGTGAAGCGCACTTTCTCGCGGATGACGGGAATGCAATTGAGGTCGGCGACACCTGGATTGCAGTTACCGGCATGAAGCGTATTGGGGCGGTCAATGGCCCCATACATATTCTTCATCGAGAAGGTAACCCCAGCCATACCGTGATCTTTAAGAATGGGTAAGTTGAGAACCATGGCGCACTCGCGCGTCAATATCTTCGACAGCTTGATATTCGCCACACCCCACTCCGCCGACTGATCTTCGAAGCCAGCCACATCGTTTCCAAAAACGCGAATACGGCTTGCGTTGGTATTGATGGTGAGGCCGCAGGCTTGCAGGTCGCGAGCGTTGCGATCCCAAACGATAATCTCTCCGGGTTTAACGCCCGCCTGCTGCAGTCGTTCACAAACGGCCAGCACCAGCGCCAGGTGAGTCGAAATGCCCTTGCCGCCGAGACCGTTGACCTTGATGCCGATGACCTTGCCGACCGGCACAATGCGCTTCCATGCGTCGACAGGTTTGTCATGGCCGGTGTATGTGGCAATGGCGCGATCGAGCAGAGCCTGCACTCGCTTCTCGTCCAACTGGCCGCTGCTTCCATGCAACGCCGCATCGCGCGCAACTACGACTTTGGATTTGCCGGCGTGCTGATCGAGCGCAGCGGCAACGCCTAACTTGCTCTGCGAACCAAGTATGACTGCTCCCGCGGCTGCGGTCTTCAGAAAATCACGGCGATTCTTCATCTTGTACCTCGATTCATGTGACGACCTAAATCTCCATCAGATGAATTCGATTCGGATCGTTGGTGCCCAGGTTATGCTTTGCGTCGGCGGCGGTGGAGAGGAAAGTCGTCGGACGGCCCACGGTTGCGAGCGTCGGCAACCCCATCTCGGCACGCTTACGTTCGATAATCTTCCAACCGGTATAATCAATGGCCACAGGATCCTGCCCAACGATGAGCGCATTGGAATGCCAGAGATGTTCCGGGTGAAATTGCGGCCCGCCTTGATATATGGACGTAATTGCGTCGCCGATAGTAAAGCGAAACTTGTCGCGCAGCCCCGCAACGCAATTGAGATCGGCGATGGCTGGATCGCAACCGGTGCCATGAAGTTCCGCTGGACGCTGGACGGCGCCATAAAAATTTTTCAGCGAGAATGTGACGCCTGCAATATCGTGATCTTTGAGAACAGGAAGGTTGATCACGAAGCCGCACTCGCGGGTGAGAATCTTCGCCAGATTCACCTTGACCGACCCGAAGGCTTCCGGCTGCTCCTCAAATCCATAGCCTGCCATGTCGGAGCCAATACAGCGGATGCGGCTATGATCCGTGTTGATGGTGTAGCCAGCGCGCTCCATCTCTCCGGCACGGCACTCCCACACCACGATGTCGCCTGCCTTGACGCCTGCCTGTTGCAGCCGCTCACAAACGGCCAGCGTCAGCGCCAGGTGAGTTGCAATGGGCTTGCCGCCCAGGCTGTTTATCTTGATGCCGATGACCTTGCCTGCCGGGACAATGCGCTTCCATGCCTCGACCGGTTTATCGCGGCCGGTGTACGCGGCCATCGCGCGATCAAGCAGATCCACCACGCGCTTATCGTCCAGTTGCCCTGCCACTGTGTGCAGCTTTTCATCACGAGCAACAACGACTCTGGACTTGTGCTGATCCAGCATCGCGGCCAGCCCCAACTTGCTTTGTGAGCCCAGCAACGCGGCACCAGTGGCTGCGGCCTTCAGAAAATCGCGGCGGTTGTTCATCAACAATCCTCGCACTGCCTCGTGAACAGCATTCTCCAATTACAGTTTCGCTTCCATGCCATGCGCCAGCGCAAGCAGCGCCTGCGGAGTGTCGGGTGTGGATTCATACGCAACGATGCGAACCAGCGCCGGACCTTTACGGAAAATAATGCTCTGCGCATAACTCACGCCCGCATCGCCCAATTGAATTGGCTTCGCGTCTTTGGTTTGCCCGTTCTCAAGAATCTTGCGCGCGCCTTCCGCGTTGCCCATCGTGTAAACATCGACAACCGCCTCCAACTTTCCCTGGTACTTGTAGTCAGAGGTAGAGGTGGTTACAACGCCAGCCGAAATATACTGCTCGGCATCGCCGTCAATGTACTGCCACAAATCCTTGGCCGCAAAAACGCGCGTCTCGCTGGTTTTATCCCAGCCGGTAATTGCCGCGGAAGCGGGGAATGGGTTGGATGCCTTCTTCTTGCATCCTGTGCAGGCAACTGAAACAAGCAATGCAATCGCCATCGCGGCGTAGATCCATCTTTTTGAAATGATATTCACGAAGTAATCTCCTTCATTTTCTGTTGAGCAAAATCTGACTGCCCGGTGAACGGCTTTCGCCGATGCTGGTAACGTAGACGGCCGGGTGCTCCTGCAATGGGCAGGCGTACTCGCAAGCCCCGCAGCCCACGCAGCGGCTGGGATCGACACGCGGCTGCTTCAGCGTTTTGGTATTGCCCGCGGAGTCAACCACCTGCGCTTCTTCCACATAAATCGCCTTGGGAGAAACCGGGCACCACTCTTCACAAACGATGCACTCGGTGGCCATCGCCCACGGCAGACAGCGTCCGCGATCATAGAACGCGGTGCCTAATCTGATCGGATGTTCCTGCGCAGTTCCCACTACCCAGCCTTTGTCCTTCGGCGTAATCTGCCAGATAGCGCCGGTGGGGCAGACCTCGGAGCATCGCACGCAACTTGGTTCGCAATAGCCGATACGCGGCACCAGTGTCGGCGACCACAATCCTTCCAGTCCAGCCTCTTCCAGCGTGGGATGCAATGCAATGTTGGGGCAAGCCTTCATGCACTCTCCGCAGCGAATGCAGCGCGAGAGAAAATCTTGCTCGTCGAGCGATCCCGGCGGACGCAGCAGGCGTTCGTGGCGGCCTTTGCCCAAACCGGTGTTGGCGCGCATCAAAGGAACAATCGCCGCACCTGCTGCAATGCCGGTCAGCGTTCTTCGGCGACTCAGGTCTGGCGATGCAACTTCAGTTTCGTTGCGGAAAAATTTGAACTGCAAGCTATGTTGCGGACAACTCCCCACGCAGTTCATGCACATCAGGCACTCGGATTTGCGCCATGGCGCGCCGCCGATGGGATCGTCGCCGCCCTGGCAGTTCATTAGGCAGCGATTGCAGTTGGTGCAACTCTCTCCATCCTTATGCAGCCCCAGAATCGACCAGCGCGAAACCGCGCCCAGCAATGCGCCCAGCGGGCAAATCGCCCTGCACCACAGCCGCGTAACGCGCAAACTGGCCACCAGAATGATAAAAAACAAAATGCCAAATACCAGTCCTTGATAGTAGTGCGGCTGCCTGAGATCAAGCACAAAGAATTGCAGAATTGCGTGCAGCGTTCCGCCTGTTGCTTTGATCCACGCAACATGGCTGTGTTCAAGCGGCGTAAGAATCGCGCGCATGGCAAAATTGAAGGCTGGCATGAGCGACAGTCCAAAAGACCGGACCAGCAAACTGAAGGGGTCGATCCAGCCGAGAGCCGCCGAACCAAAGCACGCAGCCACGAGGCCCGCAAGCAGAACAACATACTTACCCGTCTGCCACCGTTTATAGCGATTCGCCTCAATGCGCTGCTTGCCCCGCTTGGCCTCGCTCGGCATATTGCCCACGAAGTGTTGCAGTGTGCCCATCGGGCAAATCCAGCCGCAAAAAAAGCGTCCCAGAAATAGTGTGGGCAGCAAGATCAGCAGGCTCCAGATCAGCCCGCGATAAAGGGCGTGGCCAGCCAGCGCGTTCACCAGAGCCACCAACGGGTCCCACTCAAAGAAGAGACGCACCGGCAAGCGCAAACGAACCTCAGTTGCGCCGCTGGGAAAAAAGCTCATCGATGTGAAGAAAAGCAGCCCTAAAAATAGCAACAGAAAGAATATCTGCGAAATCCTGCGCAACTTTGGCAATTTGGACCCAGCCACGACTCTCCCCCACCGCGCGGACACTAGCTATGTAGATGATTGGCTCTCAGCCCTGCGCCGGGATGTGACCTGTGTCACCCGTTGGCGGTCCGAGTCTGTAAAATGCTTTCAATACTTGTTCATACGTCCGCGTTCATCCCAGCTCACGCCGGGAGAATGCGCATCCTGGAACGAGCAAGGTGATACAGAATTGCCTGTTAGGTGAGTGCAGGCTGAAAGAAAGTCTGTGTTGGCAGAAAACACAGCGAAAGAGGATCGAATATGTACATTTCAGGCTCAATGGTTCGTGCTGGACAAATGCCCCTACTGGCGCTGGTACTCGTAACTACTATGCTTTCTGGATGCACATCCAAGCTGGATAAGGCGCTGGACCAGGCCAAAGTGCAGGCGGCCACAACCGGACAGGCGCAGCAGGTGGTTTATGTAGACAAGCATGGAACCACGACCACAACTGTGGTGCAACCGCCGCCAGCCGGGCAGAAGAACGGAGCAATAACGACAACAGCTACACCACCTGCGGCTGGAGCGCCTGTTCCAGTACCCTCGGACCCGATAGTCTCCGCTGTGCCGCCTCCGGCTCCGGTCAACGTGACCATTTTGGCTGGCACGACGCTGACGATCCGGATCGATCAGCGCATCAGTGTAAAAACCAGTCGCGCAGGGGACAAATTTACCGGCGAGGTGGTGGACCCAGTGATCACGAAGGACAATGGTGTGCTAATTCCGAAGGGTTCGCGTGTAGGCGGCGTGGTGGATGTTTCTCATCAGCGCGGACACTTCAAAGGTAGTTCGCTGCTGGAGTTGCGTTTGACCTCACTGACGCTGAACGGGACGCGGTATCCGCTAGCGACGCGGGATCTGGCGAAAAGCAAGAAGGGCAAAGGTAAACGATCCGCAGCCATGATTGGCGGAGGAACGGGGCTGGGAATGCTGGTCGGTGGCGTTGCTACCGGCGGCACAGGACTTGTAGTGGGAGGCTTGGTGGGTGGTGGTGCGGGAACAGCAGCCGCTGGCTTGACCGGCAACC
>Ga0265336_10000923_pt1 | contig 14917 bp, 9 predicted proteins | sample 42119metaG_FD_193583 | JGI IMG/M metagenome (GOLD analysis project Ga0265336, IMG submission 193583) | Rhizosphere microbial communities from Carex aquatilis grown in University of Washington, Seatle, WA, United States - 4-21-19 metaG | ecosystem: Host-associated > Plants > Roots > Rhizosphere >...
CGTGCTTTGATCTATATAACCGCCGTACTGTTTTGCCCAAAGGCCGTCTAGCCGGGCTTTATCACCTCCTGAAACACCTGTACCTTCAACATTGCCGGTTGACGCAAGAGTTAGAACATTTTGTGCCCGTTCAAGAGAAGCTCCGATAAAATTATTCAGCGATTACGTACTGGTATCCATGACGCCCCTGTCAACTAGAGGACCCATCGTATTAATCGCTGAGGCTGTTTGCGCATTATTTAGGAATTCAAGCGTATTTAATACATTTGTCATATCGCTTGATGGGGTGGTGATATTATCGAGAACTTTTCCCGCTGATTTAGCATTAGGATTTGTGGCTAAATAAGCAAAACCGGAAGAAGAGCGATCAGCGATCACAAGAAGGTCATTGCCTGAAATTTCAGGAATAAACGAAACCCTGGGATCACCAATTGATGTGACATCATTAGAAGCAAGGTTGTACGATGAGCCTGCGCCAGCGTTAATAATCGAGAGAACAGTACCATTGGGAATAAAGTTGTTGCCAAGGGTAACGTTGACCAAACTGCCTGAGGCGAGTGTCGCTGCCCCTGTTGGCGCGATATAACCATAATTTGAAGCAGAATTAGCCGTAAAGTCTAAAGTCGTGCCAGCGCTCTGGTTATAGATACCGGTAATCCTGAGAGTATTGGCACCTATATTAAGCGTACTGGTATTATTCAAATTCAGAACCCCTACAATGGTGCTGTTTGCCGTCAAATTAAGGACCGTCGCATTATTTAAATTTGTAGCAGCAGAAGGGTAGATAAAGGACGTATACGTGTAAATATTAGCGCCAAGGGCGACTGTCCCGCCGTTGAAATTGACAAAAGCAAACCCCAGACCAGGAGCGCCAAGATCATTATTGATCGTCGTTGATCCGGCATAATTAATCGTGCTTGCAATGTTAGTGGTCACGGCAACAGGAGCCGCAATGCTATCTCCATCACCGACGGTAACATTGCCGCCATTTCCGGTAAAAATAAATTCTGTAGCATAGACATTTCCATTCAGGTTCGTGGCACCCAGACCTACTTTAACCTGGTTTACACCGTCGCCGGTGCTGCCGATATTGCCATTCATGGTATCACCGTAACCGCCAAATGTTACAGCACCCTCACCTGCCACACCGGATAAGTTGCTTATCGATCCGTTGAAACTGGTACCGCTGGCTAAGGCAACAGTACCGCCCCCTGTTAATGCCAGGGATTGGGCGTACACAGCATTATTAAATGTATCCGTGGATCCGGATGATGCGCCGGCGTCAATTAGTCCGACAGAATGGCTGGCAGATCCCACTGTTCCGGATACTGTTGAGGAACCGGCGAAGGACATGGTACCGACATCGTTGCCTGTGACACTGACACTAGCACCGCTCGTCGCGGCCAGGGTGTAACCGTTTGTTACGGTCAATTCCCCTGTCAGGTCATTTCCTGTAAATGTATAGCTATTGGTGTTATTAGTAGCGGGTGTCGTGGTGCTATTGGGTATGTTTACGTTTTGAGCGAAGCTGTTGGTTGCCAATATAAGCATTCCCGAAAAAAACAGAACGGCCAGGTAAAATCGCTTCATAAATATTTTTTTCACGGCCACTTACCTTTCTTAAAAATAAAAAGGCCTTCCCAGCCAATAATGGCTGAAAAGGCAACGGCTTTTCAATAAAAACTAAACTGCTATTATTATTTTGATTGTAGTAACCGGTATATCACTTGTCAATTATTCTCCGATATATTAGGGAAAGGACCGGGAACATGACGGTTGTATTTAAGGAGGGCAGATAAAAGGATGATTAAACGAGGGAATTCTTCAGATATTTGCTTCGACGGATGAAGCGGTACGGCCGGCACCAAAAGGCCAGCTTCCTTTTTCGTACTGCTGTGCCTTTTCTATAATAATTCGCCAGCTGATGGATGAAATACCAGAATTCATCTTCGGTCAGGTCGGATTTCATTTCATTGACCAGGTATGAGGTGATCACCATCTTCCTGGGATCACGGGGCATCCAGTGATCAAACACCAGATACCAGGGACTTTTAGGATCATCCAAATTCAGAGGCATTCCAGTGTAGTAACAGACAAAACCATACTTGCGGACATACTCCCAAATTTCATTCATGCATTCCCGGAATAAACGGTCATGTTTCATCCGATAATCGATCCTAACACACGTGGCGCAGTATTTACGCCCTTTCAGAGCTGCCGCCCGCCTGCAACCGTCGCATAACTTCTCGCCCGGGCCAAGTCCCAGCCAATGCACCAGCGGAATTCTTTTGACCTTTAAATTTTTTTTCCTGTGATCGTCCAGGGCAAGCACATAATACCGGAGTTGTTTTTCCGAAAGCCTGGATTTCATCGCACTAAATAACGCTGCGGCAGGAACGATCTTGTTTTTATCCCAGGGATCTGGATGGCTAAACACCAAAAACCAGGGCCCTGTGTAGTCGTCTAGTTCCAAGGACATTCCCGAGTAAGCACATCTCTTGCCGTGCCGGCGCAGATAGGCCCAAAAATATTTCCTGCCCTTGTAGTGAATATGTTCGTTATGAAGCCGATCGGCCAATTTGTAACAGTCAGGACAGTATCTCGACGGGTTTAAAAGTATTCTCTCGCCGCAGCCGCGGCAATGGATGTAACGGCGTATGGGATTATTCTGTTTCACCGATAAATTTCCTTCCTGAGTAGCAACGACTTATTATAAGCGGGCATTACTAAAAAGTGAAGGAATTAAGCTAAATCATCAACAGTATTGATCAAATCCAATGCAGATCTTTATGCAAATGCGTTGTCAAATAGTCGCGCAGTCTCATTAACATTCACCTCCCCTAAAAGTTTTGACGCAAATATTTCTGCTTTCCGGGCATCGATGGCCGCGATACACTGTTGGATTTTCGGCAAATAGCGGGGATCCAGACTAAACTTGTGGATACCAATACCGATCAAAAAAGGAATATACCGGGGATCATTGGCCATATCTCCGCATACCGAAATATCCCGTTGGTGACGCTTAGCGGCATCGGCCACTCGTTTCATACCGCGCAGGACTGCGGGATGATGTGGAAAATAACAGTCCGCAACCTTTTCATTCGTACGGTCCACGGCCAGCATGTACTGGATGAGGTCATTAGTTCCAATAGAAAAAAAGTCGGCCTGTAGAGCCAACTCATCAATGACCTCCAGGATAGACGGGACCTCGATCATGGCACCAATATCCGGCCGGGACTGATGAGGCTTTCCCTCTGCTTTGAGTGCCGCTACAGACTCCCTGACGATATTCCGCGCGATCATAAACTCTTCGACTGATGAGATCATCGGAAACATGATGCGAATATCAGTGTCAAAACTTGCCCGTAAGATCGCCCGTATCTGGCAAATAAAAATATCCATATGCTTAAGTGAAAACCGAATTGAGCGCAAGCCCAAAAAAGGATTCGCCTCTTTACTGTTATCATAATACGAAAGCATTTTATCTCCCCCGATATCAAGCGTACGAAACGTAATTTCGCGGCCTTTCATGTCCTCGACCAGACGCCGGTAAATGACGTACTGTTCTTCTTCGGATGGAAAATCACCGCGAAGCAGAAAGGGAAATTCGGTACGGTAAAGTCCTACTCCCTCCATCTTAAAAGCCCTGGCAACGGTGAGGTCTGCCAAAATATTGATATTCGCAAGCAAGATTACTCTTGTACCATCTTTCATGCGGGTTTCGGACAAAAGCCCATTCTGGATACGAGTGACATCAGTATGAGCCGTTTGCCTTTCCCGGAATGCACGGATAACATCTTGTGATGGCTCGATAGTAATATTTCCCATGACACCATCAAGCAGGATAGTCGATCCATTCTTCATGGTCAAAAGCCGTGGTTCGTCAATGATCACGAGCGGTATATTGAGTGACCGCGCCATGATCGCCACGTGGGACGTGACACCGCCAGACAGAAGCACAATGCCAGCAACGTTCTGCAGGTAAAGCTTTAAGATGTCGGACGGCAAAAGTTCGCGCACAATGACCACTTTCGAAGCATACTGATCGCGGCTCTCGGCGCGACCGAACATGTTCGTCATGATCCGACGCCCGACATCAATGACGTCGTATCGTTTTTCCCGTACATATTCGTTCGTCATTTGGTCAAAACGGGCCACATACTGCAAAACGACAGCGCGAACGGCATCCTGCGGGGAAATACCCTTAATGATCATCGCCTCCATGGCCCCTATCATCACTTGATCCTTGAGCATCATGATCTGCGCTGAAAAAATAAGCGCTACCACATCGAGCAATCTTTCTTCGACCGCCTTTTGCATCTTGTGTAGTTCATTCTCGGTCAGTACGACCGCCCGGTGAAAATCATCAACCGTCAAGGGCTTTCGGCGTTCCGAGATATTCAAGTCCCCCAGCGAGAGCGGCAAAAAAACAACAGAACCACCAAGGGCGAATCCCTCGGCCCCCACCCGGCCTTGGACAAACTTGAAGCTTATCGGCTTTGGCTCAACGATTGGATTGGTCTGTGGATGATCAAATGAAAACAACAGCTGGGCCATCTCTATCGTGGTCACTAATTGTGAGGTAATAGTACGAAAAGTATTAACGTCCTCTTCGGAAAAATAATCTCTTTTTACGCTCTGCAGCATCATCACTCCGATGCGGTTCTGACCGCGCAGGATCGGGATGGCCAGAAACGAGTGAAAGCTGGAATGCTTCGCAGTATCACCTTCGCAAACGGCCCGCAGCTCCTTAAAAGCGATCCCCGCAAGCCCTTCACCGGGCTTAAGGCGGACCTTGCCCATAGAACTGTCCTTACGGCCCTTGCTTGCCTTAAGTTGCAAAATCTGTGTATCATCATCAAAAAGATAGAGCAAACATACATCCGCTTGCATGTACGACACGACCATATTGACGATGTTCTCAAGAAGGGCATTGAGGTTCGTGGCGTTCGTGAAAAGCTCGGTCAGTTCACCGATGTCACCGATAAGGTTGGAGTTATCATGTTTCATTGGCATTCTTGACATTAACGGGTCCTCAAACCGGACACTCGGTCGGATTAACCGACACTCGCAGATGCTCGCAGGAGCTCGGAATTGTGAAATAAAAGGTTGCGCCGCAATCAGAATTGTTCTTTGCATCCAAACAACCGCCATGCGCCTCCACAATGGAACGACTGATAGACAACCCCATGCCCAAACCTTCATCTTTGCTTGTAAAAAAATGGGTGAAAATATTTATCATATTTTCCGCTGGAATGCCGCATCCTGAATCTATTACCTCCACCATAATCGAGCCGGTATCTTTGCGTAATGTCCTGATCAATAATTCACAAGAATCACTCTTCTCATCCATCGCTTCTAAACTATTGCTGATCAGGTTCAAGAGTACTTGTTGCAGCTGTATTCGATCACCATTGATAGGTGGAAGATCAGTACCCAACTCGAATTTAAGGACTTTATTCCTGACGGTAATATGGGTCATAATAAGCGAAACTGTATCTTTAATAAGGGCATTGATATCAAGAGACTCGAAGGTGGGCTTGGTCTTTTTTAACAATACCCTCAACCGCCGAATTACCTCAGCAGCACGCTGATCATCATTAATAATATACTGCAAGATCTCTTCTAATTGCGGGTCCTTGCCTGAATACATGCGCTGGGCCGCTTGAGCATAAGAAAGAATGGCTGTCAAGGGTTGGCTGATCTCATGGGCCAAAGACGAAACAAATTCCGCAAGCTTCCACACCCTGGTGACATGCAAAAGCTCCTCGCGCTGTTGCTGGATCCGTTCTTCTGCAAATTTCTCACGACTAGCCCCTTCTTTTAATTGCCCTTCCCTGCTTTCCAGCTCATCTGTTTGCTGACGAAACTGCTCTCTCGCAAGCTTCTCACGATCAACCCCTTGCTTTAATTGACTTTTCCTGATCTTTAACTCATCAGAAGCAATCGACATAAGCTCTTCTCGGATCGCCAGTGCCTGTTCAAGCTCTCCTTGAGTTTTTTTAAGTTTGCTCAAGAGTTCTTCTTGCTTCATTCTTTGCTGGTAAAGCTCAACGAATATGTTCACCTTGCTCTTAACCGCGTGGGTATCTAGCGGCTTAAGAAGAAAATCCACCGCGCCGCTTTCATATCCCTTAAACAAAAAACTCTGGTTTTTGGCGGTCGCGGTCACAAATATAATTGGGATGTTTTTGGTTTTTTTCGCCCCTCGCATAAGCTCAGCGAGTTCAAATCCGCTCATGCCAGGCATTTGGACATCGATAAGTGCTAGTGCAAATTCGTGTGAAATCATAAGCTCCAACGCCTCAGTTCCAGACTTGGCTTTAAAAATGCCGATGTCATCGCGTCTAAGTAACCCTTCTAAGGCAAGAAGATTGTCCTTCAGATCATCAACGAGAAGGATCTTAACCTGATCGGCAAGTAAGTTCATCATTATTACCCCTTTTGAAAGATCCGGTCCTTTTTCACGAAAGGATCAAATGATTTTGCGTGTTGTGAGAACTGCGTTGTCTCTTGCAGCCCCAAGCCTAAAAAACCCTTCCGGCAAAGCGACTCGTAAAAAAGCCCAAGTACCTTGTCCTGAAGTTCACGATTAAAATAGATGAGAACATTGCGGCACGAGATCAGATGCGTTTCTGAGAATACCGCATCAGTCACGAGGCTATGGTCCGTGAAGGTGATATTTTTCTTCAAGGAACTGTTGAATGTCGCCGAATCAGAGGCAACCGCATAATAGTCCAATAGTGAACTTTTTCCACCTGACTTTTGGTAATTCTCGGTGAATTTTGGGATCATGTCCAATCCCAAGATGCCTTTTTCAGCTTTTTCAAGACTTCTTTGGTTGATATCGGTGGCGTACAGGATCGAGCGCTCAAGCAGACCTTCTTCTTGCAGCAGGATCGCAAGCGAATAGACCTCTTCTCCTTTGCTGCATCCGGCGACCCAGATCTTAAGGGAAGGGTAAGTTTTGAGATGTGGGATCACTTTTTCACGGAGGGCTAAAAAATAGCTTGGATCTCGGAACATCTCGCTCACGGGGATCGTGAGCGATTGAAGCAAATCATAGAAGCACTCCGGATCATGGAGGACTTTTTCTTGAAGCACCAAGAACGTTGAGCACTTCATCCTTTCCATCGCATGAACCAGCGTTCGCTTCATCGAAGCGATCGAGTATTGACGGAAATCATAGTTATACTTGAGATAAATCGACTCAAGTAACGCTTTAAGTTCGATATCACCTTGCTGGATGAGAATCGGTTCCATGAACCTTAATTCCTTCCCAATTGGGCATCCAAACCCGAATGACTGAAAAAAGCTGATGAAGATCAATTGGTTTTGAGAGATAATCATTCGCTCCTGCTTCCATGCAAAGCACTTGATCGTTTTTGGTGGCTTTTGCCGTTACGGCAATGATGGGGAGCTTTGCAAACCGTTTTTGTTTTCTGATCTCCTGGGTTGCTTGAAAACCATTCATCTCGGGCATCATGATATCCATAAGAACGAGGTCTATGAAAGGGGCTTCCTCAAGTTTTGTCAGGGCTTCCTTTCCATTGCGTGCGACCACAATGCTGGCACCTTTTTGCTCTAAGGCCGCTGTCAACGCAAAGATGTTCCTAACATCATCATCAACAACGAGAATTTTCCTGCCCTCGAAAACATCTTCGCTACTCTGTAAGGTTTTTAGCATCTGCTGCCTTTCAGGCGAAAGCTTGGATTCAACGCTGTGCAGAAAAAGGCTGATCTCATAAACAAGCCTCTCCGGAGACTTGGCTCCTTTGATGATGATCGAGCGAGAGTACTTGCGAAGCTGGTATTCTTCGTCCCGGGAAAGTGAACGGCCAGTATAAACAATGACGGGCGGATATGAACTCATATTTTCTTGCTCAGTCATTTTCTTTAATAGCTCTTCTCCTGACATATCCGGGAGTTTCAGATCGATCACCATGCAGTCATACACGGTCTTTTTGAGGGCATCGAGTGCCTCATGCGCTAATGTCACGGCCGTGACCACAATATCGGGATTACTGATGAGTTTGACTATACTTTCTCTTTGAAGCTTGTCATCCTCGACTATCAATACACGCTTGATCTTCTGGGAGAACTTGGATTCGAACTTGGCAAAAGTTTGGGCTAACACTTCACGTTTGGCGGGTTTTAGAATATACCCAATTGCCCCCATCTGAAGGGCCTTTTCCATATAATCATGAACCGACGCGATATGGACTGGTATATGCCGGGTTGTTGAATTTTCTTTGAGCTGATCAAGCACCGTCAGTCCCGAATGATCAGGGAGCATCATGTCGAGCATGATCGCGTCTGGAAGAAGACTTTGCGCCAACTCAAGCCCCTCTTCGGCATCTAGTGCTACCACGCACTTGTAGTGAAACTCGTGGGCTAGCTCAAAGAGGATCTGTGCAAACTGCGGCTCATCTTCGATCACCAAAATCGTGCGCCCAGGCGATTGAAGAGTGTTACGATCATCTGCGAAAGGCTTTGGCCTGACCCGCTCTACGCGCGAGTTGACCATAGGGCCGACTGATGACGATGAATAGGTCTTAGGAGATGCCGACTCGATACGGGAATCGTCATAGGTCTCGGGCAAAAGCAGGGTGAAGCGGCTTCCTTCACCGGGAACACTCTCGACCTCAATAGTTCCACCCAGGAGACGGGCTAGATCTCGAGAGATTGAAAGCCCAAGGCCCGTGCCCCCGTATTTTCGGTTGGTCGTCCCATCGGCTTGACGAAATGCCTCAAAAATAACTTCTTGCTGAGCTTTGGGGACTCCGATACCCGTATCAATTACCGAAAGCGAAAGTCTTGAGCTGGTGCTGCGAGACACATGAAGCGTGACCTTGCCCTTTTCTGTAAATTTAAACGCATTTGAAAGCAGGTTCTTTAGGATTTGCTGCAGTCGTTGACTATCCGTTAACATCGTCTCCGGTACATCTGGGTCGATCTTGATCTGAAACTTTAGCTTCTTTTCTTGCGCTAAAGGTGCAAAAGTCTTCTCAAGACTGTTTAAGACCTTAGGAAGAAATACGCTCTCAGGCCTGATCTCAAGTTTGCCGGCCTCCACTTTCGAAAGATCCAGGATGTCATTGATAAGATTAAGAAGATCATTGCCTGCGGACGAGATGGAATGCGCGTACTGGATTTGCTCAGGAGTTAAGTTTCCGCCTGCGTTGTCCGCAAGTAGTTTCGCCAAGATCAACGAACTATTAAGAGGAGTGCGAAGTTCATGGGACATGTTGGCCAAGAATTCGGATTTGTACTGGCTTGCCCGTTGAACTTCGTCGGACCTTTCTTCAAGAAGCGTTTGAGCTTTGTTGAGGGCTTCATTGTTCGCGTTTAAAATATCCCGTTGCTCTTCAAGCTGCTCGTTTGTTTGCTCAAGCTCGGACTGCTGGCTTTTTAGCTCCGTCTGGGACTCTTGAAGTGCCCGCGCCTGGTCCTCAAGCTCATCATTGGTGGCTTTCAATTCCCCTTGCTGGGTTTGAAGTTCTTCAGTCAGGCTCTGGGACCTTTCGAGAAGTTCTTGCTGTTTCTTGCGGCTGATCGAGGTATTGATCGCAATCCCAATATTCTCGGAAACGTGCTCCAGAAATATTTTTTGGTGCTCTGAAAATGATGTAAAAGAAGCCAGTTCGATCACCCCATTGACCTCTCCCTCATAAAAAACTGGGGCCAATAGAAGTGATCGCGGGGTAGATTTTCCTAAATCCGAGCTGATTTTTCCAAAATAATGCGAAGGAACACTTTCGAGAAGGATGGGTCTCTTTTCCAACGCGGCCTGTCCAACTAAGCCCTCTCCAAACGAAATCGTCTTTTCTATATCTTCAAATTTTGTGTAGGCATAACCGCTCACGCGTTTGAGGGTCTTTTCCTCGGTAACATAATAAAAAGCCCCCATTTGAGCATTCAAAAACGGAGCCAAGTGACTCAGGACGCTTTGCCCTAAGCGTGAGACATCCTGTTCTCCCCGCATTTTATCGTTAAGTGTGATTTGACCTTCACGTAAGAATTCCAGCTCGCGTGCCTTTTCTCTAAGGGAGGCTTCGGCGTGCTTTCTTTCCGTGATGTCCCGTTCGGTTGTAGCAATTCCAGTCAGCTTGCCTTTATCATCAGTAAGTTTAGTATTGATGAGCCAAACATCAAGGATCCTGCCATCTTTATGCTTCCTTTTTGTCTCTAAATTAGGTAATAATTCTCCCCGCTTTAGAGAGGCAAGAAATCCACGTGCTTCTTCTTGATATTCCGTGGGCACCGTGTCTACGATATTTTTACGAAGGGCTTCAGCTTCTGAATAGCCGTACATGGTTTCAGCACCCCGGTTCCATGCCAAAATATTACCTTCTAAATCCTGAAAGGTGATCGCATCATTGGAATCTTGAATGACCGTCGCCATCCGGCGGAATTTTTCTAATGCTCCCATCCGCTCAGAAATGTCACGTTCGGTGGTGGCAATGCCCGTTAATTTACCTTTATCATCTGTAAGCTTAGTATTGGTGAGCCAAACATCAATGATACGCCCGTCTTTATGTTTTCTTTTTGTCTCCAACGTCGGCACCAACTCTCCGCGTTTAAGAGAGTAAAGAAATTCACGCGCTTCCTCTTGATAGGCCTTGGGTACGGTATCAACGATGTTCATGCTAAGGGCTTCTGCTTGTGAATAACCGTAAATACTTTCAGCAGCTTTGTTCCATGCCAAAATATTGCCTTCTAAATCCTGGAATGTGATCGCATCATTGGAATCTTGAATAACAGTCGCCATTCGGCGGAATTTTTCCAGTGTTTTCGTTTGCTCCGTGATATCACGCCCCGTTGTTGCGACACCCGTGAGTTTGCCTTGGTCATCAACAAGCTTGGTATTGGTCAGCCACACATCGATGATACGCCCGTCCTTGGTCTTGCGTTTGGTTTCAAGCGAAGAAACGAGCTCGCCGGAATTTAACGCGGCGATGAAATTCATTGCCTCCGATTGATGAGATTCTGGAACGGTATCTACGATGTTCATTTGGAGCGCTTCGGATTCAGAATATCCATAGATTATTTCTGCTCCGCGGTTCCAAGCCAAGATCCTTCCTTCCAAGTCCTGGATGGTAATGGCGTCGTTGGAGTCTTGAATGACAGTGGCCATACGCCGAAGCCGCTCTTCATTACTCCCGATCTGAACATCAGTAGGCCCCGGAGAAACTGCCTGTTTTAATTGCGGGATCCGATTCTTCTTGGAAATTGGAGTTTTTCTAATTTTCATCATCTGAATTGATCCGATCTTTTCGAGGGGTATTGGGTAAGTCTACCATCGCTCAAAATCAATTTTGAGCAATCAAACCGTACGTATCTTCTGATGCAGTATTAATAAGGTCAACCAACATCTGGCCATTAACCGGTTTTTGAAAGAAACCCTTAGCCCCAGCTTTCAAAGCGCGATCTTCGACAATGTCTCGATTCTCTGCGGAAATAAAAATAACCGGACGTTTCGATCCAGAGTCTATAATCTTTTTTAGCACAGACCACCCGTCCATTTCCGGCATATAAATGTCGAGAAGTAAACAACCAGAATCATTATTAGAAACGGTGTCAAAAAAACTTTTTGCTGAATTAAACGTTTTAACTTCAAAACCATAAGTCATCAAGAGGGTTTTAAGAGCGCGGCATACTGATTCATCATCATCTACAATATAAATACTTTTACTATTCAAACGTATATTCATTTCTCTCCTTGATTTCCATCTTTTGATAGATCCACCTTAGGCGGAAAAAAAGTTAGTCGGGAGAGATTATCTAGCTTCCAATCAAAATTAATTTCTAGTTATTATTACATGAAGGATAAAAGAATCTATTATACCAAGGTATAATAGATGGAGGATTGAAGTTTGAAGACGGAAGGTTAAGAAATATATGGTGCCGCTTGTTGGTCTAACTTCTAAATCCATCTCTGAACGGCGATGGCCTATTATAGTAGAGTAGTGCCAAAATATCAGCTATTTATTTAAAATAGAGATAAAAAGTTCGAAAAAAATGACCGTTTTGTCCGCTTTTTAAATGCTAAAAAGTGTATTGTAAATAAAATTAAGATTGCCATTCAGCTTGAAGCATTGAAGCCAAAAAGCCAGCACCGAAAGCAAAACAAGCAACTGAGTCCTTATCAAACAACTTCTCATTCAAAATACTCTTTAAAACAAATAAAACTGATGGGGAAGACATATTCCCATATTCCCTTAAAATCGCCCGAGAAGGCAGCATCTGATCATCTGCAAGGTCATTATGCTCCTGTATAGCATCTAATACTTTTCGCCCTCCCGAATGAAAAGCATAATGAGTGCTCCCGCTTGAATTGTCCTTCTGAAGTGTTTGAATGGCTTGGGCTACTATCCCAGGAACTTTGGATGAAATCACATTACAAAGACGGTCATTAAGGTATTTAAAACGTAATTCATTACGAAATTGCGGCCACAAAACTGAAGAAATCTTATTGATGCGTAATCCTGGGATATTTTCTTGATTTGTCAACAAGACAGCCGCAGCGCCATCAGAAAAAATGGCATTAGATAAAATAAGCTCTGGTTTCTCTGCCCAATGTGTCGCTGCAGAACAAATCTCTACGGCAATGACCAAAACTGTTGATTGTGGATATCGATTTAAATAATCATCAGCTGCCCGCAAAGCAGGCAGAGCGCCCGTACATCCTAATCCCACCAAATCCAATGTATACGTATTTTCCGGCAAACCAATCTGTTGACAAATATAGGTGCTTAAACCAGGACAAAGATAACCTGTGCAAGTCGAAACAAAGACCGCATCAATATCTTGGGGATGACAGTGCTTTTTTTGTAAAAGCTTTTGAACTGCTTCGACTGATAAATGGACTGCCCAATGTTCAAATCGCTGCATTTTTTCATCCACGGACTCATTCAATAATTTCCGCAAATTATCCGAGGCAAAATACCGCTGACGGATCCCCTCATCCAGCAAGAATTTTATATAAAGGTCTAAAGCACGACCGGATGGTTTGATAATATCAATAACCATAGCTAAAACTTCCTGCTGTGTCAGACAAAGTGAAGGGTTAGCTGTCTCAACGTCTTGAATAATTGTTTTCGAAGGCAATCGGATCATGATCAATTTCTTTCATTTGGGTGATTCTTGTCTTTCGATAAATTGTTTCGATAAGAAATGAACTAACAGGAGGCATACATAGACACACTTCTGTAGCCCAAGAAGATTTTAAGATGGTATTTGCCATAAGCGCCCAATTCATTTGCTTCTTTAATATTTTCCGCATCGGCTCAGTTTGAAATTTCAGACCTTTCTGACGATAATTGAATTCATAAGCACAGTTTTTAGCGGTACTTAAAGCTATAGCCATTCCGTCACCGGTAAAAGACGGAATGACCATACGTTGATCTCCCAAGAAATATACATTTCCAATACTATTTTGAAGGCGTAAAAATCCATAGGGAATATAACTAATAGCGCAAAGAAGATCCATCAAAGAAACTTGTTGGAGAATAGAATCTAATTTAGGATTTTGTTGACGTATATAGGCAATGGCACTCCCAAAGTTCCCATTTAAAGATTTATAAATCCTTTTATCAATAACAAAACAAAAATTCATCGTATCGTTCTCAACAGGACAAATCCCTCCATAACCTCCAGGAAAAGAGAATAAAATTGTTGTTTCTCTAAGATCATCACAGGGAGATTTAAATTTAAAGTGTGTTTTAAATCCTAAATAAGAGTGATCCTTGCCCTGACGTTTGTGTTCTTTAGAGTGATCATGTTTTCCAGTAGCTATAAATAAATGCCGTGCGTAAAAATCATTTACGTTTGTTTGGATCCTAAAAATGCCCCTACCCTCTTCATGGTAGCTTCGCATACAGACACCACGAAAAACATCCGCACCAGCCTTTTTTGCATTATTTAGCAGTTCTTCATCAAGTTTATAACGCGATATCCCCCTGCCTGGAAAAGGAAATGTAAACCCAGTGTTTGATCGCGGGGAAAACAACTTAAAATGTTTAATGACAGGAGTATCATCGTTTAAAAAGATCCCCATCTCTTTTAAATACTCAATGGATTCGAAACTTAAGAATTCTCCACAAACTTTATGATGAGGGCCTTGGGCCTTCTCTAAAAGCGCAACCTTAAACCCGAGCTTTGTTAAATAATATGCAGCCGTTGATCCGGCAACTCCACCGCCGATCACCATACATTCATAAAAATTTTTCAAAAGGCCCAATCCCTTCATCATCGTAAAGTTTTAGCATGCTCCATGCGAATTGCATAACGAAAATTAGGATACCAGGAAATCTTAATATGATCTAAATTAATTCCTGCTTGGGTCAAAAGATTGATCCAGTCTTGATGCCGAAAACTGCGGGCAACTGATAACGGCGCATCATGACAAACCAGAGGGTTAAATCCACACAACTTGTTAAAATATTTAATAAAATAATATGCGAATTTATGCCGATGGAGATCCGAAATAAACCATCCTATCCGCGTATGATCATTCATCCATTGCATCAGTTTTGCAATGTCCTGATTTATAAAATGATGCATCGTTAATGAACTAATAATCAAGTCGTAGATTTCACTACTATCATTGTCCAGAACATCGCCATGTATAAAATTAATATCGGCAGTCGTGACTGCAATAGCCGCGGAAATCACTTTATCGTTGAGGTCGATCCCTGTTAATTCTAACGAAAAGTTCCTATGACGCGCGTAATCATCAATGCGCCTAAGGGTCTCGCCATCTCCGCATCCAATATCCAAAATCTTTATTTTACGATTTCTTCCATATCGTGCCAAGAAATATCCGACAGCACTCATTGTCGGCCAATACCCCAGAGTGTAAACATTGATGATCTTTACTTGGTTATAAGTTTGTCGTAAGACCCAAGCATCCACC
>Ga0265336_10000924_pt1 | contig 14909 bp, 14 predicted proteins | sample 42119metaG_FD_193583 | JGI IMG/M metagenome (GOLD analysis project Ga0265336, IMG submission 193583) | Rhizosphere microbial communities from Carex aquatilis grown in University of Washington, Seatle, WA, United States - 4-21-19 metaG | ecosystem: Host-associated > Plants > Roots > Rhizosphere...
CTGATAGCTCGTCACCAGTTAAAAACCCATGCGGCGACTACATCAAGAGGCGAATAATGAGCGAAAGAGTGTTATACTTGCTTTCCATGGAACGGCTATTCTCTTGGGAAGTCACCAGTTGGGTCGTAGGTATCGCAATTTCTTGTGCGATTGGAATTCTAGCCTTAAACGATTTTCGACTGGCTAAGTTCTTCTTCCTGATAGCAGCAGCCGATGCAACCGGAGGAACGATCATGAGCATCAGCCGTTCCGGACTTAATGTGTGGTGGCAGGGAGTTCTTGTGTTCGCCGCTGGCGGCTGCATCTGCCTTTTTCTTTTTGTCTCTATTAGGTACGTGGACAGTAAAAAAGAAAGAGGAATTGTCAATTCACCTTTGCAAGATCAGATTGTCCACTCGGATGGAGTTGCTCGTGATGCCAAAAACGTCTTACCTCAAACTGGGCCCGAACTTAAGCATCCAGCGATCTCTACGCCAATAGCAGCGCAGCCGGAGGTTAAGACCCGTAGATTCGCAACGCTTGTTCCAATTGTGCCAACATGGTCGAACAGCCCCATACCTTTTGATACCAATCTCCAAGACCCACATCAAGAGTTCTATTCTGATCTACTCAGTCTGGCAGGCCGTCCTGAGAAGCGACCTGTTGATTGGCTTCCATATAAGGACAGGCATCTCGAAGCGGATGCTGGCTCTTCATTTGCAATCAGGTTGGTTCAGTACTACATATTCAAGTCAATCTACAGGCTCCATCGCGGCACCTCTGGCGGAACGAAGATAACAGTAGGGAAAGGGGTCACTCCGATTGAAATAGAGCCGATTTTACCGCCAGATGCGACGCCATATGCAAACGAAAAAATATTGCATATGCTATCGGACAATGAGTTTCTACGCCCTATGGACAAGATGCTCTGGACCTCCGACAGTAGAAGGCTACAAGTTCCGAAGGGGACGGACGTTTCCTTCGTAGAAGAACCCGCGATTCCAGGGCAAGGAAGAATGCTTATTTGTAGAGTTCGCTTTGAGCGCCCGAGCTTTTATAAATTGGATTTCGATGTGTCATCGGGGGTGGGAGCCAATGGCATGATGCCTGCTGGTTATGATCCTCAGACCGTCCCAGGAGCTACCACATGGACGGTGACAGTAACAATGCGTTCTGAAATACAAAAGCGAACCGACGAAGGATTTCAACCCGACCTATATACAGCGTGGGTAAACGCGCTATTTGACGGGCTAAGAAAAAAGATGGCTTTCGAATAGCGGGTGTGTCCCAGGTCCCGCTATAGGAACCTGGGACACCAGAACTACCAGGGCAGCGGCTGGCCAAGATGGAAGTAGCCGCCGGTGGGGCCGTCGTCGGGAAGAGTGGCTAGCGCGGCGCTGGTTTTGGCGCCTTCGCTTAATTCCATTGTGGCTTGGGGGCCGCCCATGTCGGTTTTCACCCAGCCGGGATGCGCCGAGTTGACCTTGATTTTTGTGTCGCGGAGTTCATAGGCCAGATGCACTGTGAAGGCGTTGAGTGCCGTCTTCGAGGCGTCGTACGCGAAGGACTTGGCGTTGTAGATGGGCGACTGCGGGTCGGCCTGTAGCGTGAGAGATCCGAGAATGCTTGACAGATTTACGATGCGCCCGGCAGCACTTTTTTTGAGCAGCGGCAGCAGCGCACTGGTGAGCGCCACCTGCGCAAAAAAGTTAGTCTCGAAGACTTTGTGCAGCAGTTCCAAAGGAACCTCGGCAACCGAGTGTTCCGGGCCAGTGCCGGGAAAGACGCCTGCGGCGATTCCGGCGTTGTTCACCAGAATATCGAGGCGACCGTACTTGGAATCGAAGTAATGGTAAGCCGTCTGCGCATCGGCTGGCTTGGTGATGTCGAATTCGATTACGTCTGCGTCCACACCCGCAGCGCGGAGCTTGGCGACGGCCTGAACGCCTTGCGCCAGGTTGCGTGAGCCGATGACAACCTTCACGCCAGCATCCTTCAATTCGATTGCAGTCTGAAAGCCGAGCCCGCGATTTCCGCCGGTGATAAAAGCGATTTTTTGCGGCATGAAAAATTTCTCCTGTGCATGGTTTGATTCGCTGAGCACAGGAGAGGGTGCAGGAATCTGCGGCTACTCGCCCTTGCTGGTTTGTGTGGTGAGATAGCGCTCGTAGCCAAGCTCGGCGATCTGGTGCAGTTGGGTTTCAAGCCAGTCAGCGTGCTCTTCTTCGTCTTTGAGCAGCTTGATAAAAAGATCACGCGAGCCGTTATCTTTTTCGTTGGCTGCTATCAGAGCTGCCTCGTTATACATGGCTACGGCTCCGATTTCGAGTTTCAGATCGGACTCGATCATGGCTTTGACGTTTTTGCCAATCGACAGGGACAGCGGTTCCATGGTTGGCGAGGCGTCTAAAAACAGGATGCGCTCCATGAGCGACTCCGCGTGCTTCATCTCGTCGATGGACTGCTTTTTGATGTACTTTGCAAGCCGGTCGTATCCCCAGTTTTCGCACATTTCGGCGTGAACAAAGTATTGGTTGATGGCGGTGAGCTCCTCACGAAGCGCACGATTCAGTTGCTCGATAACCTTTGCTTTACCCTTCATATCGGGGATTCTACTAGAGGTTTGGACGATTTGGAATAGAAATTTTAACTGACGCGGACCGGCGACTGCCGCCTCGGACCTCGCTCCCGCACAGCGGATGCTAGCATGATTCTTATGAGTTCAATGAGTCGTCGAGAAATGCTCAAATTGGGGTCGACCGGTTCGCTGGCCGTGTTGGCCGGTATTGCTTCTGAAGGCGTGGCAGAGGCCCTCGCAAATGCCGCACACGCAGTTGTATCCAAATGGGATGTTTTTGAGTTATCTCTGCAAGGTCCATCGACGGGGAATCCGTTTACTGAAGTTGAGTTATCGGCGACCTTTACCCTGGGGCACAGATCAGTCGAAGTGGACGGGTTTTATGACGGCGCGGATAGTTACAAGCTACGCTTCATGCCGGACACAGAGGGCGACTGGAGTTACACCACCAAGAGCGGCACGACGACGCTTGATGGGCAGAAGGGTGGCTTTCACTGCGGCCCCGCGGCGGCTGGCGTGCATGGTCCTGTTGGCGTACATAACACGCATCACTTTGCCTATGCCGACGGTACACCTTACTTCCCATTTGGCACCACTTGTTATGCATGGGTTCATCAGACCGATGAGTTGCAGCGGCTGACTCTTGAGATGCTTGCCGCCGCTCCATTCAACAAGATTCGCATGTGCGTCTTCCCGAAGAGTTATGAATACAACCATAACGAACCGCCGTTTTATCCTTTTGAACGCTCGGCGAAAGGAGAGCACGATTTTACGCGGCTCAATCCTGCTTTCTTCCGGCATCTTGAAGAGCGAATCATTGATCTGGACAAGCTGGGAATCGAAGCTGACCTGATTCTCTTTCATCCTTATGACCGTTGGGGTTACTCGGAGATGCCGGCGGAGGTTGACGACAGATACCTGCGCTATGTGGTGGCGCGGCTTTCGGCCTACAGGAATATCTGGTGGTCGATGGCGAATGAGTATGACTTGATGAAAGCCAAATCTGTGCAGGACTTCGACCGGTTCTTTCATATCGTCGAGCAGCGCGACCCAGTTAGTCATCTGCGTTCTGTGCATCACTCCGGTCCGATGTATGACTACAGCCATCCGTGGGTAACTCATGCCAGTTTGCAGACTCATGACTTCGAAGCCGCCGCCGGATGGTTGAAGGCGTGGCGTAAGCCGGTGGTCTATGACGAAGTGATGTATGAAGGCAATCTGGACCGGCGCTGGGGCAATCTTTCAGGTGAAGAACTTACGCGGCGCTTCTGGCTGGGAGTTATGGCTGGATGTTATGTGACGCACGGAGAGACTTATCTCGATCCCGATCATCCGGCCGATAAAAACTTGACGGCGACAATAGTGTGGTCGAATGGCGGAGCGCTCAAAGGCACAAGCCCGGCCAGAATCGCATTTCTGCGCAAGCTGGTGGAAGAGACGGCGGCTGGAGCAGGCGCTCGCAGCGGGTTGGAGGCTGGCGCTACTCAGTATTATCCGAACGCGGTTAGCATGGACGCCGGCGGAAAGCTGCCGCAACAGATTTTCTATTACTTGGATTTCCATCAGCCGATTCAATATGAATTCTCGCTGCCAGAAGGTACTTTTACGGCCGAGTTGATTGATCCGTGGACCATGACAATTACGGCGCTGCCGGGAAGACACAAGGGCAAGACGAAGTTGAAACTAACGGGAAAACCATATCAAGCAGTACGATTCAAACGGGTGGCAGGCTAAGGTACTCGTCGCTCGCCGTGTTTCGCTCTACGCTACAATGCAGTTATTCAAGGAGGTTCAATGCGCAGGATTCTTTTCGCCGTTCTCGCCGTCGTTTTTGCCGCTTCGCTGGCCACACCGCTGAAAGCCCAGGGCGCGCCACCGCAGATTGGCGCCGACCAGCCTTACACCGTTGAGTACTACTACAAATGCCAGTGGGGGCATCAGGGTGAGTTCTTGCAACTCTTTTTGAAGAACCACTATCCGCTGCTCAAAAAGATCCAAGGCACGGGGCGCATTCTTTCTGTGAAGATTGAGCAGCCTGCGAATCACACATCTGAGGAATTGCGCTGGGACTATCGCGTGACGATCCGGTATAAGAACTCGACCGTGGCTACGACTGCGAATCCAGATGAAGAGACTTTCATCAAGGAGCTGTGGCCGGATCAGGAGAGTTACAAAAAAGAAGAGCAGCGGCGGTTTGAGATTCTGCTTGGACACATTGACCTGCCGGTGACCGACATTACTCCGGCGGCGAAATAGAGCATTGCGGGAATCGGGTTATTGTGGAGCGGCGCGGTGTGGAGGTCTCGATCCCAGGTCTCAAAATCGAGACCTGGGCCACCAGGGCGGAGGAACGAATGGAGAAAGTTTACCTCTTGTGGCACACGCATCCGACGGGTGCCGGTGAAAACAACGAGAAGTTAATAGGGGTATACGCTACACAAGAGGCTGCGATGGTTACTCAGCACCTCCTTCTGGGAGTGTCTGGCTTTTCTTCGTATCCGGAAGGGTTCGAGATCGTTGCGTATGAGGTCGGAATGGATCATTGGACCGAGGGGTACTTTACAGAGTGAACCGCTCTCTAGTCAGGTGCCGGACATCTCGATTTTGAGATGCGGGCTTATGTTTACGACGTAGAGATCTACAGGTATGACGCTCACTGCCGGATATGCACTCAGCGTAGCGTCTGACACTTGGGCCAATTCTACCGGCAAAGAACGAGATACCGAATCAGGAAACGACTCACTCAATCACGACTCTTCCACTGCCGGACGAGGTTTTCGGCTGCTTGGGGCCATTCGGGAAACTCAAACTCGAATCCGGCGTCAAGCAGGCGTCCGGGAACGGAGCGGCAGCTCTGCAAAACCAGCTCCGGCTCCGTACGCAGAAAGATTGCACCGAGCTTGATGGCCAGTGCAGGGGCGGGCAGGCCGTTGGGCACATCCCAGGCCCAGCGCAACGCTGCCATGAAATCGCGGTTGACGATGGGCGTGGGAGCGGTCATGTTGATGGGGCCTTCCAGCTCCTCGTGGGCAATCAGAAATTCAACCGCGCGCGCGTAGTCGGCCTCGTGAATCCAGCAGACGAATTGGCGACCACTGCCCTGCGTGCCGCCGAGACTGGCGCGGACGAGATGAGAGAGCACGCCAAAGGCGCTGCCGTGCGTGGGGCTGAGAACCACGGCGCTGCGCAGAGCCAGCTTGCGGGTACGCGGTGTTTCGGCGGCAAAGAAGGCAGCCTCCCAATCGCGAGCCACGCGCGCGGAAAAGCCACGGCGCAACGTCCACCGCTCTGCGGACGGCTCCCGATGATCCCTGCTCATCTCGCCGGTCGCTTCACTCACAGGCAGATCGATTCCATTTTCATCGAGCACCCGTTTGTAAATCGTGGCCGCCGAAGCATTCATCCAAACCCGCGGCGGGTCGGCTAGTCCGGCGATGACCTGGCCGAGCAGTTGCGTGCTTTGAATGCGGGATTGGTAGATAGCCTTGCGATTGGCCGCGTTGTAGCGGCAGTTCACACTGCGCCCTGTCAGGTTGATGCAGGCGTCGGCGCCTTCCAGATACTGAGTCCACGAACCGACGGTTTCGCCGTCCCAGTGAACCGTCTCCCAAGGCGCGGTGTAGGGGCCGCGCGTCAGTACGGTCACTTGATGGCCTTGCAGCTGAAAGTGGCGGGCCAAGGCCTGACCCACCTGACCGCTACCGCCGGGAAGGACGATGCGAAGGGGGCGCGGGCTCGCGGCGGTTGTGCTCATAGATTCAGATTACTTCTTCTGTTTGGTCTAGAGCATTTTCGGAAATAGTGCAGACCTAATATTCATTGGTATCCCACCCATTCCGCAGAAAAACGCGGAATGGATGGGGCACGGAAGTCTACTGTAAAAGCAAAAATGCTCTAAATCTTTGCGGGACTCAGAGCTGAGGTCCAATCGGCTGGAGAGTCCACCAGAATGTCGGGCGGATTGTCTGTCAGGCTCTCTGGCGCGAGGCCGAAGGTGCAGCCTACGCACCAGGCTCCGGCATTGCGCGCCGTCTCCACATCCACCTGGCTGTCGCCGATCATCACTGTTTCTTCAGGACGCGCACCGGCTTCGTTCATCAACGCAGCAAGGCCCTCCGGATCAGGCTTCTTGGTGGTGAAACTATTGCCGCCGTAAATATTCAGGAAGTAGGGAGCGAGACCAAGCGCAGCGCAAATCTCCCGCGCCGGACGCACCGGCTTATTGGTGAGGACAGCCATCAATCGGGCGGGACCATCCGGGTGTTCGTGCAATTGATGCAGCGCGGCCAACGCCTCCAGAACTCCCTCGTAGGCGTAGGTATAGTCCAGCTTGTGTTCACGATAGTAGACGAGGAAAAATTGATAGGCACGAGCCAGTAGCTCCTCGTCGGTCTCAACTGCATCGGGACCAAAGAGCGCACGCCGCATCAGCATCACGGCTCCATCGCCGATGTAACCGGCAACCACCGCGTCCGACAAAGGTTCACGGCCAACATGAGCAAGCGTCGCATTGACGCTGTTGCACAAATCCTGCGCGGAGTCGATCAGGGTTCCGTCGAGATCGAAAACCAGTAGTTTCAGTTGCTGGATGGGGATTGGGCGAAGTGTGCGAACCATAATTCCAGTGTAATGGAACAATAGATAGTAAACAGCTAAGGAATCTCTGCACAAGTTTTATTTGTTGAAGCCAACGCACTCAGGGGCTAAAGTCCGAGTTCATTTTGCAGGCTTTGCGGCACGACTGAAGTCGTGCCCTGACACAATGCGGGCTTGATCAGAACCTCCCTAACAGTTGACAGTTAAAAAACTGAAAACTGTTAGCTGTCTTCTGTTACAGCATTTTTGGTTCTCGTGTTTGCGCTCGAAATGGACGGTTGTGCTATCCCACCCATTTCGCAAAGTACGCGAAATGGATGGGGAACCCAGAGCATTTTGTTAACACTCGAGTTGAAAACGCGCTCGCTATATCAATGCAAGCGAATGTCGCCGGAACCGGTAGAGATGCGTACCGTTGGTCCGCCTCCTTTGATTTTTCCGGAGACGTGATGATGGTTTTGCGTGCCTTGCGTCAGCATCTCCATATCGGTGTGAATGCTGCCCGAACCGGTAGAGGCATCGAGCGTTAATGCTGCGCCGCCGGTTGAGTAATCGATGTTGCCCGAGCCGGTCCAAAGCTTCCAATCGGATGAGGGCGTACCTGCCAATTTGAGGTTGCCCGAGCCGGTGCCGGCATGCACACCACCATGTAGATTGTGCATCTCCACGTTGCCTGATCCGGTTTGTGCCTTCACATCACCCGTGCCGGTTTGCTCCGCATAGACATTGCCCGAGCCGGTGTCCGCTGAGAAACCTCCGTGCAGGCCAACGGCGTGAATATTTCCGGAGCCGGTGTGTAGCTTTGCGTTTTCGCCGACACCGTCGATAGAGATATCACCCGAGCCGGAGCCAGCGTCAAGGAAGGAATTTTCAGGCGCCAGAATCTCATAGTCGATGCTGATATTGTGCATGTTTTCGGAATGCCCGCCAATGCGGACGATGTTACCCGTCTGCTCAATGGGCGGATGAGCAGCGATCTGCCGTACCCGCTCCTCGCTGCCACCCCAGCCTGATTTGACCCGGCCGTAGATGTGCACCTGGTTGCCCGAGCCGTGGGTGATGTGGATGTTGCCCGAGCCTGTCGCTACCGACAGTTCCACGCGCCCGCTGACCGAGAGAGAACGCTCAAAGGTGGCCTCCGCGCCTAGAGCCGGGAGCGCTGCCAAAACTAATGCCGCTGCTGCAATCCAAAGCTTTTTCATTGCATCCTTTCTTAGAAACAGGGACTAGGAACTAAGGGACTAGGGACTAATCTCTGCCGTTACTGTTGCAACACCACTTGTTCGCCTTCTTTCAATCCGCTCAGAATCTCAGTGACCGATCCGTTCGACAATCCAACCGTGACCGGAACCTTGCGCTTGCCTTCCTTCTGTTTTTTGTCGGGAATTTCGACGCTGGCTTTCTTCTGGCTGTCGTACATCACGGCGCTCTCTGGCACCATCAGCACGCCCTTATGCTCGTCGAGAATGATCTCGGCGTTGGCGGTCATGTTGGCTTTGAGTTCGCCGCCGGGATTGTTGATGGAAACGCGAACCTCGAAGGTCGTCACGTTGTCCTTCTCCACCCCCAGCGGAGCAATCTTGGTCACCTTGCCGTTGAAGACGCGGTCCCTGAAGCTCTCCACCTTGATGCGTGCCGGCTGGTTCATGTAGACGTGTGCAATGTCCGCCTCATCCACCTTGCCCTGCACGTAGACTTCGTTAGTGTCGCCCTCGGTCATCACCAGCGTGGCCGTTGAGCCGAGCACCAGAATCGAACTGACCGCTGCACCAATCTCAACATCGCGGGAGAGAATCACGCCGTCCATGGGCGCCACGATGGTTGTGTAACTCAACTGCTCTTCGAGTTGCTTGAGGCCAGACTGGGCTTGCTGCACCTGCGCCCGCGCCTGCTTCAGCCGGGCGGTATCCACGCCGACTTGAGCCTGCGAGTTATTCCGACGGGTCAGCGCGGCTTGGTAATCCTTGTTGGCGTCGTCCAGAGCCTGCCTGCTCACAATGCCTTCCTTATTCATCTCAGCATTGCGGTCGAGCGTGGCCTTGTACATGGGCAGATCAGGCGCGGCAGCGTTCACCTTATCCTGCTCGATGTTGGCCTGGAAGATGGATACATTGGCCTCGGCGGCTGCCAGTTGAGCCCGCTGCGCCGCCACCTGCGCCGTAATCTCCTGCTCATCGAGCTGCGCCAACTGCTGGCCTTTTTTCACGTTATAGTTAATATCCACAAACAGCTTCTCGACAATGCCGGAGGCCTTAGACTTCACCTCGACTTTGGTAATCGGCTGTATTTTTCCGGTAGCCACAACCGAGCGTGCCACATCGCCGCGCGTCACCTTGCCAAGTTTGTTGGCGTCAATGGACGAGCCGGAGGCCAGCCGCACCAGCAGTACACCCAGCACCAGCACGACCACTGCCACCCCAGCACTCAGCCATATCCAGAATTTTTTGCTTTTGCGTGATGCAGCCACCGGAAACCTCCTATAGTCGCAAAGAATATCGCACGGAATTGTTGATAAAAAATACCCAAGGCTCAGACGGCTACCGAAGATGCTTCGTCAACCAGGTTAAGCCTGTCAGTATCGGTTCCTTGCTTTTGATTCATACGCAAACCGCCACGACTTGGTTCCCGGGCGTTGACGCTGACCCAACTGCCTCTATTTTCTGCTCCCTGCAAATGCTATCCTCACATGCGAGATGCATGGACTTTCCCTGCTTGAATTTGTCGCCGTGGCCTTGCTCATTCTGGCCAACGCTTTTTTTGTGGCAGCCGAATTCGCTCTGGTCTCCATTCGCGACACGCGTATTGAACAGATGCTGGCTGCTGGCCTTCCCGGAGCGCGCGCCGTTCGCCGTCTACAGCAGGATTTGGACGATTTTCTGCCCGCCGTGCAGCTGGGCGTCACCCTCTGCTCGCTGGCTCTGGGCTGGATCGGCGAACCGCTGGCCGCCTCCGTCCTGGAGGGCTGGCTGGACTTGCTGCCCGTCTCGCCCGCACATGCTCAGATCTATGCGCATATCGCAGCCGTCGGCGCAGGGGCTCTGGGCTTCGCGCTCATTACCTACTTTCACGTCGTCGTTGGCGAACTGGTGCCCAAGTCTCTCGCACTGCGCCGCGCAGAGGCTCTGGCCGTCGCCGTTGCCCCGCCCATGTTCTTTTTCATGACCGTGGCACGTCCGGCAGTGCGCCTGCTCAAATCTTCTGCTGCCGTCATTCTGCGCGGCTTCGATATTCCCATGACCGAGCGCGCCCAGGTCCACTCTCCCGACGAACTCAAGCTAATTGCCACCGCCGCACGCCGTTTGGGCGTTCTGCCCCGCCTGCAGGAAACGCTCATCCATCGGGCTTTGGAATTAGATGAGGTGCCTATCCGCGAGATTATGACTCCGCGACAGAAGATTTTTTCGCTGCCCTCGAATCTCCCCATCGAAGCCGCCAGCGCCCAGGTCATTGAGCATTTGCACTCCCGTGTGCCGGTCTACGACGAAACCCGCGGCCCGGAGCACATTATCGGTGTCGTCTACTCCAAAGACCTGGCCCGGCTGATCTTTTACCGCGCAGCCGCTCCGGTTGTCCAGCTCAACCTCCGTCAGGTGATGCGCAATGTGCTGGTGGTTCCGGAGACCAAGACCGTCCTCGACCTGATCCGCGACTTTCAGCAGCGCCGCCGCCAAATGGCCATCGTAGTGGACGAGTATGGCTCCACGGTGGGCCTGGTTACCGCTGAAGACGCTATTGAGCAGTTGACCGGCGAGTTGGAGGACGAGTTCGACTCGCCCGAACTGCCGGTGCTGGCGACTGCTGGTGGCGCTCTGCTGATGGACGGCGGCGTGAACCTGCGCGACCTGGAAACGCAGATGCAATGGAGCCTGCCGCGTGACGGCGGCGTGGAGACTCTGGCCGGCTTTGTTCTTATGCGCCTGGGCCACATTCCTAGTGAAGGCGAGAGCGTGACGCATGATGGCCGCCGCCTGACTGTGGTGGAGATGGATGCTCGCCGCATCGCCAAAATCCGCGTTGAGCCGGTGGAAGAAGAAACACCGGCATAGGTGCGCTGCAATTGAGCTGGTCATTGAAACCCGAAGCGGGATGCGTCGCAATTTAATTCCGTTTTCTGCATTCGCAGAACGTAGGAAACCGCGGCATGGGATGCACTTCGGCCGACGATGCAATAATGGAGCAAGACCTTGCACATCTGAACGGCTTACTACGACCCGCATGAATCTGCCTAACTCCATCACGATGAGCCGGATCGTTATGATTCCGCTGCTGCTGTGGATTCTCTCCTCGCACTTTCCCTGGCATGCGGATGGCGCGCAGGAGATTACCGCATCGGTTCTGTTCGTATTAGCCTCGATCACGGACGGAGTCGATGGCTACCTGGCTCGTAAGCGCAAGCAGATCACTACGATGGGCATGCTGCTGGACCCGTTGGCGGACAAGATTATGGTGACCAGCGCGCTGGTGGCCCTGGTGCTTTATAACCCCGATGTGGTCAAGGTCTGGATCGTGGTGATTATCATTGGCCGCGAGTTCCTGATCAGCGGTTTGCGCTCGATTGCCTCTACAGAGGGATTTACGATTGAAGCCAGCGATTTGGGCAAGCTGAAGACTGTAGTCCAGATTGTCTGCGTAGTTTCGGCATTTTTGGCACATCGGTGGACCGAGTGGCACTTCGGTCTGCTTATTGTGCCTGTACGCTGGGTCGCTATCGCCGCCATCTACTTCACGCTGCTAGTCTCCACCATTTCGGTAATCGACTATTTTGTGGGCTTTTGGAAGAAAATCGACCATGCCAGCAAAGACAGCCGCAAAAAGTCCTTCGTGCTTAGCCGCAACAAGAAGAGCGCGAACGCGCCGGTCAGCACGCCGTAACCCAGGCAGACAGCAATCATGGCACAAAGTAATCCCAGAATTGCGATGGGCAAAGTGGCTACCGTTCAATCCCAGGCCGTATGGCAGGATCTGCCCCGGTTATGTGCCGCGAAGCCCATGTGCGACAATCCTCCCAAGACTAATTTTCTTATGAGATCTTCTCGGCTCTTTTTTCTGGGATCCGCTGGATTGGTTTTGACTGCTGTCGCGGCCTGGGCGGCTCAGTCGCCATCCTCGCTTGCGCCCAAGCTGCCGCCCTCGGTCCCGCTGGTTCTGGCCGGTGGGACTGTGGTGGATGTGAATGACTGGGGGCGCTCGGCAAAAGATCTGCCTGACGCCATCGTCATTGTCCGCGACGGCCGCATTACCGACGTTGGCTCGCGCATGGCGGTCAGCATCCCCAAGGGTGCTCAGGTGATTGACTGCACCGGCAAGTTCATCATTCCAGGCCTGATCGACGGCTATGCCGGCATGAATTCGCAAGGGCAGGCCAATGCCAACTTATATATGGGCGTCACCACTGTGGTGGCCGTCAGCGACGCACGGCGCGGAACGGTCAACATTGCCGCCTCACCCCGTCCACACCTCTACCTGGTTGACTCCATCGGCTCGACCGATAACTGGAGTCTGCTGGCCAAACGTCCTGATTGGGCGCTCAAGCTCAGGGAACTGGCTCATCCGGTGGAGTTGAGCCCCGAGGAGACCGCCCACCAACTCATTGACACCGCCCGACTGGGGACACGCGCCGTCCGGCTGGGCCATAATATCACCGCTGCCAATGCCCAGTTGATTATTGCCCGCGCTCACCAGATGGGTCTGGTCACCTATGGCGAGTTCGTCGCCACTCCTTACCAGGTGGGCATCGAGGCTGGAGTGGATGCGTTGCCGCACATGGGCCGCTACGAGCTGGGTGTGATTCCCGACGAACTGCAGCGGCCGTTGGTGGAAGACTCCGGAGGCACCTCCGCAGCCACCGCCTACGACTACGCGGAGCGTCTGCCTACCACGGATTTGCACCTGCGCAATTACGCTCGCTTTTTGGCTGCCCACCATGCCGCGCTGATGCCTACCTTCAGCCTCTATTATGCGCAGTTGCCGGAGCATCGCAACCTGTGGAACGATCCTGCCGCCAAACTGCTGGACCCAGCCCGCATCAACGAACCCACCGACCGCACCACTGGCGAGATGGATTATCCTCTCACTCTTTCGATCATCTCTCGCCGTCTACCGTATTCCACCCAACGATGGATGGAAGAGAGCCAGCGCAAGAAAGCCGATCAGTCGGCCCTCCATTTGTGGCAGATCAACGAGGCATTCTTTTCCACTAATCCGCACTATCTGGCAGCTTCTGGCGCGCCGGTACGCAGTGCTCTTCCGGGCATCTCGATGCATATCGAGCTGGAACTGCTGGTCCGCCTGGGGCTGAGCCCGCGCGAGGCACTGGCCGCCGCCACCAATAATTACAGTTTGCAGTTTGGCTGGCATGAATTGGGCCTGATCGCTCCCGGACGCCGTGCCGATATTTTGGTTGTGGACGGTGATCCGACTGTAAATATCTGGAACGCCCGTCGCATCTCCGGGCTCATTATGGACGGGAACCTGATCGACCGTGCAAAACTATTGAATCTGAAGCGGTGAAATCTGTCTCGGCATTTTCAGAGCTTTCCAGCAGCGGAGTGAACAGAATTGCCGTGCATCGGTTAACGTAAAGACAGGAGTGTTGCGCAGATTCCCGAAACCATGACCGACTCCCTATCTCAGCTCGGCCCCAAACAACGGCATGACAAGGGGCTGGTTCTCATCGCGGCCTACAAATTCCTTCAAGCCTTGCTTTTTGCGGCTGTCGGCATCGGCGCTGTGCATCTGATGCATAAAGACGCTTCCGACGTGCTGGGTCGCGTAGCAGATCATCTGCATTTCAACTCTGAGTGGCGCTTGGTCACCTTCATCCTTGACAAAGCATCCCTGCTCAGCGACCCGCTGCTCAGACGCATCGGTTTGGCCGCTTTTTCTTACGCGGCCATTGGCGTTATTGAAGGAATCGGCCTCTACATGGAAAAGACCTGGGGCGAGTATTTGACGCTGGCAATTACCGCCTCGTTTCTGCCTTGGGAGATCTTCGAGATTCTGCGCCGAGTTACGTGGTTCCGGTCCGGTTTACTGGTCGCCAACCTGCTGATTTTCTTTTATCTTTTGCAGTTGGTGACGGAGCGTAAACGGTGCAAGCGGAAACCAGCAGTACCAGAAAAGTAGGCTCTTCGCTTTTCGTTCGCTTATACTACAAGAATATAGAGCTGCCTAATAAATGAATATATTTTGAACCAAGAGAGTAACCTAGCTCTATTAGTAGTGGCCAAACTCAATTAAAACCCTATTAGTAGTGTTTTAATTTTGGCAACTGTCTCGTTTCGCTCCACTATCCCAAAATTCTCCACAGCACTCGTTGATTTCCACGTATCGCGTTGAGCATTTCTGAGCGATACTTGGGTCATGAATGGAGCCAAGGGGGAAATTTGGTGAGATTTACCCAACTGGCAATGAAATTCGACCTCGATAAGAGCGACAGATGACAGACAGCCCTGAGACCAACCTGACCGGCGAACCCGAAACCTCGATTGAGGCTGCTGGTGGAACCCTGGGAACCTAGGACGATCTGCAAGTCGGTTTCAGCGGCAATCCGAAAGCAAAGCTGGATGACCGCGGTCGTTTGAAATTGCCCACTGAGTTCAAGACCTTTCTGGAAAAGAAGTATGGCAAGGACTTCAATGCCTTTTATATCACCAGTCGGGAGGGCGAGGACGCAGAAATTTATCCGATGCCCGAATGGCAGCAACATCTGGGAAAGGTCTTCAAGCTGCCGAAGAGCCTTCCGGCCCGCCAGAAG
>Ga0265336_10000925_pt1 | contig 14885 bp, 13 predicted proteins | sample 42119metaG_FD_193583 | JGI IMG/M metagenome (GOLD analysis project Ga0265336, IMG submission 193583) | Rhizosphere microbial communities from Carex aquatilis grown in University of Washington, Seatle, WA, United States - 4-21-19 metaG | ecosystem: Host-associated > Plants > Roots > Rhizosphere...
TCGTTGAGGTCCGCAAAACCGTGTTGGAATTCTTGCTTGTCAATCATCCGGTGGATTGCCCGGTCTGCGACCAGGCAGGGGAATGCAAACTGCAGGATTATTATATGGAGCATGGCCAATACGACATCCGATTGGCTGATGTGAAGGTCAAAAAAGAAAAGAAAGCTTTTTCGATCGGCCCCACCGTGATGCTTGACCAGGAGCGCTGTATCCTTTGCACGCGCTGTGTCCGTTTTGCCGACCATATCACCAAAACCAGCGAGTTCGGCGTATTTAGCCGCGGGGACCATTCTCAGTTGGATGTGTATCCGGGCAAGCAATTGGACAATAATTATTCCGGCAATGTTGTTGATATCTGTCCGGTGGGCGCATTGACAGACAAAGATTTCCGTTTTAAATGCCGGGTATGGTATTTGGCGCAAACAAAGTCAGTTTGCCCTGGCTGCAGCCAGGGATGCAATATCACGGTTGAATGGGACAAGATGCGCCCGCATCAGTTTAAGTCGGCACGGGTGATGCGTCTTAAGCCCCGCCATAATCCTGAGGTCAATGATTATTGGATCTGCGACAAGGGACGCTATAATTATCATTTTATCGATGAGAACAGGATCCATCATCCCCAGCTTAAGGATGAGATTATCGCCTGGGACAAGGCTATTGATACAATTGTTACAGTGATCAAAGGGTTCAAAGACACTAAACGCACTAACAGGATCGGTGTTTTGGCCTCTGCCCAATTGACCAATGAAGACCTATTTGTTATCCGCAAGCTTTTTAAAGACACCCTTCCCGGTACGTACATTGATTTTAAAGTGCCCCAAAAACAGGGAGACAGCGATGATTTCCTGATGAAAGCGGACAAAAATCCCAATACCGCAGGCGCCATGAAGGTCCTTGAGATCAATGGGGAGGCTAACCAGATCATCCAAAAGGCCAAGCAGGGTGAGATCGATCTTTTATATGTCTTTGGCCATGATCTGATCACCCTTTATGGCAAAGACACGGTCAAAGAGATCGCTAATAAAGTGAAGCTCATTGTTTTTCAGGGCAGTAATATCAATGAGACTTGCTCCTATGCCCATTTAAATCTGCCCAGCAGTGTTTACGCGGAAAAAGAAGGGACCTTTACCAATTGCCAACAAAAGGTCCAGCGCATCTGGCCGGCGTTTTTGCCGATGGCAGAATCCAAAGGTGATTGGGAAATTATGGCTATGCTAAGCGCCAAATTAGGCGCGGCCATGCCCTATAAACATGCTCAAGATATTTTTAAAGATATAGCGGCAACGGTCCCGTCATTTGCCGAAATGACCTATGATAAGATCTCTGATAAAGGAATGGTCCTAAAAGGCTGATATGATGACTGATATCCTGATCAAATTCATTTTAAGCGCCGGCACTTTGTTTATTATGTTTAACATCGCCGGACTTTTGACCTGGGTTGAGCGCAAGCAAAGCGCTGTGATGCAAGACCGCATCGGGGCCAATCGAGCGTCCATTTTTGGTTTTAAGGCCATGGGCCTTTTCCATGCTATTGCCGACGTGCTTAAGATGCTTAGTAAAGAAGAATTCATGCCTGAGGGGGCCAATAAATTTTTGTTCAATTTGGCCCCTTATTTATCCGTCATCTTTGCGCTTGTTGGTTTTGCGGCCATCCCCATTGGTGGCGCCTTGGTGATGAACGGGCATGTGATCGAGCTGCAGGCGGCTAACCTTAATATCGCGCTTATTTTTATCTTTGCCATGATGTCCATGGGCGTTTATGGGGTTGTCCTGGCTGGTTTTTCTTCCAATAATAATTACGCGTTTTTAGGCGGGATGCGCGGGGCGGCACAGATGATCGCCTACGAGATTACCATGGGGGCTGCCATCATGGGGGTCATCATGGTGTTTAATACGCTCGACCTTCAGGCCCTGGACCGCGCGCAAGGCGCCACTATGTTTGGCGGCTGGCTTCCTAAATGGGGGGTCTTTGTCCAGCCTTTGGCGTTCTTTTTATTTTTGACCGCGGCCACCGCAGAGACCAAACGCACACCATTTGACCTTCCCGAGGGGGAATCAGAGATCATCGGGTATTTTGTGGAATACAGCGGCATGAAATTCGGGATGTTCTTTTTAGCGGACCTGGTTGAAACCGTGCTGGTCTCGGCCTTGATGACGACCTTGTTTTTTGGGGGATGGCAGGTGCCGTATCTGCATGCGGATGGATTTTATTTCCCATGGGGTGCTCATGTGGCCATGACTAATTTGCCGGTGGTACTTTTAGGGATATTGTCTTTCTTTACCAAGGTCGCTTTCTTTATCTGGGTCTTGATGGCGGTGCGCTGGACGCTGCCGCGATTCCGCTATGATCAACTGATGAATTTAGGATGGAAAATATTGTTACCGGTGTCCTTGCTTAATATTGCCATCACCGCGATCGTGATAACTCTTTTAGGATAAATATGGATAACACCACGGAAAAACGCCGTCAGGAATTGGAAAAATATTTTGATCCCAAAGGCCCTTTTGCCGCCATGCGCGTCTCTCAGATGAAGCGCGCCTGGAAACAAAGCAACCGCCGGGAATTGAATTCTTGGGAGAACACCTATCTGCCGATGCTCTGGAGCGGATTGTATCTGACTTCGAAACATTTCTTTTATAATGTGACCTTTCATATCCTGCATTTGTTCGGTCTCTGCAAGAATATCAAGGGAGCGGTCACCTATCAATATCCGGAAATGCCCAGGCCTTTATCGTCACGGCTGCGGACCCGCCATCGCTTGACCAAACGTGAAGACGGATCTCCCCGCTGTGTGGCTTGCATGATGTGTGAGACGGTCTGCCCGGCCAGGTGCATTGAGATCACCGCCGCCGAGCATCCAGACCCTAATATTGAAAAATATCCTTCCGAATTTATCCTGGACCTTGGCAAATGTGTGTATTGCGGCTTTTGTGTCGAAGTCTGCCCTGAGGATGCCATCCGCATGGACACCCAAAAGCTCAACATTGCCGAATACTCCCGCAATAGCATGATCTACAATAAAAAGCGTTTGATGGACGAATAATCAACGGGCGAACACAAGGTCCGCCCCTACGAATAAGATCAATCCTTTCAAAGAAACCGGAGTACATTGAATTTTGCTAAATTAAGGATTTAGAATGAGAAGCCCAAGGAAAATGAATGTGCTTATTTTGCTGGGAATGCTGTTGATCTCGGGCCATGCCTGGGGCCTGGAAACGGCCAAGGGGGATTTGGAAAAGGGCATTAATTTGGCCAAGAGCAACAAGCTTGAAGGGGCGATCACAGAATTTGCCAAGGCCATTAAAATGAACCCTAAATACGCCAGCGCCTATTTTAACCGTGGACAAGCGTATGGATTGATGGGCAAGATTGATAAGGCTATTTCTGATTACAGCAAGGCCATTGCCATCAAACCCGATTTTGAATCAGCTTATAATAACCGTTGCAATGCCTATATTACTAAAGGCAAAAATGACCTGGCTATTTTAGATTGTTCCAAGGCCATTGAACTTAAGCCTAAATCAACCTTTGCCTACCTAAACCGCGGACGAGCCTATAATAACAAAAAGATTTATGATAAAGCCATCATTGATTTTTCTGAGGTCACTGAGCTTAACCCTGCTATTGTTGAAGCGTATATCAATCGGGCAAGCGCATTTTTTGGTGAGGGCAATTATAAATCGGGGATGGAAGATATTCATCAAGCGAAATTGATCGGGGCCATCAAGGATCCCCGAGAGATCGAGAAGCTCCAGAAAGTTCATATTTGACGGCTATGATAGAATAGATAAGTGAGCTAAAAGGAGGGATTGATCATGGATTTCCGTAACGTTGATGAAAAATTATTGGATACGTATTCACAGACCGTAAGCGGTGTTTTTCAAAAGGCTTCTTCCGCGGTTGTTAATATTTTGGTCAAGAATCAGGGGCAGGGCAGCGGGTCAGGATTTGTTTTTACACCGGATGGCTACATCATCACCAACAGCCACGTGGTCCATGAAGCCCGGCACATTGAAGTTTGTTTTGTGGATGGTCGCCGCATTGAAGCCCAATTGATAGGGGATGATCCGCACACAGACCTTGCTGTCATCCACGTCGGCTTGCATGACCTGAACTTCTTGCCATTAGGCGATTCCAGCCGTTTGCGCGTAGGTCAGATCGCTATTGCCATCGGGAATCCCTATAGTTTTCAATGCACGCTTACAGCAGGGGTGATCAGCGCTTTGGGGCGTTCCATGCGCTCGCAATCCGGGCGGTTGATCGAAGAGATCATCCAGACTGACGCGGCCCTTAATCCCGGCAACTCAGGCGGCCCGTTGCTCAATAGCCAGAGCGAAGTGATAGGCGTCAATACCGCTGTGATCCTGCCGGCTCAGGGGCTGTGCTTTGCCATTCCGTCCAATACCGCCACATTTATTGCCACTGAACTGATGCGAAGCGGTCAGGTCCGCCGCGGGTTCATCGGGGTCATGGTCCAGAATGTCATCTTACCCAAGGGCATGGTGCATGTAGGTAAAACTCCTGTTGAATCAGGGGTAAGCATTACCGGTCTTGAACCAGGCAGTCCTGCAGAGCGTTTTGGTTTACGGGCAGGTGATGTGATCATTGGGATGGATGACCAAATGATCGCCTCCATTGATGATCTCCACAAGCTTTTGACCAAGGCTGTTGCAGGGCATGAGTATAAGCTGACGGTTATCCGTGATTTTGAAAAGATCATCGTCGCCATCGTGCCGCAAATTTAATTTTTTTTATGGATTCCCGCTTTCGCGGGAATGACGTAGAGTAATTTACACGCTTTATGGTATGTCACGAAAGTTCGAAAGTTAAATTAAGTTCCTGGCAGGATTATTTTTTGTGATAACATATTACCCATGAATAAAAAATTCCGGGAAGTGCTTAATGGCCTTGGGCTGGTTGCTGCCGCTGTCGCGATGATGGCCGTGGCCATTGCCTTCATTTATCTTTTTACCGCTGTTTTTCACACCAATACCAGATAACCCGCTAAATCCAGGGAAGTGCGCATGCATAAAAACCCGAAGACGATACTGTTGGTTGATGATAATCCGGTGGCGCAGAAAATGACGGAAAAGGCATTCATCAATGACGGCTATCAGGTGCTTTTAGCCTGGAACGAAGCAGAGTGTTTGAAGATCGCCAAAGCCCAAAAGCCTGACGCGATCCTGATGGACGTGATTTTCCCGGATGGCGATGGCCGGGAATTTGTCACCCGATTAAAGAATGACCCTGACACCAGAGATATCCCCATTGTTTTTGCAACCAACACCATTGACGTGAGGGACGATAAAGGGGATCTTATCATCATCATCGGCAATGAATCCTACCGCGCTTTTGCCAAGCCGCTGCATTACCCAAAATTATTAAGCACTGTCCGCAAAGAGATCAATCGTTCAAGGAATAATTAGAGATTGCTTCGCTGCGCTCGCAATGACGTGTTAATTTATAAGCGGGAAAGGTACATGCCCTGGACCGCGGTCATGGCCGCATCCAGGAATGGGCCTTGGAATATCCCGACAATGACGATGCCGAAGATGGCAAGGACCAGGAGCAGTTTAATACCTGCAGGGACAGCAATCGGGGAAGAGTTGTGAGGGCTGTCAACATAGATGCGTTTGGCGACCATCAAATAATAGTAAAGCGAAATAACAATATTGACCCCGGCGACCAAGGCCAGCCATAGATATCCTTTTTGAATTACCGCCATCAGTAAGGTGAATTTACCAAAGAACCCGGCCAAGGGCGGCATGCCCGCCAATGATACCAAAGCCAAAAGCAGGGTAAAAGCAAAAAGACCCGAACGTTTAACAAGACCGGCATAATCCGCGATCTCATCACTATGGGTGGCGATCGAAAAAACGATAATGACCAAGAACGCCGCAAGGTTCGTAAACAGATAACCCAATAAATAGAAATTGATTCCCGAAGCTCCTAAGGCAGTTCCTGCCGCAGCTCCCATCAACAGATAACCCGCGTGGCTGATGCTGGAATACCCCAACAGGCGTTTGATATTGGTTTGAAACATCGCCACCAAATTACCATAGGTCATGGTAATGGCTGAAAGGATCGCCAGACTCAAGCTCCATTGCTCATGCCAGGCGCCAAACACGCCGAAGAAAAGCCTGACCAGGACAATGAAGCCGGCGGCTTTGGACCCGACGGACAACAGGGCGGTCACCGGTGTCGGCGCTCCCTGGTACACATCAGCCACCCACATGTGAAAAGGCACCGCCCCGATCTTAAAACCAACAGCCGCAAAGATAAGGACCATGGCAAAAAGGGTCATCGGTGCCAGGGCATGAGTCAGGCTAAAAGCCTGGATCGCTGAAAAATTAGTGGAGTGGGTGACGCCGTAAAGGAAGCTTAACCCATAAAGGAAAAACCCGGAAGCCAATGAACCCAGGATCAAATATTTCATCCCTGCTTCAATGGAAAGCTTATCGCTTTTAAGATAGGCAGTCATAACATAGAGAGAGATGGTAAGTATTTCAATGGCAATGAACATCAATAGAAAATCCGCACTGGAAGCAATGAGGCACATCCCCAGAAGGGCGACCCATAACAACAAATAAAACTCATTGCGACGCTCTCCCAAAGATTTAAAGAATTCCTGGGTCATGGCAAAGACAAAGACCATGGCGATGAGGAAAAATCCTTTGAAGAACCATGCCAGAGAGTCCATGACGAACATGCCGCCAAAGGTGATGCCGCTAAGACTCCCTTGAGTAAGCCAGAAAATATTAAGACCAACAAGAGCGATAAAACTAAAGATCCCGATCCAGTCCCGTTCGACCTTACGCGGCAAGGCAATATCCACCACGATCAAGGACACCAGGACAATGCCGATCAGCGTTTCTAATGAAATTAAATTCCAATCAATAACGGGATACATAAGCTTTAATTATTGTAACTCCCCTAACCCCTCTTTATACAAAAGAGGGGGAATTTATTGGATACTTTCTACGATCGTCTTCGTACTTGAGGCGATATGGGTCAAGATGACAGCGGGTAAGCACCCGACTAATATTAATAAAGCTAACAATAAAGCATAAGGCAATTTGGCTGAAAGTGTTTGGGCATCTGTCAGGACGGCAAATTTAGGGTCAAGCGGCCCTTGGAACCCCAGACGGATCGCTTTAAGCAAATAGATGGCGGTGATCACAAGCCCGAAGATGGCAAAGACCGTAAGCCATCGGTATTGGTCCCAGGCGCCCAGAAGGACCAGGATCTCGGCGACAAAATTGGCAAATCCGGGAACACCGGCAGAGGCCAGGGCGGCCATCATAAAACACACACCGATAAAAGGCATGCATTTAAGAAGTCCGCCTAATTCATCTAAATTCCGGGTCTTGGTCTGGTCAACAACAAATCCTGTGAGGGCGAATGCCAGGGCCGCCATGATGCCGTGGGCAAACATCAGGTACACGACACCGTTAAGCCCGATCGTATTAAAGCAGGCTAATCCAAGCAAGATGTATCCCATGTGGCTGCAGCTGGAGTATCCTAAAATATATTTTAGATCACGCTGGGTGAGCGCAATGAAACCACAGTAAACAATATTGACAATGGCCAAGCCAGCAATGATAGGCATCCAGGCATGGGCTGCTTGCGGCATTAACTGGAGGGCAAAACGGATAATAGCGTAAGCCCCCATTTTTTTGAGAACACCGGCATGCAGCATACTGATGGCGGTGGGCGCTTCGGCATAACCCACCGGTGCCCAGGTATAAAAGGGCCAGAGGGTAAGGGTGATACCAAACCCAAGGACGATCAACGGGAAAATCCAGTTTTGCACGTCGATCGGCAGGGGATGGGCGGCTAATTGCTGTTGGATCTGTACTAAATCAAATGTCTGAAGACCGGTGGCAGAATACAGGGCCAATAGTCCGATCAGGGCAATGGAGGCGCCGGCCACCAGATACAAGGTCAGTTTCATGGCCGCGAATTCACGACGCTCGGATCCCCATATCGCGATCATTAAAAAGACCGGGACAGCAGCCACTTCATGAAAGAAATAGAAAAAGAAAATATCCAGGGACAAAAATGCGCCGTAGGTGCCGATGACCGTGATCAACAGAAGGATATAATATTCCTTAATGCGTTCCTTAATAGAGGCGGATACCAGGACTGCTGACATGGAAGCTGCCCCCAAGAGCAGTAGCATCAATGAATTGATACCGTCAACACCCAGATGATAGGAAATGCCAAAGGGCACGACCCAGGGAATATTCTGGACAAATTGAAAGCCGCCGGCCGCATGGTCGTAAGCCGCGTATACCCAGATGGAGAGGATAAAAGGAAGAAGCACGGCAAAATTTGATATACGACGGATCAAGGCCGTTGAATGCGCCGGCACCAGGCACAGAAGGCCTAATCCCAGCAAGGGCAGTAAAAGGATCCAGGAAAGATTAGGTGTTATCATAAATGAGCCACTTGAGAATTAATTCTGTTATGGATTCCCGCTTTCGCGGGAATGACATATAATTAATGCACCCGCATCAAAAAAAGAAATAGCAAAATAGCTCCCAGGATAAAGATCAAGGCATAGAACTGGACCAGGCCGTTTTGTAAATAACGGAAGGTCTTGCCGCTATTTCGGGCCAGGTTGGTCAGCCCGCCAACACAGTAACGGACAATGAATTCTTTTTCAAATTTAGCTAAAAGAACAGCCATGGTTTGCTGGATCGTATCCACATACCAGGTGTAAACAATATCGAAATAAAATTTATTTCTCAAAACAGCATGGAAGCCGCCAAGCATTTTTACTAATGGATCGTTTGAAGTGCGCTTGCCGTAAATAACATAGGAAAAGACAAGCCCTAGAACAGCGATCGCTGAAGATATGATGGCGACCTTCATGTTCAATGCTTCAGAGGCTTGGGCAGGAAAAATCAGTTGAGGGATACCGATAAATCCTCCGATGGCCGAAAGGATGGCCAGGAAGACCAAGGGCAGTGTCATCACCAACGGGGATTCATGGATATCATGAGCTTCCGGGCCGTGATGCAAGGCCGCCGGAGTGCCCCAGAATACTACCCAAAACAAACGACCCATATAAAAAGCGGTCAATCCGCTGGCTAAAGCGGCGATCAGATAAAGCACGGTGTTATTCTCAAAAGCAAGGGCCAGGATCGCATCCTTGCTCCAAAATCCGCTTAACGGGAAAATGCCGCAAAGGGCCAGGGTCCCGATAAGAAAGGTTATTCCGGTGATGGGCATTTTCTTTAAGAGGCCTTGCATCTTCCAGATATTTTGTTCATGGTGAAGGGCATAGATCACAGAGCCGGCGCCGAGGAACAGCAGGGCTTTAAAAAAGGCATGCGTGGTCAGGTGATACATCCCCTGCATAGGGCCGCCCAAGCCTAAGGCCATGACCATTAAACCTAATTGGCTAAGCGTTGAATAGGCCAGGATCCTTTTAATATCATCTTCAGCAACGGCGAGTATGGCCGCCATGAGGGCCGTGACGGCCCCGGTGTACGCGATAAAACTTAAGGTCGTGGCTGAGGGTTCAAAAATAAAAAAGGAGCGGGCCAACAGGTAAATACCGGCGGCCACCATGGTTGCGGCATGGATCAGGGCGCTGACCGGGGTGGGGCCTTCCATGGCATCGATCAGCCAAACATGTAAAGGGACCTGGGCAGATTTGCCGATGACCCCGCAGAATAACAAGAGACCGACTATCGTCAGTAAATGAGGATCAATATGAGGGATGACGCTGGTCAGGTCAGTGAAAAGGAAGCTACGGCCATTGCCGATATCCGATAGGCTCCACAATAAAATGATCCCGCAAAGAAAACCAAAATCAGATAAACGGTTGACCAAAAAGGCTTTGACTCCCGCGTCGGCGGCAGAAGGCTTGGCATACCAGAAGCCGATCAACAGATAGGAGCTTAAACCGACCAGCTCCCAAAATATGAATAGCTGAATAAAATTATTGGAAAGCACAATGCCTATCATTGAGAAGGCAAAAAGGCTTAATTCCGCGAAGAACCGGGGGGCACAGGGATCCTCATCCATATAGCCGCGTGAATAAATAAAAATAGCAGAGCCGACCCCGGTAACGATCAATAACATCATGATGGCCAGCGGGTTTATTAAAAACCCGAAGTTAATGGTCAAGGCATCGATGTTAATCCAGGTCAAGGATTGCTGAAATTCGGCCGGAGGGTTGGAGTGGAATATTTGAGCAAAGACCAAACAGCTGCAAATAAAAGAACTTAGGATGCCCGCGATGGCAATGAGCGAGCTGTAAGTTTTATTATTAAGGAAGAAAAGAGTGATAAGAACGCAGGCAACGAGCGGCGCAAAAAAGGCTATCCAAACCAAGTGGGCGCTTACCATTTCATTGTCCTTAATTCATCAGCCTGGATCGTTGATAAACGCCGGTACATCAATACAATGATGGCAAGCCCGATAGCAACCTCTGCCGCGGCAACGAGGATGACGAAAAAGACGATCAACTGTCCCGCGTAATCGCCGTTATATTTTGAAAAGGACACAAAGGAAAGGTTGGACGCGGCCAACAAAAGTTCCAGCGACAAAAGCACCTTGAGTACACTGCGGCTGGTCATGACACCTACCAGTCCAATGGAAAAGATAATGCCGCTTAAACTCAAATAATAGCCTAGTGCGATCATAAGGTTTCTAAGTCCTTGCCGGTGCTCAACGCCCCTTGCGCCAGGGAAACGATCCCGAAGATCGCGATCAATAATAATAGAGAAGTCAGTTCAAAAGGCAGTAAGTATTGTGTAAAAAGGACCATGCCGATAATCTCGATGGTCCCGCGGATGGAAGAAGGTTCCATTGTTTGGGCCTGGATGAAACTCCGGACAGCTAAATAAAAAGAAGAGGCATACATCAATCCGACCACCGTGCCCCATAAGCGAAAACGGCTTTGCTTAACCTGGTCGAGTTTAATGGCATTAAGGTTCAGGCACATCACCACAAAAAGGAAGAAGACAAGTACGGCACCCGCATAAACCAGCAGCAGGACCATGCCAACAAAAAAGGCCTCAAGAAGCACAAAAAGACACGATAACGCAAAAATAGCGACGACCAGGGCCAGGACATTGTAAAGGGGGTTGCGGGCAAGCACGACAGTGAGGCTTGCCAGGACCAGGGTTAAAGCGAAAAGATAGAAGAAAATATGAGACATACGTGTCCTCTAATCATAGAAATAAAAGTAATATTGTCAAGAGGATAGTGCTATGGTATTGTATTCAAATCACAATAACGATTTAGGAAATCCTATGGCAGGCCGTTTGTTTAATAGAAGCATTAAGGTAACGGCACATATCTGGCAACATTTGAAATAGTAAGTTTATGGCAGAACGCACCAAAAATAAAAAGCTAAGTGTGACATCCAACCAAGAGCTGCAGATCTTGCGCAATGTGGTTGATATCGCCTCATCCGAGCTTGATTTGAACCTGACGCTGCAGTTGATCGTTAAGATCGTCACCGAAATGACGGACGCGGACTCTGTTTTTATCTATCTTTTTGATGAGAGCAAACAGAATTTGGTTTTGATGGCGTCCAAAACCGCGCATAAAAAAGAACTGGGCAATGTGGTCTTGAAGACCGGGGAAGGGATCACCGGCTGGGTGGCCCGGGAAAATAAGACAGTGGCTATCAAGGCCCGCGCCTACCGCGACCCGCGCTTTAAAAGTTTCGATGTGCTCCCTGAAGACCGATACGAAGCGTTCTTGTCAGTACCCGTCATCTATAAAGGCAAGGCCATCGGGGTCGTTAATGTCCAGCATAAAAGCCAGCAGGATTATTCGACGGAGACGGTCAATTTGATCGAAATGATCGCCAAGCAGGTCGGGGGTATCATTGAACATGCCAGGCTGTTTGAGGAAACAAAGAAGAAAGCCCTGCAATTCGATTCCTTGATCAAGGTCAGCCGTTCGATCACGAGCGAGGATTATTTAGAAGAGATCCTGGACTTGATCGTGGTGGTCACCGCTGAAATGCTAAATTCAAAAATTTGTTCCATCATGCTCCTGGATGATAAGGGCCTGGAGCTTTCGATCAAGGCCACGCAATCGTTAAGCTCGGAATATAAATTAAAACCCAATATCAAGGTACAGAACAGTTTGACCGGTTCTGTGATCACCTCCAAAAAACCGGCCATGGTCTATGATGTCAGTAAAGATGAAAAATATGCTTACCGTGACCTGGCCCTGAAAGAAGGCCTGACTTCCATGGTGGCGGTGCCCATGATCGCCAAAGGCAAGGCCATCGGGGTCATTAACGTGTATACCAAACAGCCGCACCATTTTGAAGAGCAGGAAGTCGGCGTCCTTCAGATCGTCGCCAATCAGGCGGCGGTCGCGGTTGAGAATACCAAGTTGATGCACCAAGCCGTGGAAGCCAAGCAAGCCCTGGAAACCCGCAAGCTTGTGGAACGGGCCAAGGGGATCCTGATGAAGATGAACAATCTCTCCGAAGATGCCGCATTCCGATTGATCCACAAAAAAAGCATGGACACCTGCCGGTCGATGAAGGACATTGCTGAATCAGTTATCTTGATGGCTGAGCTTCGAACTGGGTGAGTGTCCGGCATGAGGACCAGAAGCCGGTGAAATAAAAGGGTGCCGCAGCCGCCAGTTTTTAGAAGCCCGTTGCAGGTCAAAAAAGGGAAGATCATCAGCTGTTTCAGGGATGTTGCCCCAGTTGTCATGGATCGGGACCTCATAGAGGCTCACCTGAGGGCTGTTTAATAAACATTTCGCTCTCCGCTGATCAAGCCACTGGGACATTAACGCTAATTCCGCCTTATCCGAAGGATTTTTATCCTCGGCCAGATTTTTACACAACGCAATATATTTTATGTGATAAGTTTGTAATAAACTTATCTCCGGTGTCCAGGGCCCTTTGGTCCGGTACAAATCATTCCTGTCAAAATAAACATCTAAATAATACATCGGCGCAAAAAAATGGCTGGGCAATATCAATAACCGGTTGCGGTCATCCACCCGGTGGTCAAGAACATCGGCCATCTGCCTAAAGACAGTGGCAGGTCTTTTGTCAATGACATCCCAATGGCAGGAAATATTAAAAATTGCGATGATGATCGCGAGCCCAAGGAATTTTTGGGCCACGCGCCATTCTTCAGGGAAATCAGCCGTCCTACGATCAGCCAAGGCCGCCAGTCCAACAATGATCAAGGGGACGATCGGCACCAACAAGCGATATAGCCAGCCCAAGACAACAAAACAATTGATCAATAAAAAAATAAGGACATACCCGCCCAGCAGAAACAGGTTGATCGGACGGGTGCTGCCAGGAGTTTTGAAAGAAGCTGGTCGTAACAAGGCAAAACAAAATACCCCTAAGAAAAGCAGGACAACGGGAAGAGTAATTATTGATAGTAGTCCCGCGAAACTGTAACTTAATTTCGAAAGGACATTGCCTTGCATCCCCTGGGTCGATTGCTGGTAATGGAGAAAAATCCGTCCGAGAAGACTTCCCGACGTCAGAAAAGCAAAGGCAATAAAAACACAGAGACACCCTGAACCGTAAATGAACAGACTGCTTAAGGTCGCGGATTTTTTTAGGCCCATCACGATCAAGACCGTCGCGAAGAAAGCCATGCCGACTAAAAGAGTGGGATGTACATTGCCGGCAAAAGCGATCAGAACGCCGGTCAAGAAAAGGAGCCCTTGGGGTTTTCGAGGGGAATTATAGTAGATCAAGAAAACATAGAATGCCCCCAGAAAAAAAGTTGTCGATGACAAATGAGGCAAGCCGTCGGCACAATTCTGAAGTATAAAAGGCAAAAAGGCGTAGATGACAGCGGCAGACAAAACAAATACCCGGCGCATGCCCAATTTAAAGCCGATCAGGACAAGCAAAATGATATTGATGATGTCGAGAAATGAGTTCAGGTATAAAAGATCGTAGTCATGAAAGCCCAGGAGGCCGATCGTAAGGCAGCTTAAAAAATGGTAGCCGGGTTTTGCCCAATAATTGACAAAATGATGGTCAAAGAACCATAGCTTTGAATTATTTGAGTAGATCAAGGCATCGCATTCGCCCAGGCCATGCCCGGCAAGATGATAAAAACGTGCCGCCGCCGCGGCCAAGATCACAAGTATAAAACTCATTTATTCAAGTCTCTGCGTAGACGTGCCAATTGATCTGCCAGCACCCCATTTAAGAAAACAACCAAGGATGAGATCAACAGGATGACGACGGTGCTCCGGATGGCCCCGGTAAATATCAATTGATAGACCGAAAACCCGATACCTCCCAACAAAAGCAGTCCTGCGATAGGGTTAAATATTTTTTGCGGGCTAAAGGTCATCACAATGCGCAGGATGATATGCAAGAACCTTAATCCATCCCGCCAGGGGTCGATCGAGCCTCTAGCGTGGCTGCGGCGGACAATGGTCGGCAGATCGACATATTTAACAAAATACCCCGAACAAAAAAAGGCCAGGGTGCTGGTCGAAGGATACGAATAGCGCAAGGGATAAAGATGGATGAATTTTAAAAAGATATTGCGCTTGACTGCCCTAAAACCTGAGGTCAGGTCTTTGATCTTATAGCCACTTATATTTTCGGCAAAGCGGTTGAGGATGATATTGCCGATGTTCCGGTGCCGGGCCGTTGAACATTGACTGGTACGGGCGCCTACAACCATATCATACTGCGGCAGGAAGGCCAAAAGTTGGGGAATGTCTTCGGGTTGATGTTGAAGGTCTGCATCCATGAACACGATCCATGCACGGGTGGCGCGTAATGCCCCGCTTTTGATCGAAGCCCCGTTACCGATATTGTAAGGATGCTCGAGGACGATCGCACCTGCTTCATGAGCCAAGAGGGCCGTGCTGTCTGTCGAACCATCGGAGACGAAAA
>Ga0265336_10000926_pt1 | contig 14881 bp, 14 predicted proteins | sample 42119metaG_FD_193583 | JGI IMG/M metagenome (GOLD analysis project Ga0265336, IMG submission 193583) | Rhizosphere microbial communities from Carex aquatilis grown in University of Washington, Seatle, WA, United States - 4-21-19 metaG | ecosystem: Host-associated > Plants > Roots > Rhizosphere...
GCTCAAGCTCGCCGATATCGGCAGTGTTTCTTTTTCGTACACGGACATCGACCCGAATTTTCATCAGCTCGAGTCGCAGTTCGGAAGCCGAACGACCAACCGCAACTGGACGATCTCGTCTGGTTTCGCCCTCGACCGATTTTTACCGACGACCTGGGTAGGGACATCTCTCCCCTTCAGTTATTCACACTCGGAAGGGAGCTCTGCGCCAAAATACCTTCCCGGCTCCGATGTTGACGTCTCGAAGGCTGCTCAGCAGCAACACGACCTCATTCTGGCATCAGGCGGATCGATTCAGGAAGCCAATGCCGCACAGCAAAAGCTCATTTTCGAATCTCAAACTCTGACGACCACCAGCACGTACGCGATGCCGACATTCAAGATCGTCCTCCCCACGAATGAATGGCTGATCAGGGATTTCTTCAACAAGTTGGCGTACGGTTTCTCTTATAATACATCGACCACGCGTTCTCCATCGGTAGAATACCAGAACCAGTGGAATTGGAATGCAAATCTTGCATATGCGTATACCACGGATCCCAATGATTTTATCGTACCGTTCGCTGGCTTCGGGACATCGTACTTACTCGGCGGACTGAGAGATGTTCGCCTGTACTATCCCATCCAGACTATCAGCATGACGTACAATCTGTCACGATCGCAGACACATCAGCTAACGCGCGGGCAAACGGACGAAAGCCCTCCGGACCGGATGCTGTCGGGGAGCAGGTCCTTATCGATCGGATGGAAATTGAGTGAGAATGCTCTTCTCAACTTATCCGGGACGTACTCTCTCAACGTTGCCAGCACGCTTGTGTATCTTGAAACCGATACACTCGGCCGTCAAAGGGATTTCACGTCAATCCTCCGCGATTTGTTCTTCCAGGATCAGCTCATCGGCTTTGGAAAGGATATATCCTACAACCAGAATATCGATATTCAGAGCCACCCGCGGATATTGGAAATTCTCGGCCTCAGCAAGTACATGACGATGACGCTGCATTACGGCGTGTCGTACCGATGGCAGAATAATTTGCAAAACGGAGATCTCGGCAAGGGTGCGGGCTGGGGAAACAGTATTTCTTTTTCATCGGACGTCAGTCTCAAGCAGTTCGTTGAGACATGGTTCCCGGCGAAAAAGGGGGGCGAAACGCAGCAAGGTTCCGGTCAATCTCAGAGCCGTTCGAATCTTGCGGGGCGCGGAAGAGGGCATCAGGACGATGAGGAACTTCGGGACCTGACTCCTCCGGCGCCGGTTCCGCAGCCTGCTGATTCGGTAAAGCCGCAAAACCTGTCTGCAGCAAAAGATTCGACCAAAGCGCGCGACTCATTGGCAGCGGCCGGCCAGGGAGCAAAATCCAAAAAACTATTTTCGGTGAAAGAAAGTCTGACTGAGATCGCCCGGTTGTTCCTTAAAACGCCGTTCCTCGATTACGACAAGATTAACGTCGCGTTCGATCAATCGAACAGTGCGACGAATGGGGGAATTCCCGGCAGACCCGGTTTTGCAAATCTTTTTGGCCGGCCCTTGTTCTTCACGCAAGCTAAGCCGGAATATGGTCCAACTGCGGCGTATCAGTTAGGATTTGTCTCCGATCCGACGTCGAATATCACGGGCATTCACGGGCAAAGCGCTTTTCCGTATTTTGGCTTTTCTACGAACTCAGGTCTCCGCGCTGACAGCGGGCTCTTTAACGATTCGTATACGCAGGATAACAAGATCACTCTTCGAACTTCCCGCGATCTGTGGACAGGGGCCCGCATCGATTTGAATTGGAGCATTGACTGGAAATATTCCCGCAACGAAACAATTCAAAGTGATGCGCTCGGCCAGTCGACGGTCACCAGCGTTGCTACAAGCGGAAGCATTGAGCGCTCATTCTTTACGCTGCCGCCGACGTTCATCTTTTCTGCGTTCAAGAGCGGAATCACTGAAGTGAGCAAGGAGTTCGCGGCGCTTGAAGACAACACCGCAGACACCCGAACCAACGATGCAAAACTCTCCTCTGCGTTTGAGAACGGCTTTGAAACGCTCCCCCTGTTTAAGCGGCTTTTGGGGGAATTCATGCCCCGCTTCAACTATGCATTCCATTGGGAAGGGTTGGAACAACTTTCCTTGTTTAAGAATTTCGCCACCCGGGTAAGTCTGGATCATGCGTACACCTCGACATACCAGACAACGTATCACGGAGACTTGTCCGGAGGCGACCAGATCGTCGATGCGCAGCATATCGGGTACGGCTTCGCGCCGCTTCTTGGGCTCAGCATGACGTTTAAAGAGTTCCTGAAAGGGAATATCACTGCCACCGTTCGGTACGGCACGACGACGAGCTACGACCTTGTACCATCGGCGCAGAACATTGTGGAGAATGACGACAAAGAGATCTCCATTACCGGAAGTTTTGGCCGGACGGGTTTCGAGATTCCATTTTTCGGTCTCTCGTTGTCGAACGACATCGACATCAGCCTGAATTACACCTACTCGAATAATGCGAGACAAACTTTCACGGCGCTGCCTGCCGGTACCGGGAGCGGTCTCGACGGAGGTGTTCCGGGTGAAGGTTCTTCGCGGAGCGTCACAGAACCGCGAATTCGGTACGTCCTCAGCTCGCGGGTCACAGCGTCGTTGTTCTATCGGTATACCAAGGTAAGCCCCGACGCTGGAGGATCGACGATTCCGGGGTCGACAACGAATGAAGGAGGACTCGACGTTCACATCGCAATTCAATAGACACGATCCGCTGAGATGGCGAATTGTCGGGCTGCGTTGTCAGGGAGCAGAATTGCATGTGGGCTGAACTGAAGACGTTCTTTGAATGAAGATATTCCGTGTTCGGAGCCGCTCGTTAATCGAGTTGTGCCAAATTGACTCTCGAACGTCCAATTTGTATTTTGATATCAGAAGAAAGAAATGTCCATGGAATCAGAAAAAAAAGGAAACATTCTCTGGGTGGACGATGAAATTGAACTCCTCCGATCGCATGTCCTTTTCCTGAAAGAAAAAGGGTATTCCGTCGAAACGGCAACAAACGGCGAGGATGCGATCGAGTTGGTTCAGCACCGACCGTTTGACCTTGTCTTCCTTGATGAGATGATGGCGGGGAAGGGAGGACTGCAGACACTCGCGGAGATCAAGGACTTGTTCCCGTCGCTTCCGGTGGTGATGATCACGAAGAACGAAGCGGAGTCGCTGATGGAGGATGCCATCGGCGGAAAGATCTCGGATTACCTCACGAAGCCCGTGAACCCAAGCCAGATTCTCCTCGCCTGCAAGAAATTCCTTGAAGGGAAGAAAATTCAGAGCGAACAAGTCTCGAAAGATTATGTCCAGGAATTCAACTCCATTTCCCGGGCGCTGATGAACCCGCTGAACTACGATGAATGGGTCGACCTTTACGTCAAGCTGGTTGCATGGGAGATGGAACTTGACCTTCATCCGACACTCGGGCTGCACCAGATGCTCGACGACCAGCGGCGCGTATGCAACGCGGAGTTCTCAAAATTCATCGAGAGGAACTACCCCGATTGGCTGCAGCAAAAAGGGAAAAAGCCGGCGCTCTCCGTCGATATCGTGGACAAGTACCTGATCCCGCAGCTGAAAGAAGGGACTTCGGTCTTTTTTTTCGTCATCGACTGCATGAGGCTCGACCAGTGGCTTGTGATGGAAAACTATCTCCGAGAATACTATTCGGTAGACAAGGAATATTATTATTCGATCCTTCCAACTGCGACGCCGTATTCGCGCAATGCCATCTTCAGCGGACTTTTTCCGGCGGAAATAGAACAGCGATTCCCCGAAATCTGGCAGCAGGGCGAAGACGATGAAAATAGTCACAACAGATACGAACGGCAGCTCCTGGACAAACTGCTGGAACGCCGGCACATCGAGCTGAAACCGGAACCGAAATACATTAAAATTCTGGACGGGGAGTTCGGAAGGCAAACGGAAAACAACATCCTCTCCTATGCTTCGAACAGACTTACTTCGATCGTGGTGAATTTCGTCGATATGCTGGCGCACGGAAGATCGGATTCGGCGCTGTTGAAGGAGATCGCTCCGGACGAATCCGCCTACCGCTCGCTGACGGATTCTTGGTTCAAACATTCGTCCTTGTTCGGGATGCTCCAGACACTTGCGACGAAAAAAGACGTGAAGATCATTATTACGACCGACCACGGGAGCGTTCGTTGTTTGCGCGGGTCGAAGGTGATCGGAGACAGGGAAGCATCGACGAATCTTCGCTATAAGTTCGGCCGCAACCTCAAGTCCGATGACAAGCAGGCGGTATTTATCAAGAATGCTCAGGACTATAAGCTGCCGAAACGGGGAGTGACGATAAACTATATCATCGCGAAAGAAGATTATTACTTCGTCTATCCGACGGACTATCACAAATACCTGAATCAATACCGGGACAGTTTTCAGCATGGCGGCATTTCGATGGAAGAGATCATCCTTCCTGTAGTGACGCTCGAGCCCAAAAAGTGAGCCGCTGATCGGCAACGAATGAAGAAGTCTGTAGTGACACACAGCGCACATGACACCATCGAAGTGGGGAGAGAGCTTGCTTCAGGATTACAGCGCAGCGACGTTGTCGCTCTATACGGAAATCTCGGAAGCGGGAAGACGCAATTCGCCAAAGGGGTGTGTCTGGGTCTTGGAGTCCATCACCAAGTCGTCAGCCCGTCGTTCACGATCCTCAATGAATACGTGGATGGAAAATATCCGGTCTATCACTTCGACTTCTACCGGCTGCGTTCTCTTTCGGAATTGGCGGAATTTGGGTTTGAAGAATATCTTTTTGGGGATGGAGTTTGTTTACTGGAGTGGGCGAACGTTGTGGAGTCTACTCTCCCGTTGAATCGTTACGACGTTACCCTGGAATTGGGGGAGCGTCAGAATCAAAGGCTCATTCATATCGCCAGGACGAGCGCAGAATGATCGTAGCTATCGAGACAGCCACGGATGTGTGCGGTGCCGCCATCGTGAGCGACGGCCGGGTCGTTGCGCAGCGAAGTATCAACGAAAAGAATATCCATTCGGAAAAGCTCCTCCCGATGATCGACGGAATTCTTTGCGATGCTTCTCTCACGCTGGACGCCATCGACGCAGTTGCCGTGTCGATCGGCCCGGGGTCTTTCACCGGCCTGCGGATCGGTTTGAGCACCGCAAAGGGATTGTCGATGGCTCTTCAAAAGCCGATCATTGCGGTCCCGACTCTGGATGCATTGGCATATGAATATTGCCGGACCAACCCGGCGAGTGTAGGGGCCCTTATTTGTCCTCTGATCGACGCAAAACGAGATGAGGTATTTTACTGCTTCTATGAAACAACGGATGCCGGTGTGAAGCGCCTTTCAGAATATTCAATAGAGTCCGTCGCCCGGGTGGGCGAAGAGGCGGCGAGGTACGGATCGGTAGTATTTGTCGGCGACGGCACCCGGAAGATGGAAATAACGCCGGGGATGGCCGGAAAGTACCGCTTCGCGCCGGAAAATATTTGCAGCCCGTCGTCGGTCGGCATCCTCGCCGAAAAGGAGGGAAGGAGATTGTCCGCGAAGGAGACGTCAACACTGGAGCCTCTCTATCTTCGAGATTTTGTAACAACGCAGCCGGGCAGAAAAATTGGTCGCGAGTCTCAACCAATTCCCGCTGCGCATCAAACTCCCGCTCATTCATTCAAAGGATAGTCCATGGCATGGTTTCGACGATCAAAAGAAAGCATTTCTTCGGAATCCCAAAAAAAAGATACACCGGAGGGATTATGGAGAAAATGCGAATCGTGCGGAGAAATTGTTCACAAGAAAGTGCTGGAGCAGAATCTTTGGGTTTGTGCGAAATGTAATTACCATTTCCGGATCGGCAGCAAAGAATATATTTCGATACTGCTTGACGAAGGAAGCTTCAGGGAGATGGACCGGAAGATGACGTCGAAAGACCCTCTGAACTTCACGGATACGAAACGGTATAAGGACCGCGTGAAGGATTCGATCAAGAAATCCGGGTTGAACGATGCCGTCCGTTGCGGTACCGGGAAGATCAAGAAAAAAGACATTGTCATCGCGTGCATGGATTTCGCCTTCATCGGCGGAAGCATGGGCTCGGTCGTAGGTGAGAAGATCAGCCGCGCGACGGACAAAGCACTGAGAACAAAGACGCCGCTTATCATCATTTCATCGAGCGGCGGCGCCCGGATGATGGAAGCTGCATACTCGCTCATGCAGATGGCGAAAACGAGCGCGAAGCTCGCGCGGCTTTCCGACGCTCATATCCCGTATATCTCCGTTATGACCGACCCGACGACCGGGGGAGTCACGGCAAGTTATGCAATGCTCGGGGACATCCATATTGCTGAGCCGGGTGCCCTCATCGGCTTTGCCGGACCCCGCGTGATCAAACAGACAATTGGAAAAGATCTTCCCCCAGGTTTTCAAAAAGCGGAATTCGTTCAGGACAAAGGATTTATCGATCTTGTCGTGAATAGGAAGGATCTGCGTGAGACGCTTTCGAAGCTTTTGGAAATGATTGCAGCATAATTCAATTGCCCGGTAATCAATTAAATAATTTTTTTACCGCAAAGGCGCCAAGATCGCAAAGAATATTGTTACTAGAAGCCATCTCAAAAATGGTTTCCATGCAGAAAGCAGCCGTAAATGTCATGCTGAGCGTAGCGAAGCATCCACGACATGGAAGCTTTGTAGATTCAAGGTGCGTCATTGACATGGATTCTTCACCCCGTCTTAAAAACGACGGTCGACGACTCGACTCGTCGAGGGTTCAGAATGACAACGATCTGTCTGTGTTCTTTCAGCATGACATTTACAAATACATTCTCCTTTGAAATAAATTTTTGGTCGGCTTCAAGGAAAATGGATCGTTTCTTAAATCCAAGCTCGTTGCTATGAAGACCATCGTTTCGATCGCTGAAATGCAGATATTTTCCGAGCGCGCCAGAATCGGCAGGAAGACCATTGGTCTGGTACCGACGATGGGATATTTGCACAAGGGGCATCTGAGCCTGATCGCGAAAGCACGGCGCTCCTGCGACGTCGTCATTACTTCTATTTTCGTGAATCCTGCACAATTCGCGCCGAACGAGGATTTCGCACGATACCCGCGCGACATCGAACAGGATACCCGGCTGTGCAAATCCGCAGGCTCCACTGTCCTGTTCGTTCCGACGGAAGGGGAAATGTATCCCGAAGGATATTCGACGTACGTTTCGGTGGACGGCCTCTCGACGATCCTGGAGGGAAAATTCCGTCCGACACATTTTCGGGGAGTGACGACGGTCGTCGCGAAACTGCTCTCGCTGACGAAACCTCACAAGGCCTTCTTTGGACAGAAGGACGCGCAGCAATGTGTCGTGATAAAGAAAATGGTGAAAGATCTGAATTTGGGAGTTGCGGTAGTCACCGCACCGATTGTGAGGGACAAGGACGGACTTGCGATGAGTTCACGCAATATCTATCTCTCTGCAGAACAGCGCTCCGAGGCGCTAATCCTGCACGCCTCGCTGCGGCGCGCTGAGGAGGTGGCCGAGAAAGGCGAGAGAAGTGCTCCGGCGATTGCAGCGGAAGTGACCGGATTGATCCAAACGATGCCGTCCGCAGAGATCGATTACGTCGCCGTCGTAAACGCGGAATCGCTTGCGGATGTCGATTCGATCGAACGGGGAGTTCCTGTTCTCGTTGCGCTTGCGGTTCGATTCGGCACAACAAGGCTTATCGACAACGTTATCATCAATATACGCTGAGCGGGTATGGAGAAGAATTTTGCGACCGTTATTATGGCTGCGGGAAAAGGGACCCGCATGAAGAATTCGGAAAAAGCCAAGGTGATGTTTGAAGTTGCCGGCAAACCGATGATTCACCATGTTATTGACCTGTCGATTGAATTGAAATCCTTACGAATCATCGTTATTGTCGGCTTCTACCGTGAGTCGGTGACCGAGTATTTGCACAAAATAGCTCCGGCTGTCGAATTTGCCGTTCAGGATCCACAGCTCGGGACCGGTCATGCGGTGATGCAGGCAGCGCGCGCGCTGGTGAATTTTAGCGGCGATGTTCTTGTGCTGTCGGGCGATGTTCCGCTCCTCCGCGTATCGACGATCCGCGAATTGATATCTGTTCACCGGGAGAAAAATGCTGTGGCGACCATCCTCACCACCGAACTTGCCGACCCGTCAGGATACGGCAGGGTCCTTCGGGGGACAGAAGGCAACGTTGTCGGCATTGTGGAACACAAAGACGCGACTGAGGAACAGCGAAAGGTGAGGGAAATCAACTCCGGCATATATATTTTTGACAGCGCCCATTTGTTCGATGCTCTCGGACATATCACCGCCCATAACGCGCAGAATGAGTATTACTTAACGGATGTGTTCGGCTACTTCTGGACTCGCAGGATGACCGTGGCGGCAAAAAAGACCGCCGATTTTGACGAGGTGAGGGGGGTGAATACCGTTGAGCAGTTGGAGGAAGCAAATGAGATTCTCAGAAAAAGGAACCTCGTTCGGGCCCCAGTTGTTTAAAGAGGTAACGCAGATGGAAATGTTGACAATGACTTCATTTTTTTTTATTTTCACTTTAGAAGCAGCATAAAGGAGTCATTATGAAGAGCAGATATCCCTTGTTGGCGGCATGCATGATTGCATTGAGTTTGCTGACTGCATCGAAGAGTTTTGCGCAATTCAAGAGGACATCCGACGACCAACCGAAAGTTTCCGATTCGTTCATCCGCCCGGAAACCGATTCCGACCTTCTGAGTTTCTTCAACCCGGATAATTTCAAGATGCGTCAGAGTTTTTCGATGAGTTACATGACGATGGGGGGACAGGGATTGTCGTTGGGGATGTATACGAACAGTATGATGTATAAACTCTCAAGCAAACTCGATGTCCAGGCCGATGTGAGCCTCCAGACTTCTCCGTACAGTTCATTTGGCCAGCGATTGCAAAGCAGTCTGACCGGTATTTTTCTAAACCGTGCAGAGGTGAATTACCGTCCATCCGATAATATGCTACTGCGTGTTTCATACCAAAAATTACCGTACGGATTCAACAGCATGTTTTCGCCGTATGCAGGCTTTTATCAAGGGATGGGGAACGACGAGGGATATTGAACCGAACGCCAGGCACGACATTATTGTATCAAATGAATGACCGAGGCTGCGCCAGGGTGCAACCTCGGTTATTTTTTTGTCCCTCCCTGCGTGGAGCACTATGACCGAAAAAGAAACACCCCGCTCTCCCAGAAAAGCAATACTGAACCTTCTTCTCGCCGCAGTCCTCGCGTTTATTCTATACCAGGTGTACGCAATCAGTTTTCCGTCGAACGGTTCGGGTCAACACAACCGACCGGCCATTCAAGATGCATCCGCGTCATCGAAGAGCATCGTCCAAATAGACGTACTGAATGGCTGCGGTGTATCCGGGACGGGACAGAAGATGACGAGCTTTCTGCGCGCCGCCGGGTATGACGTCGTTGATATGGGCAATTACAAAACGTTTGACGTGAAACGATCGCTCGTCATCGATAGAAGCGGCAACGCGGAGATCGCAAAGAAGATCGCATCGGATCTGGGGATTGACCCGGCCAATGTGATACAGCAGATCAGCCCGGAATACTTTGTCACCGCCTCCGTGGTGCTCGGAAAAGATTTTAAGGCGCTGCGTGCGTGGAAATAACCGTACGCCATCATTTATAGTCCGAAAGGGAAGATTTTGACCTCAAAAACACTCGCTAGGAAAATTGCAGCCTTCGCACTTCTCAAGAAGGCGCAGAATGTTGTCCTCCTCGACCTTCGGAAGTTAACGTCGATGTCCGACTACTTCGTTATCTGTTCAGCGGATTCCGACACCCACGTTCGCGCAATTGCGGACGCCATACGCGACGGCGCGGAAAGTGCCGGTGAACGGATATGGCACGACGAAGGTCAGGGCGAGTCGACATGGGTGTTGCTGGATTTTGTCGACGTGGTTGTGCACGTGTTCCATAAAGAAACCCGCTCGTTTTACAATTTAGAAAAATTGTGGGGCGATGCGAAATTCGAATACATTGAAGATAAACCTGCCGCCGTACCGGCGAGAAGAAAAGCCCGTCCGGCGAAGAAAACAGCCCATCGATGAAAGAGTATTTGCATCACACGATCGCCAGCGCTCTCGCTTCCCTCCAGTATCCTGCCGCCGACATCATACTTGACAAACCTAAAATCGCTGCCCACGGGGACCTGACGACGAACGTTGCGATGGTCGTCGCAAAATCGGCCGGTCAAAACCCCCGCCAGATCGCTCAGGCGATCGTCGAGACTATGCGCATTGACCCGGCGAGAATTTCATCGACCGAGATCGCCGGCCCGGGATTCATCAATTTTCGTTTTACCGACAGCTATGTCATCGACAGCGCCAAGACGATACTTCAAAAAGGCAGCAGCTTCGGGAGGTCAACGAGCGCCGGCGGAATCAAGACGAATGTCGAATGGGTCAGCGCGAATCCTACCGGTCCTTTGCACAGCGGCCATGGACGTCAGGTCATCCTCGGCGCTACGATCGCCAATCTCCTGGAATGGACCGGGCACGCCGTGACTCGCGAGTATTATTTCAACAATGCCGGCAATCAGATGCGCAACTTGGCAGAAAGCATTTATGCCCGGTACAGGCAATCTCTAGGCGATGATTATCCGTTCCCCGCTGAAGGGTATCAGGGGGAATATATCAAAGATATCGCGCTCGAGATCAAAGCAGAAAAAGGAGAGTCGCTGCGGGAGACAGACGCCGAAAGATCGTATTTCAAGAAAACCGGCGAAACATGGTGTTTTGACAAAATTAAAAAGACGCTCGCACGTCTTGGCGTCACCCATGACGTCTTCTACAATGAGGACTCGCTTTATACATCGGGAAAAATAAAAGAGGTGGTGGAAGAATTCCGTGCACGCGGACTGGCGTACGACAGCGAAGGAGCTGTTTGGTTCAAAGCGACGGCTGTCGGCTTAGATCAGGATCGGGTCATCGTCAAGAGGACGGGTGAACCAACCTACCGGCTGCCTGACATCGCGTATCATCGGGAAAAGTTCCGCCGGGGGTTTCAGCTTGTTGTCGACATATTCGGCGCCGACCATATCGCGACGATTCCCGACGTCCTAGCCGGAGTGAAAGCCCTGGGGTACGATACGGACAAGGTGAAAGTGATCATCCATCAAATGGTGTCATTTGTCGACAAGGACGAAGTGGTGAAAATGTCCAAGCGGAACGCGAAGGTCTATACCCTCGACGAATTGATCGACGAAGTCGGAACGGACGCGGTGCATTATTTCTTTGTCATGCGGAGCGCGAACACACACCTTGAATTTGACGTCGCACTTGCCAAGGAACAGTCTGAACAGAATCCCGTCTATTATCTCCAGTATGCGCATGCCCGCATCGCCAGCATACTCCGGTTTGCAGCCGAACAGGGTGTTCTGGTCGACGATCTGCAATCTCTTCTCACAACGTCGCGGTTTGAACTTCTCAAAGAGCCGGAAGAGATCGGCCTGCTCAAAATTCTTTTGGATTTTCCGGAGGTCATTCTTAGCTGCGCAGCCTCGTACGAGCCTCATCGCTTGACGACATATCTTCGCGAGGTTGCCGAAACGTTTCACCGTTTCTACCATCTGCACCGTGTGATCAGCGACAATAAGGCGCTGATGCAGGCCAGGCTGGCCGTTTGCCAGATGGCGCGAATCGTCATTTCCAATGGCTGCGCCGTTTTGGGCGTATCAGCGCCCGAGAAAATGTAAGTTGATTCTGTCCGCGGCGATGTGTATATTTGTTCAGCATCTCCAACTCAAGAGGAATAACGTCCCATCTCAAATGCTACCTTTTTTCTCGGCCTTTCTCATCTGAATAAAGCGCGATAATCGAGTGCGCTTCAATTTCACGATCGCTTTATCTATTAACGACTTAGCGTCATTGTTCGTTGATTTTTCACGACGGTTTTCGTAGATTAACACTTATCTTGTTGAGAGGTCGGCGTACTTCTTGTCCATACGATACGGTAAGGAAATGATGTTTCAGGAAGGAAAAATTCATGACGTCATCATCCGGGATCTGAAAAAATTTGTTGATGACCGGGGATGGCTGGCAGAGTTGTTTCGCGAAGACGAAGTCGACCAGCAATTCATGCCCGTGATGTCGTACATCTCCGTGACGCGCCCCGGCATTGCCCGCGGGCCGCATGAACACGCGGATCAGGCTGACATGTTTGCATTTATCGGCCCCTCAAATTTCAAGATCTACTTGTGGGACAGCAGAAAGAACTCGCCGACCTTTCAAAATAAATTTGTATTTATCGCGGGTGAAGATGCGCCGAAATCCGTGATCGTTCCCGCGGGGGTTGTTCACGCCTATAAAAACATCGGGGCCGTCGACGGAACGGTTGTGAATTTGCCTAACAGACTTTTTGCCGGCAAAGGAAAGAAAGAGCGGGTTGACGAGATCCGGCACGAAAATCGCACCGACACAGTATTCCAATTAGATTGATTGATCGGATGAAGAATATCCTTGTGACAGGCGGAGCGGGTTTCATCGGGAGTAATTTCATCCATTACTTGATGCAGCGCTGGCCTGAGTACCGCATTGTCAATTACGACGCGTTGACCTATGCAGGAAATCTTGAGAATTTAAAGGGTGTTGACCTGAGTCCCCGGTATTACTTTGAGAAAGGGGATATTTGCGACAAGGAAAACGTTGGGAAAATCTTCCAAAAATATTCGATCGATGCTGTCGTTCATTTTGCGGCGGAATCTCACGTCGATCGGAGCATCCTCGGCCCGGCAGTCTTTGTCCAAACCAATGTTCTCGGCACAACTATCCTGCTCGAAGCGGCGAGGCAATTCGGCGTCCAACGGTTTGTTCACGTCTCGACGGACGAAGTCTATGGCTCGTTAGGCACGTCCGGAAAATTTAGCGAGTCGACGCCGCTGCACCCCAACAGCCCCTATTCAGCAAGCAAAGCATCGTCGGACCTGTTAGCCCTGGCGTATTTTCACACGTTTCAAACGCCAGTCACTGTCACCCGATGTTCGAATAATTACGGACCGTACCAGTTTCCCGAAAAGCTGATCCCCCTTATGATCGCCAACGCACTCAACGACATGCCACTTCCCGTTTACGGCGACGGCTTGAATGTGCGCGATTGGCTATTCGTGGAAGACCATTGTTCCGCTCTTGACGCAGTTTTGCACAACGGGAAGAACGGCGAAACCTACAACATCGGCGGCAACAACGAAAAGCAAAATATCGAAATCGTCAAGATGATCCTGCTCGAGCTGGGCAAGCCGGATTCGTTGATCAGCTTTGTAGAAGACAGGCTGGGTCACGACCGCAGGTATGCGATTGATGCCGATAAGATCAAAAGAGATCTGGGATGGGAGCCGGGGCATGCGTTCGAGAAGGGGATCCATGAGACGATACAATGGTATCTTAAGAACAAGGCGTGGTGGCAGAGGATCATCTCCGGGGAATACCAGCAGTATTATTCAAAACAATATTCCGGGCGGTTAAAAAAGGAACTGGTTTGACGTGAACACATCCACCACTTCCCGAAAAGTACTTAGTGTTGTCGGCGCACGTCCGAATTTCATGAAAATCGCTCCGCTGCACAAAGCGTTTCAAAAGTATCCGTCGATATCACATCGCATCGTGCATACCGGCCAGCATTATGATCCGAACATGTCTAAAGTATTTTTTGACGACCTGGAACTGCCGCATCCCGACGTCTACCTCGGCATCGGCTCTGGATCGCATGCGGTGCAGACCGCAAAAGTGATGGTTGAGTTCGAAAAAATCGTGCTCGCAGAAAAGCCGGACATGGTCGTCGTCGTGGGGGATGTGAATTCGACAGTGGCGTGTTCGCTTGTCTGTTCAAAGCTCCTCATTCCAATTGCCCATGTTGAAGCTGGTCTGCGGAGTTTCGACCGTACGATGCCCGAAGAGATCAACCGCATCATTACGGATTCGATCGCAGACCTTCTCTTTGTTTCTGAGCGAAGCGGATTGGTAAATCTGCACACCGAGGGGATCCCGGATTCAAAAGTGTTTTTTGTCGGGAACGTGATGATCGATTCCCTGATCCACTTTAAGGAGAAAGCAGAGCGTTCGACCATACGAAGGACTCTCGGTATTGAGGGAAAACGATACGCAGTCGTCACTCTGCACCGGCCGAGTAATGTCGATGCCGCGGAGAACCTTGCGCGCGTTCTTTCCATGCTCGGGGAAATTGCAAAACGTCATCCGGTAGTTTTTCCTGTCCACCCCCGGACCCGCAAGATGATCGGTGAATTCATGCTGGGTGAAAAGCTGCTTTCGAACGCAAACTTGATTCTCTGCGATCCTCTGGGGTACCTGGATTTTCTTTGCCTGCTGGAATCGTCGGCACTCGCTATTACTGATTCAGGGGGAATTCAGGAAGAAGCGACGTACCTCGGAATCCCCTGTTTTACGATGAGGGAAAACACAGAAAGACCAATCACGGTTTCTGAGGGGACGAATACGTTGATGGGATTCGATTACGAAAAGTGCTCTATCGAAGCTGAGGGGGTATTCCAAGGGAATTACAGAAAAGGGATAATTCCTGAATTATGGGATGGAAAAGCTGCGGAGAGAATTACGGAGATCATTTTCCAACATATCTCAAGGAACTGAGTTAATCGAAATGACGCCAAAAACACTGCGCTTTATTTTTCTCTGTGCCGTTATTGCCGGCGAATCGGCTGCTGCGCAAGGACTCGACAAAGACGAGACCCAGACGAATCGGAGTGGAACGTATCAAATTCAGGGGCAGCAAAAAATAACTCCGAAGAGTTTCATTCCCGAGGAACTCAAAGAACAAACGGTGACCATTC
>Ga0265336_10000927_pt1 | contig 14877 bp, 11 predicted proteins | sample 42119metaG_FD_193583 | JGI IMG/M metagenome (GOLD analysis project Ga0265336, IMG submission 193583) | Rhizosphere microbial communities from Carex aquatilis grown in University of Washington, Seatle, WA, United States - 4-21-19 metaG | ecosystem: Host-associated > Plants > Roots > Rhizosphere...
CCAACAAGAATAAATTTGCTGAGATCATATGACAGAACTTAAAAACCATCCCGTTAGGGTCAAGGTCGAGCATTTATCCAAGAAATTCGATTTGGATATAAGAAACAACGCCTTGGCCTTATCTAAAATGCTGAGCCTATTAGACCCTTCAAGGACAAGCAGAAAAATACAGGCGGTGGATAATATTTCTTTTGAGGTTCATGAAGGTGAGATTTTGGGGATCATTGGGAGAAATGGTTCCGGAAAAAGCACCTTATTACGCCTGATCGCGGGGATTTATCTGCCTAACAAAGGACTTGTTAAAACCCACGGCTCTGTCCTGTATCTAAGCGGACTGGGCTCTTCCCTGGTTGCGCAGTTAAGCATGAAAGAAAATATCCATCTGACCGGGGTGATGATGGGGCTTTCCTTGAAAGACATTAAAAAACAATTTGATACAATTGTCGAATTCTCCGGCCTTAAAGATTTCGTCAATACGGCTGTATACCAGTTCTCTTCAGGCATGGTGACCCGCCTTGCCTTTGCCGCCACCATCCATTATGCCAAACATTCTAACCCTGATATCATTCTGATGGATGAGGTGCTGGGCGCTTTTGGGGACCATGAATTCCAGATCCAGGCGATGACTAAGGCTGAGGAGTTGATCAAAAGCCATGGGGCTGTTATCTTAGTCAGCCATAATATGGAATTAATGCAGAAGTATTCTCACAGGGTCATTTGGATCGAAAAAGGAAGGCTCAAACAAGACGGGAAACCTGAGGCCGTCATCACCTCTTATCTTGGGCCAAATTCCTGATTTCCGCATTGAGGCGTCTTGAATCAGGTCATCGGGTCCTGACCCTCAATGATGTTTAGGCGCTCCTGCGAGGCGTATTCATAAACGGGTCCTGTCTCTTCGTTGGCCATTGACGTGCTCCTTTGGTGGGCGTCGAACCCAATAGCCGTATTGAAAGGTGGTTGACCTGGGTAGCTGTACGGAACAGGAAGCGTGCGCGCGCCAATGACCAACTCAGAGCCACCCGTTTATGAATACGCCTGAAATAGATAGATAACTATCCCACGCTTGTCATCGGGTGGCCCGAAATGATGTTTAGGAGCGCACGGCAAGGGCTGGTGAATCTAAAGAGGGAAACCACCTCTCAAAGCCGCTGAGGTACTCGCAGTTGCTCGCAGGAGCACCTAAACATCATTGAGGGTCAGGACCCGATGAGATAGAACGTTTTAAGATCTTGTTAAATATGTCCAGATAAAGTTCCCCCTGCTTTTCTTTAGAATATAGATCAAGCACAGACTCCCTGGCGTTGTTGCCGATCCTTTGCCGTTCTTTGAGATCATCCCTTAAAAGGACAATATATTTCTCCCATTCTTCAGGTTTGGTGGCGATAAAACCGTTATGATGATGCTTTATTATTTCTAAATAAGAAGGCACCGGGCTTGCGATCACCGGCAGGCCTAAGGCCATGAACATTACCAGCCGATTGATGCTTTTTACCTTCTGAGCTTCATTTATTTCAGGCCATGGAATAATGGCAATATCTCCATCGAGAATTTCCCGGTAAACCGTTTCGGGTTCCCAGTCCACATATTCAACATCAAAAGGACTTTTCTTAAATAGCGCTGAATGCTTAAATGACGTCCGCAAAATTTTCGCCGAAGGACCGATGATTTTTATTTGCACATGGGGCGGCAAGGTTTTAATGCAGGGCATGCTGTCCCAAACCATATTCGTGACACAGACAAGCTTGACGTTCTTTTCCGGGCCTTGGACTTTCTGTAATTCTCTGGATTGTTCATAACCGTCAAAAGCGATGAATAATTGGTGATGGAATTTCTTCGGGATGATCTTATAAAAATAACTGCTTGAGGCAATGGTCGCATCAGCTAAACTGACCATTCTAATTGACGGAAGATCACAGACGGCATAAACAACCTTGATCTTTCTCTTTCGGCAGCTTTGGATAAGATAATCCAAATTCTCCCCTGCATTGATCTTGACAATGACGAGCATATTGATATTAAAGTTCAGGATCTCATCAATATCTTTCAGGGAAAGATCAAGACGAGACGTAAGGCGGCTTTGAGGAATATAAAAGATCTTTGAATAAATCTTTTGGGAAAGCAAATACTCGTGCACATTATATCCCATGATCCTGGAACTGGCTGTTTGCTGTGTGCCGTTTAAAAGCCATCCGATATTAAGCCTGGATCGATCCGGGTTTGTATGGGGAGAAAAACTGAAAAAAGGATTCTCATGAACATTTCCCGGTAAAAGCGCGTAACTTAAATGATGACGAAAGGCGATATAATTAAAACTTAATTGGTCTCTTAGCGTAAAGCTTTCGATCTCCTGCCACCAATCTTCCATGGCTTTAATGACTTTCGGGGACTGATGCCTCCTTAAGATCACCGTACATTCAGCAAGCCCATGATCAGCCGGATAAGCTTCACGTTTGTATTTCTCCTCCTGCTTCTTAACGATCTGCCTATCAGCCTTGTTGTAATTGACACAAGCTTCCATCTCCTGATAAACGCATTTACGTTTACGATGAGCAAACAACGCCATGTCATCACGATTTAAAAACTGATGCACCAGATACCTGCAATCAACGATCGGGACATGCGTCCCGTCGACCCAAAGGCTATAGTCATGGTCCTTAAAATAACGGTGCGGCAAGACCTTATAAAGCTTGGCATTTTTGCGAGGATCAGCGTAAGGTCCATTGACCTTGATGATCTTCCATGTTTTTGATCTAAGATTGTCATCGTCGGTAAAACAAACAAAATCTACTCCCGGCATCCGGCGCACTTCCTGCAGCTTGTCCTTACCGCCAAATATAGCGGTATAAACAACCACCCTTCCTTTAAAATCCTTAAGCACAGCCTTGGCTCTCTGGCGGATGATGGCCTTGGACCTTACATTCGAAGCAGCATTCAGGATGCGTTCTAAAGATTGAAGGATCTTAACCATGAACATAGGCTTTTAATTCCCAAACAGATCGAAGCCGTGCTTTTCTTTTAAGGAGGACAAGAATTGTGCCGAATCTTTGACAGGATCAAACTTTTCTTGAGGGATAAATTCTTCCCCGTATAGCGCGATTAGTTCCTTTTGGTCCATGATCAATTCATTGGACTTAAATAAATGGTCCATCGTAAAACATAGCCGATACATGGCGTATGAATAAGGACTATTTTCCATCAATCGGGTGGAAAGGATGAAATAAAAAAGAAACTCACGGTATTTTAGCTTCAGAATATCCAAGGAAGGCCCTTTAATGCCCTCCTTTAATTGTTCAAAACCGCTTAAGCAAACCCCTTGTTGTTTAAATATCCAGGGGTCCAGCAAACAAAACCCTCTTAATCCATTCAGACGGGCCAGCATTGATTCTTCCGTACCGATGAATAAGCCGAATCTTAAGCCGTAAAAAGCAGATAAGAGCTTTTCAATGCCCTTTTGACAAACGGACGAAGAAATATTTGGATTTAAATTAAGGGTGACATTAAAAACATCGTCGTCGTGAGACCTGGGCGAAACCCATAAACTTTTGATGGTTTCTTTACAATTAGGGTCCCTGGAAATGCCCTCCCAACGTTTAGCAAATGGGTAATGATCAAAGTGCCCCAAACGGCAGTTAATGCCCTGGTGAGTTGAAAAATTGATCTTTTTATAAAATTGGTCCCATAATTTGGTCTCAAGGAGCAATGCCTCGTGCCAGTTGTTAAACTTTTGCTCCTTGATATCACTATTTGTCCAGTCATGGTCCATTTTTAGTTTTCGCTTTAGGAATACATCTTCGCCAAAACGGGGCTTTTTGATCCCCCTGATGAGCGGGATCAAATGTGACACTAAAAAATCCTCAGGCACATGGTCAAGCGGTAAGGAGATTGAGGAGGTTATAGGACGTGATGGCCCTTGTTGATCTGCCAAAAGCCAGGTGTTAAATGGGTATTTACTCCGGTATGGATAGACTTCTTTACATAATTGATACGCATTATCTGAATCAGGAAGAAAATTAGCGTCTCGGGTTAGATCACGCAAAACAAAATTCCCCAACAGATCCGCTTTGATTTGCTTGCGTAGGTTCTTCAATTGCTCAATGTCCCCTGCCTTGACAAAAAATGTCAGGTCCAGATCGGATAGAAGAAAATTTGAGGGGCCCATGGAAGCGCTATGGCGGATATAACAACGGGCGATCGCTTTATGCTGGCGCGTATAACGATAAAGCGTGTTTCTTACTAAGGAAGAGAATAGTTTTTTGAAGTACACTTATTCTTTCGTTACCGCATCAAAGATGATTGGGAGAAAAGAATTTTTTTAAGAAATTCTTGCTTTTAGGCAATTGACGGTAAATCCGGGAATTAGAAAACCAGAATCTCTCCTGGGACGCCTGGATCTTGGGGCGATGGCTATGATGCCCTCGGTACCAAAGACCATCGATCTCATCCAAAGACAAAGAACGTGATAAGAGTTTAGGTGCTTTTGACAAAGAGATAAGCGGATAGCCTAATTGTTTGGCCCTGATCGAAAGCAAACAAGCATTGAGGATCGAGACCGCTTTGCCTTTCAATAGATCAAAATGTGGGCGCGTGTAAGGCTTTTTCCTGTTCCAGTTCGAGGTCACATGATGGAAGATAAAATCCTTGAGATCTGAAGATAAAGGCGCCTCTGGACGGAATAATGGGACTGACGCCTCATAGGATGGGATAAACAACCTATCTTTCAAAAAACGATCAACACTGATGATATTCCCCAACGCTGCCATTAGCGTAGCTGAGACGAAAAATAGATGTGTCCTGATATAGGGCATGATCTCATTGCCTGCAATGTCACCCTCAACCGGTAAATGCGCTTTTTTACCCACCATGGCTTTATATTTGATCGCACCCTTGAGCGCATCGTCATTGATCCTCCATCGATCCACTAAAGAATCATGAAGGAACATATCATTGGCAAAAAGAAAGGCATCACAGCAAAGTCCTTTGTCCTTGATAAAATCCAATCCCTTTTGCCAGCCTGAAAACTCAAAAGAACTATTGTCCCCGCTGATCTCATACTCATGGTCTGATATTTGTTGAACATAGTCCTTAGAGGCAGCATTATTGATGTAAATGATATGGGCCTGGCAGGACAAACGGGCAATGATTTTCTTTAAGGCCGCCATCGGTTTTTCTTTTTGATATTTATCGGTATCGGGATAATACAGATATAATACACCTAATGTAATGCTCATATTTATTTAGACCTTGATTGAATTAACATTGGCCAAACATTGGCAGAACAGCAGTATCTGGGACCAAACAGCCTTGCGTAATGAGTACGACCTTCCTGTCTTTATCCCGTTGTCCTTGATATGCAACAACAGGTCTTTATCTTCAATGAGTAAAGCGATGGCTGAGATCACATCCCTCTCGTTTTCGGTATTGACAAGCAAACAATTCTGACGGTCAAGGGCATATTCACTGGTGCCGCAATTAGCCGGTAATATGGGCGCACAGCCAACCGCCATGGCTTCCAAGCCTGTACATCCAAAAGCCTGGTAAAGGGACGCATCGATAAATATATCACAGCCGCTTAATAATTGGCCAATTTCTGGCCTTGTTAGCTCTCCCTCATTGACAAAATGAAATCCCCGGGACTCGTCCATCATATCCAATTCTTCGTCCGTGCATCCAAAAACCCTGATATCCACCCTGTTCTTATAGGTGTTCTTGATGACCTTTAAAATTTCCATCGTTTCCCGGGGAGCGCGGATTAGACTTTGGGGACGGACCATGGCTGATATCCTAACAGGTCCTTTGGCCTTTAATGATCGATGAGGGTAGGGATTGAATATATTTTTATCTAAACCCGGCGTTATCTTACGCACATAAATGCCATACCATGCATGGATCAGATCACATAACCAATTGGTTTTTGCAAAAGAGACCATGGCAGGCACCAAGGTATACGACTTAGCCGCTTCAGTGGTCCTTTTTAAATCGTGCTTTGGATAAAACCAAACTTCATGGTCCTGGATATAATACATAGGAATGATCTTTTGGGCGTGATCTACCATTCGTTTTAAATCTCTGACTGAAGAATGATTAACGGCAATGGCGATATCAACACTGGAGGCCATATCCAATAATTCATTTCCCTCTTCGGTATAGGCACATAGACATCCGCCAGCTTGGGGATAGTAAGCCAAAAACCTATTCAAATATATTTCCGGCACCGCGACCTTGGCATTGATCCCGCATCGTCGAAGCCCCAGCATTTCATCAACCACGCAATTGGCCCCTCCGCTGCCACCGGAACTTGGCATTAAAAATAAGATCGATTTATCTTTTAATACTTTTAAGTCAACCGAAGACATCAGATCATGGATATTATCGATGATCTTGCTAAATTCCGGTCCATGACCGGCCATGATGTACCCCTCCCTTGATGACACCAAGGCTTTAGCGGCAAGGGTGGCCGTTTTCACCTTGCCTAAATGACTTCTTTTGGCCATCCAGCAGGGACGGCCTTCCAACAAAATTTCCGGAGATCCGCCGCAAAAAGCATTTTCTACAATATTCGCGGCCATTTCCAGATCATAGACCATGTCCTCTTTGCGTTGGAAGATTTCAATGTCCAATAAAGGAGTAACGATACCCGCGGCATCATCGCAATTAAGCGCATCGAGCAGATTTTCCAGCCAGTTTTCCGTGACGATGACATGGGAATCCAATAGCGCCACATACGGCGCAGTTGTCGCTTGGAGCGCTTTGTTCACTGACCTGGTAAAACCCAGCGTATCAAAATTTTCAATCAAACGGCAGGGATGCAGGCAAGAGAATTGACTTAAAAAAGCAGTGATCTGATGGTCAAGATGGTCATTGATGATGACCAATTGATAGGCACTCGAGCAGCTGACAATCGACTGCAGGCATTCCTTGATGGCAGGCATATCATTGTGCAAATAGACAATGACATCGATCCTGTGGGGAATATCTTGTTTTTGCAATGAACAATGTTGGTTCACTGACTTATTTTTTCATCCAGCTCATCATGGCCCGCAGCTTTTTTCCTACTTTTTCAACCGGATGCTTCTCTCCGGCTTTGCGCATCTTGAGGAAATTCTTACGGCCATTTTTATTTTCAGACATCCATTCTTTGGCAAATTTTCCTTTTTGGATCTCTTTAAGGATCTTTTTCATTTCCCGACGGGTACGCTCATTAACGATGCGCTTGCCCCTGGTCATGTCGCCGTATTCCGCGGTGTCGGACACACGCTTGCGCATGCCTGTGATCCCGTCCTCATAGATCAGATCAACGATCAATTTTAATTCATGCAAACATTCAAAATAGGCGATCTCAGGCTGATAACCGGCCTTGGTCAATGTTTCAAAACCTGCCTTGACCAATTCACTGGCACCCCCGCACAACACCGCCTGTTCACCGAAAAGATCAGTTTCTGTCTCTTCTTTAAAGGTGGTCTGAATGATCCCGGCCCTTGAGCCGCCGATGCCTTTGGCATATCCCAAGGCGATCTTCAAGGCCTTGCCCGTGGCATTTTGATGCACCGCAACCAAACACGGCACGCCGCGTCCTTCTTCATATTGACGCCGCACCAAGGCCCCAGGTCCTTTAGGGGATCATAAACACATCGACATTTTTAGGCGGGACAATGAATTTAAAATGGATATTAAAACCATGCGAAAATGCCAGGGCCTTGCCCTTGGTCAAATATGGCTTGATCGAATTCTTGTAAATATCCGCCTGCAAATGGTCCTGGGTCAGGATGATGATCACATCTGCTTTTTGGGTGGCTTCTTCAACAGTCACCGGTTTAAAGCCGTCCTTGATGGCCTTATCGTAATTAGGTCCACCCGGTCGCTGGGCAATGATGACCTTAAGCCCGCTGTCACGTAAATTCAATGCCTGACCGCGCCCCTGGATGCCATAACCCACGACGGCGATCGTTTTGTCCTTAATATCGTTGATGTCACAATCTTTTTCGTAAAATATCTTAGCCATTAATCATCCCCTTCACCGTCTAAATGTGCCTGTGTATGACGTAATCCGATCGTTGCATGGACTGGTTTAATTGTTTGGGTCACGAAATCCTTTGTATCGTTGACATTAAGCTGTTTAAACAAAAACTCAAAAGACTTTTCAAGTTCCGCTGAAATGCCTGCTTTGATATTTTCAGGCATGGTCATGATCTCTTTTTTAAATTGTCCCAAAGCACGCTTGCGGGCCTTGTAGATATATTGCTCATCGGTATCCGTGGCCTTGCGTTCACTTTGGCAATTGGCCTTGGTCCACTCGACCATCTTGGCATAAAGATCTTTAGGGAATAATTTGCTGTCTAAGATCTTGTTCTGGAAATTGGTCGCCAAATGGATCTCAATGGTATTGATCTCCGGGAATTTATTGAACGCCTCATCCGGCAAGGTTGATGCGCCATGCTGGACAGCACCACCCATGCCGTATTTGGTCTGGGCCGCTTTGGAAAGGTCCTTTAAGGTATCAAAATCAACCTTGACCTTGGCGATCGTCCCGTCGGGCAAAACAACCCCGCCGTGGGAGGTACCTGTTTGAACAGAGATCTTGCTTAATCCCTCCATACCCTTGGGCAGGGATTTATTGTAACCATCACAAAATGCTTCAAGCTCTTGTACCGTTGAATTCTTATGACCTACTTCACCGATCTCGCCGCCGATGGATATTTCGATGCCTTTAGGCTGGATCTGGCGGATAAATTTGGACATATCCGCGCAAACCTCGAAATTATCGCGCTGTTGTTCTGTCAGGGTCGGGCGGTCTAATTTAACCGTGGTTGAGGAATCAACGTCAATATTATAGAAACCGGCAGCCACGCAATCAGCCACCATGTTCTTTAATCCTTCGACTTCCTTAGACCTATTTTCAAAATAAGCGCTGGCCTTGATCTGGCAATGATCGCCCTGGATAAACACCGGGCCGCTATACCCTTCCTTAATAGCAGCTCCCAGGATAACACCGACGTATTCAATGGGTGTCTGTGATGTATAGCCCATTTCAGATTTGGCGATCTCAAAAATAAAAGCGCCGGAATTAAGTTTTTTGGCGGTACGGAAAATAGCACGGGCCAGATAATAGGTCAAGGAACGCAGGTTCATGGCCGGAACAGTGAAATTCTTGCCTTTGCCTTTACCGCGGGCCTTATACACATCATGGATCGACGCTGAAAATATGCCTTTGGATTTGGCCTCGGCCTGGATCTCACGGGCCAAGGTCTCTTTTTCCTTAATATTATCGGTCAACACCAATTTTTGCACTGTTGCATCAACATCAAAAGCTGAATTGACTGGCATGCTTCACCCCTTCTAGTTTAAGTTAAGATCTTCAATAATTGATAACGCCGGTCCATGTCCTCATGGATCCGGCGAGTGGCATCTTTCAGATCAACAACATTGATTTTGTCCTGTAAAACGCCGACAGCCTTACCGTAAATACCATTAAGCAATAGATCGACCGCTGATGCCCCAAGTCGGGTGGCCAGGATCCTGTCCTGACCGCTGGGGATACCGCCCCGTTGCACATGCCCCAACACCACATACCTGGTTTCCAAACCAACCGCTTTGGTGATATTTTCAGCCACAATACGGGCTTTGCCTGCACCCTCCGCAACAATGATGATCCAGCTGATCTTTCCCTTGGTATTTCCCTTCACCACTTCATCATGCATGGCTTCATAATCAAATACACGTTCGGGTATTATAACATCTTCCGCGCCGGCTGCAAGAGCAACCTCCATGGCGATATACCCGCTATTATTACCCATGACCTCAACCACAAAGATGCGTTCCATGCTTTGGGCTGTGTCACGGATCTTGTCAATGGACTCAAGCGCCGTATTGATGGCTGTTGAACAGCCAATGGTCTGATCTGTGCCGTTTAGGTCATTATCAATGGTGCCCGGCAACCCAATGGCCGGTATTCCGCACAGATCTCCCAGACGGCTGGCCCCCTGATAGGAACCGTCCCCGCCAACCACGATCAAGGCATCAATGCCGTCCTTCTCCAGAACCTTGGCCGCCTTCTTTTTCCCTTCATCCGTGGCAAATTCTTTTGAACGGGCGGTCTTTAATATGGTCCCGCCCCTATTAATGATATTGGATACGGAACGGTGGTTCAAAGGAATGATATCATCATCCAAGAGCCCTTGAAAACCTCGCATGATCCCGGCTACTTCGATCCCATAATGCAGGGAATAGCGCACCACGGAACGGATGGCCGCGTTCATCCCCGGCCCGTCGCCGCCGGAGGTCAATATCCCGATTTTCTTTATTTTATTGGCCATGTTAATGTACGATCAAAAATGCGGGTGACAACAGGTCAATAACGATAATGGTCTGGCTTAAAAGGCCCCTGGGGCTTAACGCCCAGGTATTTAGCTTGCTCGGCTGTCAAAACATCCAGCCTTGCCCCGACCTTAGCTAAATGCAGGCTGGCCACCTTTTCATCCAAATTCTTCGGCAACGTATAGACCTTGTTCTCATACTTATCGCCGTTTTGCCAAAGTTCCATTTGAGCTAAAACCTGATTCGTGAAAGAATTGCTCATCACAAATGAAGGATGTCCCATGGCACAGCCTAAATTGACCAGCCTTCCTTCGGCCAGAATAATGATCTTTTTGCCATTGGGATAAACATATTGGTCTACCTGCGGCTTGATCTGGATCTTTTTAATATCTTTGCGTTTATTCAAATAGGCAATATCGATCTCAGAATCAAAATGCCCGATATTGCATACTATCGCCCCGCTTTTCATCACATCCAAATGTTTGCCGGTGATGACACTGACACAACCAGTGGCAGTGACAAATATATCGCCGATCTTGGCGGCCTCTCTCATAGGCATCACTTGATAACCTTCCATCGCGGCCTGCAAAGCACAGATGGGATCAATTTCAGTCACGATGATGCGTCCACCCAATCCCTTAAAAGACTGAACACAACCTTTGCCCACATCGCCATAACCGGCAACAACACAGACCTTACCCGCGATCATGCGGTCGGTGGCGCGTTTAATACCGTCGATCAAGGATTCACGACAGCCATATAAATTATCGAATTTAGACTTGGTCACCGAGTCATTGACATTGATGGCCGGTACTTTTAAGGTGCCTTTGCTCATCATTTCATATAAACGGTGCACACCCGTCGTCGTTTCTTCCGAAAGGCCGCGGATGCTTTTTAAATATTGCGGATATTTATCGTGGATCATGATGGTCAGATCGCCGCCATCATCCAGGATCATATTTGGGCCCTGACCGTCCGGCCAATGGATGGTCTTCTCCACACACCAGTCATATTCGGAAAGAGTTTCACCTTTCCAGGCAAAGACCGGAATACCAACGGCCGCGATCGCCGCGGCAGCATGGTCCTGGGTTGAAAAAATATTGCAGGAAGACCAGCGCACCTTGGCCCCCAGCGTCACAAGGGTCTCGATCAGAACAGCGGTCTCAATGGTCATATGGATACAACCCGCGATCCTGGCTCCTTTAAGAGGCTGTTTGCCTGCGAACTCTTTACGAAGGGCCATTAATCCCGGCATCTCTGTTTGGGCGATTTCAATCTCTTTACGTCCCCAAGCAGCCAGGGACATGTCCTTGACCTTATAATCTGAAACTATTTTTCTCATAGGACCTCCACAACACCCGGTGTTAGGATGGTTTTGAAATGGTTTTAGGCATCCTTCTTTAAGGCATCAGCCTTGTCGGTTTTTTCCCATGAAAATCCCGGACGGCCGAAATGACCGTAGGAAGCTGTCTTTAAATAAATCGGACGGCGCAGATCAAGGGTACTGATAATGCCGCGCGGCGAAAGGTCAAAGTGCTTGCGAACAAGCTTGACCAGATGCTGCTCGGAAATAATACCTGTTCCATAAGTTTCCACCATGACTGACACCGGCTGGGGAAACCCGATGGCATAGCCGACCTGGAGCATGCATTTCTTGGCCAGCCCTGCGGCAACGATATTTTTACAGATATAACGGGCCATATATGCCGCGGAACGGTCGACCTTGGTGGGGTCCTTGCCTGAAAACGCCCCGCCGCCATGAGGCACAACACCACCATAGGTATCGACGATGATCTTGCGGCCGGTCACCCCGGTATCGCTTTGCGGACCGCCGACAACGAACTTGCCGGTCTCATTGACATAAAATTTGGTATGCTTGTCGATCATCTTGCCCACGATAGGATGGGCCACGGTCTTGATGATCTCCTGCTTGGCCTTTTCAGTGATGCGCTTGCCGGTCTTGTCCAGGATCTCTTCCGTATGCTGGCAAGCCAGGACCACCGCGTCAATGCGCAGAGGCTTATCATCTTCATATTCGATGGTGACCTGTGATTTACAATCAGGCCCCAGATAATTCAAGATCCCTGTTTTACGCACCTCTTCGACACGTTGGACCAAACGATGGGCCATCATGATCGCCAAAGGCATTAGTTCGTGGGTTTCATCACAGGCATAGCCGAACATAATGCCCTGGTCCCCGGCACCCCCGGAATCAACCCCTTGGGAGATGTCTGGTGATTGTTTATTGATAGCATTTAATATGGAACAAGTATTGGCGTCAAAACCATACTTGGGGTGATTGTATCCTATGTCCATAAGCACTTGACGGACTAATTTATGGACATCCACATAGGTGGTCGTAGTGATCTCGCCGCCCACGATCACCAACCCAGTGGAACAAAAAGTTTCGCAGGCCACACGGCCTTTGGGATCATCTTTAAATACAGTGTCCAAAACAGCATCAGAGATCTGATCGCAGACCTTGTCCGGATGGCCGTTGCCTACAGATTCAGAGGTAAAAAGATAACGTCCTTTCACTAAAACCACCTTTCTTTACGGTTAATTTTTCAAAAAGTAAGCTCTGGCTTCTTCTAGGGATTCAATACTTCCGATATCATACCATTTCCCGGAAAATTGAAAACCATAAACATTTTTCTTTTCAGACAACCACTTGATATAGCTCCCCGCCGCATCCACCGCATTGGATTCCCTTAAATATTCTGCTAAAAATCCGATCGTCTGCTTCGGGAAATAGTATACACACATCGCGATCAAACTGGACACCGGTTCTTTCGGCTTTTCCTGAAAACTTGTGACTTTCTTGCTCCCATTGACCCCTACTACTCCAAACTTGGTCGCGGCACTGATGTCTTTGATATCAAAAATGCCAATAGTTACAGCGGACATTTTAGAAACGGCGAAATCCATAAAAATGGACAAATTTTGATCAAAAAGATTGTCCCCCCCGATGACAATCCAATCCTCTGGAGAGTTATCTTTCTTCCAAACAAAACCAATGTCCCCGACAGACCCCAGGCGCTCTTCGGGAGTATTCGTGCCGTCATTGACTACCCGAATGGGTAATTTCCCGCCTCGGGACTTTGCCCATTGCTCAAAATGAGGGGTAAACTTATTATTGGTCACCACCACGATCTCGCTCAAAAAATTAATGTCCTCAAGTTTATCGACGACATAATCGACCAAAGGCCTTTTGCCCACAGGGATCAAAGGCTTAGGCGTGTCTTTAATGACCGATGCCAACCGTGTACCGTAACCAGCTGCTAAGATCAATGCTTTCATAAGTTCCTTGGGGTTTAACTGGGCATGTACTTTCTAAGCTGCTCAGCGACAAATTCTTCGACTTCCTGCCCTGTGTCCAATTGCATAGCATCATAGGCACAACGCTGGGCATCCTGTAATTTCACTGAACGGACCATCCTTTTGACCGTCAATATGCTGGCCGCAGACATACTAAACTCATCGATGCCCATCCCAAGCAATATAAACGCCAACATGGGATCTGAAGCCATTTCCCCGCAAATGGCCACGTGGATATTTTCATTATGACCGGCATCGATCGTTTTTTGGATCATTTTTAATACGGCCGGGTGTGCCGGTTCATATAAATGCGCGGTTTTCTCATTGACGCGGTCAACAGCCAGGGTGTATTGGATCAAATCATTAGTCCCGATGGAAAAGAAATCTGCTTCACGGGCCAGGGATTCAGCTGTCATCACCGCCGCCGGTACTTCGATCATGATACCAACCTTCATGTGTTCATCAAAAGGAATTTTTTCATCCCTTAATGCGGTTTTGACCTGGTTTAAAATAGCATTGGCCTGGCGCAATTCACCGACGCCGGAGATCATGGGATACATCATCTGTATTTTACCATGGACAGAAGCCCGTAGAATGGCCCTGAGCTGGGTCGTGAAAATATCCGGGCGTTCTATGCAGAAACGAATGGCTCTGCATCCCAAAAACGGGGTCATGTCCTTAGGGATCTGCACGCTCGAGATAAATTTATCACCGCCAAGATCAAATGTCCTGATGGTCACACCCGATGGCTTTATGGCCTGGGCAACCTGGCTATAGGCCTGAAATTGCTCTTCTTCAGAAGGCAGGTCCAATCTGTTCATGTATAAGAATTCCGTGCGGTAAAGCCCAATGCCCTCAGCCCCGTATTTGCGTACAACTGATATTTCAGAAGATAATTCCAGATTGGCCACGATCGAAACAGTTTTGCCATCCAGCGTTTGTGCCGGCAGGTCCTTGAGATCATCAAGCTTCCCTAAAGTCTCAGTTATCTTGTTCTTTTCCTTGATGTACAGTTCTTTGGTTTCCGCCGATGGATCGACGATGACCAGCCCTTTTTGACCGTCGATGATCACGGTGTCCTGATTATTGATCCGAAGCGTCGCATCTTTAAGACCGACCACCGCGGGAACACCCAGAGACTTGGCAATGATGGCGGTATGCGACGTCCTGCCGCCGATATCGGTCAAAAAGCCCTTGATCTTTTTATTGTACATGCTCACCGCATCTGACGGAGAAAGGTCATGGGCC
>Ga0265336_10000928_pt1 | contig 14862 bp, 10 predicted proteins | sample 42119metaG_FD_193583 | JGI IMG/M metagenome (GOLD analysis project Ga0265336, IMG submission 193583) | Rhizosphere microbial communities from Carex aquatilis grown in University of Washington, Seatle, WA, United States - 4-21-19 metaG | ecosystem: Host-associated > Plants > Roots > Rhizosphere...
GATGTCGGTGTGGAGCGCCCTGAACCTGCCGTCCTTGCTTGAAAGCTTGAAGTCCCCCTGGACCCTGTCGAAGAGGTCCGCGAACCCCTCGCCGCTGCCGGTCACGTGGCTGGCGACGTCGAATTTGCCCTCGACCGCCGGGCGCCGCCCGGGGTCCAGGCTGCGGAATACCGGCACCGAGTCCACGTTTTCGACCGACACATCGGCGCTAAACGAGAGGGGCCGGGCCTGGCCGGGATCATACAGGAGCCTTCCCTCGATGCGACCCGCCCCTCCCCCTTCCACCGTGGCGGTCCCGCCCTCGATCGCGAGGAAACCGGGTTCGACATGGAGCGTGCCCCTGACCTCATCCAGCTCGACGCGCCGAAAGGAAAGCCCCTCCAACTTCAGGGCGAGCTTGCCGCGAAGGGCCGGCCACGGGTTTGCCCGCGTCGGCGCCTCACCCCCGCCCGGGCGCGGCGCACCGCGCCCTCCCCCCGAAAGCAGCGAGAGCATGGCGAGGTCGCCCGAGTCGAGGCGCCCCCCCGCGAGGGTCGCGTCAAAGACCCGGCCCCTTGCATCTGCCGCCACGGTGCCTGAAAAGGCGAATTGGGAGGTGCGACCCTCGTAGCCGAGGGTAACAGGCATGCTAAAGGTCGAGTGGCCCGCCGCGTCGATGTCGGCCCGCGCCTGCAGGTCGACGGTCGGAAGCGCCGCCGCGCCAGCCGACGCCGGCGCGAGGTTCTTGATCGACAACTTGACCTGGATCTCGCGGGTGGAGTCGAGGCTCGCCTCGAAGCTTCCGCTCGCGTCCCCGCCGGACAGCCCCCGGAAGGGCGCCGCCACGGGCATGGAGAGAAGCGGCTGGAGCGACGCGCTCCAGGAGCCGGCTGCCTTCACCGCCCCGCCGGCGCCCGCTAGCCGGCCGAACCGCGCCTCGACGGAAAGCACCTTGATCCCGTCGCTGCGGACCGCAAAGGGCGCCAGTTGGACCTGCCAGCCCTGGGGGGCATAGTCCGCCAGGACGAAGGCCGAGACCTCGAGCCCGGAGGCCAGGATCTCGCCCGACCTGGAGAGCGCGACGCCGGCGGCGGCCAGTGGAGCCTTGGTCCGCAGGGCCAGGCGCCCGTCCTCGGCCCTCATCACGAATTCACCGTGCGCCGCGCCTCCCGAGAGGCCCACCCCGGGAAATACGGACCTAAGCCAGGCAAGCGGCACGCCCGCGACCGAGATCCCCACCAGGTCGCCCGACGGGATCGCCACCTTCAGTTCGCCCGTCGCCGGGTTGAATTCGAATGACTGGAGCGCCCGCACCGAGGCCACCCGGTCGGCCCCCGACAGGCTCGTGTCGAGGCGCGCCACCCGCAGCGACGCACCCAGGCGCGCCACGTCAAAGTCAGCCGTCAGCGCGACGGGCCCGAGCGGCGCCAGCCCCCTGGCGAGGAGGCCTAGCCTGTCGGCCGTCGCCCTGAGCTTGCCGACCAAGTGGATGTCGCCGGTGGCCGCGTCAGTCTCGAACCTGCCGTCCCCCGCAACGGAGAACCCGGGGAGGCTGCGCCCGAGCGCAAACGGCGCCACATCCGTGTCCCTCAGGTCGAGGCGCCAGGAGCCCATCATTGCCAGGGAGCCGTCCGGGTTCTCCGCGTCAACCGCCCCGATCTGCTCGGCTCCCCGGTTGAGCGAGAACGAGTACGACTTGCGGCCCTCGCGGTGGGCCGTCGACGCCGTGCAGAACAGGCTTACGCCGCTCGGAAAACCCCTGCCGACGGCCGTGGCGTCGGCCCGGAGCTCGGCCCTGGCGAACGCCCCGGCGGGCTCCATCGTCGCCGTCAGGGTGGCGTTGGCGGAGACGGACGTGACGGGGGCCGAGGCATCATCGGCGACCGCGGTCGCGCGGCAGAGGAACCGGCCGTCGCGCCCGGCGGCAAGGCCCCCGCCGGTGACCACCACGTGGATCTTTCCCGCCATGCGCCCGTCCTCGCCTGGGAAAAGGACGTCGCCCTCCAGATCGACCCCGTCGAGCGACAGATTGGCGGGCAGGTCGAACGCGGCCAGGACGCCGACGACGGCCCGGGCGGGCCAGGCGCCGCGCGCGTCCGCAGGCGGCCCCTCCCCCTGTCCGCCCTGGGTCAGGTCAAGGGACCATCCCCGCGCCACCAGCTTCTCGAAATGGAAGCCCCTTCCGAGGCAGGCCGCGACGACGCCAAGATTCGCGTCGACCGCCGGGGCCGACAGGGCGGCGCCATTCTTCTCGATGCGAAGGCCCTGGATCGAGACCCTCCCGGGCCCAAAGGTGACGCTCCCCACGCTTGCCCCGGGCCAAGGGCTCGATGCAATCGCCCTGCGCGCGGCCCACGTCTGGACTGCGGGGCTAAGGGCGGCCGCCAGCCCGAGCGCGATCACGCCGGCGATCCCGGCGAAAAGGAGCAGATTGCGCTTTGCTGTCATGGGTTGGGACGGCCCGGGCCCCTGGGCCGCCGCAGACTGATGACCCGGGGCCGCGGTTCCTAGGGCCTCACCAGCGCGTCGCTCAGGCCGACGGCCTTCCTGACATTGGCGAGCGCGACAAGGTAGTTGTAATTGGCGGTAAGCTGGTCGGTCTTCGCCTGGGTCAGCGAGACCTGCGAGGTGAGGACGTCCAGCTGCGTGGCGGATCCGGCGTGGAACTTGGCCTCGGCCAGCCGCAGCGCCTCGGCCGCCTGCTCGATCGTCTGCCTCGAAGCCGTCACGAGCTCACCCGCCTCCTGCAGGGACGAGAGCGCCTGACGCACCTCGACGTCGATCTCGAGTTCCTCGGCGGCCTTGGAAAGCCGGGCCTGCGCGAGCTGCGACTTGGCCTGGCGCACCTTGCCGACCGTCGCCCGCCCGTCAAAGATGGCCCAGCTCGACTGAAGGCCGAAGAGCCACCCGTTCGCCGTCGGGCTCCCGAGCGCAGGATTCACAAAAGTGAACCCGTCCCACTGGTAGGCGCCGAAGGCCTGGAGATTCGGGTAGAATGTCGAGCGCGCCGTCGTGATGGACTGCTCGCTCGCGGCCTCGATCTTGTCGAGCTTCTGGAGCTCGGGCCTGTGCTCGTGCGCCGAGGCGATCGCCGAGTTGACGTCGTAGGTCACCGTGTCGAAGTCCAAGTCTCCGACCACCTCGGGGAACGTCGAAGAACCCGGCGTGCCAAGGGACTGGCGAAGCTGCTCGACGGAGATTCGGTAGCTGTTGCGCGCGGTGATCAGGTTCGGCTGGGCGTTGGCGAGAAAGACCTTGGAGCGCAGAACCTCGAAATTCGAAACGGTTCCGGCCTCGAACTGGTTCTTGGTGTCATCGAGCTGGTGCTCGTAGAGGTGCACGTTCTCCTCCTCCACCTTGATCTTCTCCCGGGCGAGGAGGACGTTGTAGAATTTCGTCCGCACGTCGAGCAACGCCGCGTCGATCGCCGTCTGCAGGTCGAACGCCGCAGCGTCCCGCGTGAGCTTGGCCCCCTTGACCGCGGACGTGACGCCGCCTCCGGCAAAGAGGGTCTGCGTCGCCTTCAGCTCGACGTCCCATAGCTCGTTCGCAGGCGGGTAAAGCTGCGAGATCGACGCGGCGTTCTTCTGCCACTGTCCCTGCGCCCCGACGTTGGGCAGCCGCTGGCTGCTCACCTGCACGACCACACCCTCCTGGAGGCGGACCGCCTCGCGGGCCTGCAGGATCGCGTAGTTGTGGTCGAGTGCGTAGCCGATGGCCCCCCTTATATCCAGGGGGGACGGCAGGTCCGCGGCGACCGGTGCGCCGCGGGCTGTACCCAGCGAAAGAGCAAGTGCGGCGAGTGCCAGGGCGGGATGTTTCATGCGTGTGCAGGGTTCAGTGCGCCGTCCGGTAGACTCACGGCGGATTCCTTTGCGCGGTCCTTTGAATGGTCCTTCGCAATAAGGATGTAGATTGAGGGGAGCACAAGAAGCGTAAAGAACGTGCCGATCGACAGGCCGCCCACGAGGCAAAGCCCGATCGAGTTCCTCGCGGCGGCGCCCGCCCCGGTGACCAGCGTCAGGGGGAAGTGGCCGGCCACGGTGGCGACGGTCGTCATCAGGACGGGCCTAAGCCTCGTCAGCGTGGCGTCGTGGATGGCCTCGAACTTCGGCTTGCCCTGCAGCTGGAGCTTGTTCGCGAACTCCACGATCAGGATTCCGTTCTTTGCGATCAGCCCCACGAGCGTCACGAGCCCCACCTGGGAGTAGATGTTGAAGGTCGTCGTCCAGCCGTCGGTGAAAAACCGCATGTTGGGGTTCGGGAACTTGAGGAACATGAAGATCGCCGCCCCGAAGATGGCGAGCGGCACCGAGCCCCCGAGGATCACGAGCGGGTCGCGGAAGCTGTTGAACTGCGCCGCGAGCACGAGGAAGATGAGCGTGACCGCGAGCCCCATGGTGGTCCAAAACTTGGCGTTGCCGCCCTCCTTGCGCAATTGGCGCGATTCGCCGGTGTAATCGATGGCGTAGCCCTTCGGCAGGATCTTCGCCCCCTCGGTCTCGAAGAGCTTGAGCGCATCGTCGAGGGGCATGCCTGCCACGGCGCTTATCGTGACGGAATTCTGCTGCTGGAACCGGTTGAGCGAACGCGGGATGGTCGTGTTGCGGATCGTCGCGATTGTGCTCAGCGGCACGAGCCCGCCGCCCGGCCCCGTGACGTAGAGCTTGTTGAGCTGGTCGGGATTGAGCCGGTCCTGGCGCTTGATCTGGGGGATGACCTTGTAGCTTCGCCCCGAGATGTTGAACCAGTTGACATAGTTGCCGCCGATGGCCGCCGAGAGGTCGTTGCCGACCTGCTGGAGGTTGAGTCCGAGCGCGGCGACCTTGTCCCGGTCAAGGACGACCTCGGCCTGCGCTGCGTCGAACTTCATGTCGATGAGCGGGGGAAAATAGAACCGCTTGCTCGCGAATGCCTTGTCGGCGAGCTGGTGGGCAAAGGACAAGATCTCCTGCGGGTCGCCGGTGGAGGTGAGGACGATCTCGATCGGGAACGTGCCGCCGCCGGGGAGCGCGGGCGGCTGGACAAGCTGCATCTGGATGCCCGGGATCGCCGAAATCTTGGGCTGCATCTGCGCCAGGATCGTCCGTATCGGCCGCTTGCGCTCGCCCCAGGGCTTGGCGACCAGGCCCGCGATCGCCGTGTCCGGCGCCGTGATCTGGAAGACGAAGTTCGTGTCCTTGTCCGACATGTAGGCCTTCTCGATCGCGACGGCCGAGGGGATGTTCTGGTCGAGCGTCGCGTTGGCGGCCGTCGTGCCGATGCCGAACAGCACTCCCTGGTCCTCGGCGGGGGCCAATTCCGCCGGGGCCTGGCTGATCATCAGGACCGCGGTCACGCTCACGACGCACCAGATCGTGTAGATGGCACCGCGGTGGGCCAGGGTGAACTCCAGTATCTTGGAGTATCCGCGGCGCACCCGCTCAAACGTGTGCGTGACCATGCCCGCGAAGCCCTTCTCATCGTCCCCGGTCCTCAGGAAGGTCGCGCACATCATCGGGGAGAGCGTCAGAGCGACGAACCCCGAGATCGTTACGGCGCCCGCAAGCGTGAAGGCGAACTCCCGGAACAGGGATCCGGTGAGGCCGCCCTGGAGCCCGATGGGGGCGTAGACGGCGGCGAGCGTCACGGTCATGGCGATGATCGGCCCCACCAGCTCGCGGGCCCCCGTGAGCGCGGCCTGCAGGGGCGCCAGCCCCTCCGCAAGGTGGCGCTCCACGTTCTCGACGACGACGATCGCGTCGTCGACGACGAGCCCCACCGAGAGCACGATGGCGAGGAGCGTCAGCAGGTTGATCGTGAAGCCGAAGATCTGCATCAGGAACACCGCCCCGACCAGCGACAACGGGATCGCGACGATCGGAATCAGGACCGAGCGGACCGATCCCAGGAAGAGAAAGATGACGATGACGACGATCATCAGCGTGTCCCCGAGGGTGTGGAACACCTCGTGGATCGCATCGTTGATGTAGGCGGTGGCGTCATAGGCCACGTTCGCCTGCATGCCTCCCGGGAGGTCCTTCTTGATCGACTCCATCTCCGAGCGAACGAGGCGGATGACGTCGAGCGAGTTTGCGTTCGGCAGGACGAATACCCCCATGAACACGGCGGTCTCGCCCGAGAGCCGCACGTCCGTGTTGTAGTCCTCCGCCCCCAGCTCGACGTCCGCGATGTCGCGCACCCGCACGATCGCGTTGTTCTGCTGGCGGATGACGAGGTTCTTGAACTCCTCGACGGAGCGCAGGTCGGTGTTCGCCGTCAAGGCGACCTGGATCAGGTTGCCCTTCGTGTTGCCGAGCGCGCTCAGGTGGTTGTTCGCGGCGAGGGCCGCGCTCACCTGCGAAGGGCTCACGTTGAACGCGGCCATCCGGTCGGGCTTGAGCCAGATGCGCATGGCGAACGTCCTGGCACCGAGTATGTCCGCCCTCTGCACACCCGCGACCGCCGAGAGGCGCGGCTGGACCACCCTGACCAGGTAGTCGGTGATCTCATTCTGATGGAGCGTCTCGGAGGTGAAGCTCAGGTAGGCCGACGCGAACTGCGAGTCCGCCGACTGGACGTTGATGGAGGGGACCTGGGCCTCGACGGGGAGGTTGTTGCGGACCTGATCGACCTTGGAGCTGATCTCCGAGAGGGCCTTGATCGGGTCGTAGTTGAGTTTCAGCCTCGCTGTGATCGTCGAGATGCTCTGCACGCTCGTCGAGGAAAGGTAGTCGATCCCGTCAGCGGCCGCGATCGACCGCTCGAGGGGCGTCGTGATGAAGCCCCGGACAAGCTCGGCGCTCGCCCCAACGTACACGGTCGTGACGGTGACGGTCGCGTTCTGGCTCTGGGGATACTGGCGCACGTTGAGCGTCCTGTACGCCTGGAAGCCGGCAATCAGGATCACCAGGTTGACCACGAGGGCCAGGACCGGGCGCTTGATGAAGAGGTCTGTAAATTTCATGGAGCTTGGCTTTTTGCGCTCGGCTCAGGAATCACTGGGCTTGGGGGCGAGCTCGGCGTTGGGCGCCAGGGCGTTGTTCACCTGGACCGCGCTCCCGGGCCGCAGCCGGAAGACCCCGGAGGTGACGACCGTGTCGCCCTCCTTGAGTCCGGACGTGACCGCCACAAAGTCCCCGCGCCGCAGCCCGAGGCGGACGATCTGCTGCCTGACCACCTGCTGCTTCTCGCCGGTCGCGTCGTCCACCTTTGAGTCCACAATGTAGACCGTGTCGCCAAAGGGGGCGAAAAGCACCGCCGTCGCCGGAATCGTGAGCACCTTCTCGATGACCGGCATCTCGACCGCCACGTCGACATACATGCCCGGGCGAAGGCGCCCGGCCGTGTTGTCGACGGTCGCCTGCACGCGCACGTTGCGCGTCGACGCGTCGATCTCGGGGTTGATCGCGGTCACCTTCCCGTCGATCGGGTCCCCCACGACGCCGTCGCCCGCCAGGCGGACCTGCAGGCCCGGATGGAGCTGGCCCACCTCCTCCTGCGGAAGGTAGAAATCAACGAAGATGGGGTTGAGCGCCTGGAGCGACACGATGGCGTCGCCGGCCTTCAGGTTCTGTCCGAGGTTGACCAGGCGGATCCCGAGCTGGCCCGAGAAGGGCGCCTTGATCGTCTTCTTTGCGATCGTCGCCCGGATGTTGTCTGCGGACGCTGTCGCCTGCTTGAAGGTCGCCCCGTCGAGGTCGAACTGGGCCTGGGAGACGGTCGCCTTGGCGAGGAGTTCGCGGGTCCGCTCAAGGTTGACGTGGGCCAGCTCGGCGGTGGCCTCGGCGGAGCGCAGCTGGGCCGCCTCGGCGGTGGTGTCCTGGCGCACGAGAACGTCCCCGGCCGCCACCTTGGTGCCGGCCTCGAAGGCGATCTGGACGATCTTCCCGTCGAGCTCCGCCGCGACGGTCACGCCCTGCACGGCGGTCAGCGAGCCCACCGAGGTGAGCGAGCGCTGCCAGGTGTCACGCTTCACCTCGGCGGTCGAGACGGCCTCGCGGGGCTGGACGGCCTTCGCGTGGATGAGGGTGTTGATCTGGGAGAACTTGATCAGGCCGAGGATCGCGATGACCGCTACGAGGCCAAGGATGGTGAGGAATGATTTCATCGTGTGGGTGCGGCGTATGCTGGTGGGCGTGTGTTGAAGGGTTCAGGTGGCGGCGGCATGGCCCGTCTCCACGGGCTCTGTCGCAGGGGACCGTTCGGCTATCTTGTTGAGAAGGCGGACGAGCGTCTTTCGCTCGTTTTCCGAAAGCGGCGCCATCTGCGCCGCCATCTGCTGGAAGTGCCCCGGCAGGATCGACTCAAGCGTGGCGTGCCCCTTCGGCGTCAGGAGGATGAGCATCATCCTGCGGTCGTGGGCGTCATGCTGGCGGGTCACGAGGCCGTCGCGTTCAAGCGTGTCGACGAGCCCCGTGATGGTGGCCCTCGTGACGCCCGCCTTCTCCGCGAGGTCGGCTGGGGTCTGGGCGACGGGGGTGCCGGAGAGCTTGTCGTAGAGGAGCATCAGCACCGTGAAGCGTCCCGGCGACATGTCATGCTCGCTCAGGAACGCCTCGCTCTGGCGGTAGGCCTCGTCGCCCGCGCGCAGCAGGTTCAGGTACGCCTCGCATGCCGAGGGATCGAGGTCGGGATGCCGCCGAACCGCCTCCAGGAGGCATTCGTACCGGGGCAAATCCTTCAGCATCAATAGCGGCATGGGTGTGGGTGTCATTTCGGGCCCTCCGAGGGCAAAACGGTATAGTTAGGAGGCTAATTATCGCGTTTTCAAGCGATAAATAGACCTTTGATTACCGGAATGCCGGTAAGCCTGAGTCCTGGATGTTCGGGGGATGGAACCTAGGCCCCGAAGGACCGCGCCGCCGCCACCAGGGCCTCGGAGGTGACTCCCAGCTCCTTGTAGACGACGGGGGCCGGCGCGCTCAGGCCGAACCGGTCGATTCCCACGACCTTCCCGTCTAGCCCCACGTACTTGCGCCACAGCGCGGTCACCCCGGCCTCGATGGAGATGCGCTTGCGGCACGACGGCGGCAGGATGCTGTCGCGGTATTCCGCGGGCTGGCGGTCGAAGATTTCGAACGAGGGGACGGAGACGACGCGCGCCCCGGCCCCAAGCTCCTTGGACGCGGCGATGGCGAGGGCCAACTCGCTTCCCGTCGCGAGAAGAATGGTTTCTAGGGGCGCGGTTTCCTGGACGGCCACATAGGCCCCCTTGAGGACGCCGGCCCGCCTCACGTGGGGGGGGATCTCGTTGAGGACCGGCACCGCCTGGCGGCTGAGGGCGATCAGGGTCGGGCCGTCGGTGCGCTCGAGCGCAGCCGCAAAGGCCCCGGCGGTCTCCTCCGGGTCGGCTGGGCGGATCACCTCCATGTTCGGGATGAGGCGCAGCGAGGAGATGGTCTCCACGGGCTCGTGCGTCGGGCCGTCCTCACCCACCCCGATCGAGTCGTGGGTGTAGATGTAGATGACCGGAAGCTTCGAGAGCGCGGCGAGCCTCATCGGGGGCCGCGAGTAGTCGGCGAAGACGAGGAACGTCGCGACCGAGGGGCGAAAGAGGCCGTCGTAGGCCACGCCGTTGGCGATGGAGGCCATCGCGTGCTCGCGGATGCCGAACCGGATGTTGCGGCCCGAGCGGTTCGTGGGGTCAAAATCCTTGTCGGCGGCGATGTAGTTGAGCGTCGAGCCGTAGAGATCCGCGCTTCCGCCGATCAGAAGGGGAAGCTCCGCAGCGACAGGCTGGAGGACGTCGCGCCCTGCGGCCCGCGTGCCCGCGAGCTTCACGTCGGGCGCGAACAGGGGGATCTTGGCGAGGAGGTGCGCCGCGCTGGGCCTTGCGCCCGCCGAGTCGAGGAGCGCGGCCTTCTCCGGATTGGCGGCCCGCCACGCCTTCTGCATCTTGTGCCAGCGGTTGCAGGCCCGCGAAAGCCTGCGCTTGTGGTCGGCAAAATAGGCCCTCACCTCGTCGCTCACGAAGAAGTGCTTGTCCGCAGGCAGGCCGAGGCCCGCCCTGGCCGAGTCGGCGAACTTGGCCCCGCCCTCGCCGTGGCCCTTCTGGGTTCCCTGGACCTCGGGGATGCCCTTCGCGATGAGGGTCCTAACGATGATGAGCTGCGGCTTCCCGCTCTTGGCCTTCTTCGCCCGGTTGAAGGCCTTCAGGAATCCCGGCATGTCGTAGCCGTCGACGGTCTGCACATCCCACTCGATCGCCTTGAACCGCAGGGCGGTGTTCTCGCTCTGCGTCTTGGACGCCATCGCGTCGAGCGTCACGTCGTTCGAGTCATAGATCAGGATCAGGTTCTCGAGCTTCTGGTGTCCCGCGAACTCGACCGCCTCCATCGCCACGCCCTCCTGCATGCAGCCATCGCCCGCAAGGCAGACGACATGGTAGTCGAAGAGCTCGTGCTCGGGGGTGTTGAAGCGCGCTGCGGCCATCTGTCCGGCAACCGCCATGCCAACCGAGTTTCCGATGCCCTGGCCGAGCGGCCCGGTCGTGGCCTCGACCCCCGGGGTCTCCCGGAACTCGGGGTGTCCCGGGGTGATGCTGTGCAGGCTGCGGAACTTGGCGATCTGCTCAATCGGGATGTCGAAGCCGCTCAGGTGGAGCCATGAATAGAGGAACAGGCTGCCGTGGCCGGCGGACAGGACGAACCGGTCGCGGTTGAGCCAGCGGGGCTCGTCGGGGTTCACGTTGAGCGCGTGGCCGAAGAGGACCGCGCCGATCTCGGCGCAACCCAGGGGCAGGCCCAGGTGGCCCGACGCGCATGCGTGGACTGCGTCGATTGCGAGGCCGCGGGCCTCGTTCGAGGCCTTGGAGAGGATGTCAGTTTGAAGGGTCATCGGAAAAAATCCGACAAGTCCTACGCCCTGCAAACCCCGCGGGGAAGCCGAAACTCCTTAAATTTCGGGAAGGAAGGCCTAGCTGGCGGCCGGAGCGGGGGCTGCCGCGTCGGCGTGGCGCGTCTTAACCGACACTGCGACCGCGGCCTTTCCGGTGCGGTTGCGCAGGTAGTAGAGGCGGGCCTTCATCGGCTTGGAGTCGAGCTCGATCTCGACCTTCTCGATGTTTGGTGAATTGACCGGGAACACGCGCTCGACGCCCTCGCCGTAGCTGATCCTGCGCACCGTGAAGGTCTCGTGGATTCCGGAACCCTTTCGGGCGATCACGATGCCGGAGAAGACCTGGATCCGCTCCTTGTCGCCCTCGCGGACCTTTGTGTGCACGCGCACGCCATCGCCGACTTTAAACGGCGGAGTGTCTTTTTTCACCTGGCTGTCGGTGATTTCCTTGATGATCGGGTTCATGGCTATTGCCTTGTTTGTGTTTGATTGAAAGTTACTTGAGAAGATCTGGGCGGACGATTCTGGTCTTTTCCAAGGCACGTGCGGCTCGCCATTTTTCAATCTCGGCATGGTTGCCGGAAAGGAGGACTTCCGGCACGGACATGCCCCGAAATTCGGCGGGACGCGTGTATTGAGGAAAGTCGAGCAACTTGCCGGTGAAAGATTCGTGCGTCAACGACTTTTCCTCTCCGAGGACGCCGGGGATGAAACGGCTGAGCGCGTCGATCACGACGGCGGCGGCCAAGGTGCCGTTGGTCAGCACGTAATCACCGATGCTCAGCTCGAGGTCGATCGAGGTGTCCCTTATCCTCTGGTCAATTCCCTCGTAATGCCCGCTTAGGAGTATGAGGTGGCCCTCCTTCGCCAGGCCGGTCGCGATCGCCGAGGTGAACGGCACGCCGTCAGGCGTCAGGTAGATGCGCTTGCAGCCCGGCGTCTGCAGCTGCTCTATCGCCGCGACCACGGGCTCGGGTTTCATCACCATCCCGGCGCCGCCGCCAAACGGCCTGTCGTCCGCGGTCCGGTGCTTGTCGGTCGTCCAGGCGCGCAGGTCGTGGACCGCAACGCTCAGCAACTCTCTCTCGAGGCCCTTGCCAAGGATGCTCTCGGCGAGGAAGCCGTCGAGCATCCGCGGGAACAGCGTAAGAACGTCAATGCGGGGCATGGTGCCCCTTTCTCCCCGGAGGCGGAACGCCTCAGGTGGCCGCGGCCGGGGCGGGAGCTGCCGCCTCGGTTGCCGCAGGTGCCGCGGTGGCGCCACGGCGCGCCCGCTTGATGATGGAGTGGAGCGTGTCGGTCGGCTTCGCGCCCTTGCCGATCCAGTAGTCAACGCGGTCGAGCCTGATGTTGACCTGCTGGCCCTTCGTGCGGGGGTCGTACGTGCCCACGGTCTCAACCGCGTCGCCATCGCGGCGCGAGCGTGTCTCTGCGACAACGATACGGTAGTGCGGCTGGTGCGTGGAGCCGATGCGGGAAAGGCGGATTTTGAGTGCCATGAAAGGGAATTATCGCGTGTGTTCTATTTGGAAAAGGGGCTGATAACACCGAGCGGCGCCGGCCTTGTCAAGCGCCTAGGACCCCGGGGGGTTATGGCAGGCCGTTGACCGGTCCCCCCTTTAGGAGATTGTGTCCTTTTTGGGCCGGCCGATCATGCAGACCGGAAACCGGATAGCCCCTTTTTTCGACATCCTTCCACCCTTGAACCTCCGCCCTACGCTCCTTGCGGGAATGGCCTTTTTCTCGGCCGCGATCTTCGCCGAGGAGCCCGCCAAGCCCATTCTTTACAACTACTTGGAGGGAGACGGGGGCGTTGAGCTCGACCGGGCCATCAAGGACGCCTACGGGCCGAACTACACGATCATCAACACGACCCGCTCGGACGGCTATGTGGAGCCCGCCCCTGTTTCGGGGGAGATGCCGTCGTCGCCAAAGAACGAAATCGGGCAGCGCATGGCCGGGTACGTCCTTGTCAGCTACCTCGTGACGGCCGAGGGCCTTGTCGCCGACCCGAGGGTGCTCAAGACGACCAACGACGCGCTGAGCAGGGTCTGCCTTGAGGCGATGCTCGGCTGGCGCTTCACCCCGGGCAAACTCAAGGGCGCCCCGGTGGCGACCACGGCGGCCCAGGAGTTCACGTTCGGCCCGGTGGGTGCCACCAGCGGGTACGAGAAGACCGGGTTTGTGGTCTACCAGCCCCAGGATGTCCTCATCAAGCGGATGCCGCCGTCGACGGTCGTGTCCGCGTACCTGGCGCGCCTCGAGGCGGTGGCGCACAACTTCTTCGTTGGGACGACGACCCCGGAGACCTTCCATATCGTCGTGGTCGCCCGGCCGGGGGGGCTCACCCGGGTGTGGCTCATCTCGTCGATCCGGCCGGGAACCTCCCGAGAGCTCGCGCCCCTTAAGAAGCTCATTGAGGCGGTCCCTCCCCTGGACCCCGTGGGCGGACCCGTGATCCTTGCCCTCTCGGGCAAGATCGCGGGCGGGGACCGCAAGGAGGCGCCGGACGCCGACGGCTACCGCTACCCGGTGCCCCAGGAGTGGCGCGAGCTCGTGCGTGCAATGCCAGAACCACCGCCCTTCTCCTCCGACGCCTTCCTGGATCTCCTCTGGCCCGGCGGCAATTGAGCGCCGGCCGAGGGCCTTTGCGGTTGACCGCGGCGTCCGCGGCGCAGAACGTGGACCCTCCATGCTCAAAGCAGGCATCGTCGGGCTTCCCAACGTGGGCAAGTCCACCCTCTTCAACGCCGTCACCCGATCGCGAAAGGCGGAGGCCGCGAACTATCCCTTCTGCACGATCGACCCCAACGTCGGCGTGGTGACCGTCCCCGACGATCGGCTGGCCGTCCTGCAGAAGATCGCCAAGACGAACGTCGTCATCCCCGCGGCCATCGAGTTCGTGGACATCGCGGGGCTCGTGGCGGGCGCGAGCAAGGGCGAGGGCCTGGGCAACCAGTTCCTCGCGAACATCCGCGAGGTCGACGCGATCGTGCACGTCGTCCGGTGCTTCGAGGACGCGGACGTGGTCCACACGATGGGCTCGGTCGACCCGGTGCGCGACATCGAGGTCGTCACGACCGAGCTGGTGCTGGCCGACCTGGACGCCGTGCAGAAGCGCCTGGACAAGACCCAGAAGAAGGCGAAGAGCGGCGACAAGGAGGCCCACGCCGAGGTCGTGCTGATGGAGCGCCTCATCCCCCACCTCAACTCGAACAAGCCCGCGAACATCCTCCCCGCGACCGAGGACGAGGTGAAGCTGCTCAAACTCTTCCAGCTCCTAACGGCGAAGCCGGTCATCTACGCCTGCAACGTCGCCGAGAGCGACCTTGCCAACGCTGAGAAGAACCCCTTCGTCGAGAAGGTCGCGGAGTTTGTCCGGGCCCACCATGACGCGGCCTACGTGCCGATCAGCGCGCGCATCGAGTCCGAGCTGATCGACCTTGCCGCGGACGAGGCGAAGGCGTTCCTGAAGGACCTGGGCGTCGACGACTCGGGGGTTTCGTCGCTTATCCGGGCGACCTATACCCTCCTCGGACTGCAGACCTACTTCACGGCGGGAGAAAAGGAGGTCCGCGCGTGGACCATCAAGAAGGGCTGGAAGGCGCCGCAGGCGGCCGGAGTGATCCACACCGACTTCGAGAAGGGCTTCATCAAGGCCGAGGTCGTCTCCTACTCCGACCTGTCCAGGCTCGGCAGCGTCGCCGCCGCGCGGGAGGCCGGGAAATACCGCCTCGAGGGCAAGGAATACGTGTTCCAGGACGGGGACGTGGCCCTTTTCAGGTTCAACACCTAAGGTCCTCCGGGCTTCGGCAAAGCGGCGGAGGCACCCCGAAAAGGGGTGGCCGCAGCAGTCATTCGAAAAATCAGACTTGACGCAAAATCCGCGCGAATACTAAATGCGAGTGAATCTCAATCGCATCATGAAGACCCAACGCCTCTCTTGCCTGATTCGCCTCGCTGGATTTCTATTATTCTTTTCACAAGCGACTTATGCTTCTGATTCGGCAGGGCCGGTCGTGGAGATCCATTTTGCTGACGGCCATTTCGTTCCGGAAAAGCTCT
>Ga0265336_10000929_pt1 | contig 14858 bp, 17 predicted proteins | sample 42119metaG_FD_193583 | JGI IMG/M metagenome (GOLD analysis project Ga0265336, IMG submission 193583) | Rhizosphere microbial communities from Carex aquatilis grown in University of Washington, Seatle, WA, United States - 4-21-19 metaG | ecosystem: Host-associated > Plants > Roots > Rhizosphere...
TGTTCCGTTGAGGGGCCCGCCGTATTCTCTCTCTCTCTCCTTCAAAAAAAGGCGGATGATTACACTCGTGTTACTATACGAGGAGCATGTATGTTACTCCAGCCTCTCGAGTTCGCACGTGTTGAAATATGTCGTTCCTGCGGCAATCTCCGATGCACCTCCACCAATCTTGATGATCAGGCTGTCGTCAGTGTTCGCAGTAATAGTGTCGGTCTGCGAATAGAAAGTCCAGGATGTATCGGCGACGGGAAGCGACATACAAAGGATGGAATTCTGGCTTGCGTGCTGGCTGAGAAGAACGGAAATTCCGCCGGAGATACCGATCCTCTTTCCCCAATAGGACAACCAGTATAGATGCGTGCCGCTCTGCGCTGCAAGTTTACGCGAGATGAAATTAGTCGGCGAAGGTCCGAACCACTCTGCGTGAAGGATGATCGAGTAACCCGATCCATCGTGAGGAATGTCGGTGGAAAAATGCACCGCTGACGTATCCGAAACTGTCCAACCTTGGAGCGTTGGCGTGCCATCCACCTCAAACGAAGAACTAGCAATCAGGTTGACTCCTGATGCAGGACTAGTTACTGTTTCCCTGCAGCTTGCTGCAAACAAGGCGATGAAGAAAATCGCTGTGGTTCTGTAATTCATGCTATCCCCTGTGCTCGATCTGCGCATGCGTTGTGTTGCATGATCTCTTTATGATGATTACTGTGCATCGAATTGGAACAATGTCATTCGTTTGTTAGACCTCACGTTGAGGGATGGTATGAGAATCGTGGATATTTGGGAGTGGGACAGACCTCCCCTTTTCCGCAAAATTAACTCTATTCAAAGGAAATTGCAACCCGGCTGACCACCATGCTTCAATTTTAGAGTTATTCATGCGAAAATTCCAAGAGGATTTTTTCGCAGCCGGGCGCCCCTTTGTCTATTTATTATTGCGGCTGCTGACATGGTCAGGAGGCGCACGCGCGTACGAATGCATCGACGAGCGGAGCGGATTCGCCTTTCAGCGCGGCGCGTTCAGGCTGGAAAAGCGTTGCAACGAAGAAGGGGTGATCGTCTAGCTCGACGGCACGTACTTCACCCGCCGCATCATCTGCCGAAGCGTGCAGAGGGCCCGCCGTGAGCTCAGCGCGGAACTCCGGGTTTAGGCCGTAACGGCACCGATAACCTTCCGTTGCGTGTTCAACTCCGTATGCCGCAGCGATCCGGCTGCCCGGAAAGAGCCGGACCGCACCAAGAGTTTCAACAAGAGCACACTCCAGCGCGGAAATTACAGCGCGGGATGAGCTGGGTGCGCTCTCTGCATGCTCTGCATCGGCCCACCCGAGCACGTTGCGGGCGTACTCTACGACAGCGTGCTGAAACCCGCCGCACGTACCAAGGAACGGAACACCGTGTTCGCGAGCGTGCTTGATCGCCAGCAGCGCGCCATCCATACTCCGGTATGGACTTGCCGGCACACACCAAAGCCCGTCGAAATGTGATACCTGTGCGGCTGACGCGATCTGCTCAGTGGGGATCCATTCGAGATCGACTGCAACACCTGAGCCCGCATCCGAACGGCGCAAGGCAATGGGAATTGCCTGGTGGGCGGGCACCGCCTCATTGTAATCGCCGATGAGGCCGATCGAGACGCTCTTCTTCATGCGAACTGCTTTGACCCGTAAGAAGTTTCTAAAGTACACATGCGCTTTTCAACTTGCACAGACCTATTAATCTCCGGTCGGCACTATCGTGCTGTTCTCCATCATGAGCATGACCGTCTTTACTAGCGCCCGCGTTCGGTGTACGACACCTTTTGGTATCGTCACACCCTGGCCCGGGTCTAATTCGATCGTCCTCTCTTCAAGATCGACCAGCAATCGTCCTTCAAGAACAAAGAAGAATCCCTCGTCGTTGTCATGTTTATGCCAGTGGTATTCTCCCTGAACGATCCCGACGCGCACGACGCTGTCGTTCACTTTTGTAAGAGTCTGGTTGAACCACTTGTCCTTGCACTCACGCACCATTGAGGGGATGTCGATAAGTTCAAGATGTTTGAATTTGATGTCAAGCCGGGTTACGTAAGGATAATCTTCCGACATGATGATTCTCCGATGTTAAAATTGTGTGCCCTCCATCTCGTCGACGGCTGTTATTTTTTGGAAGGCCGATTTTGTTGTGGTGCCATGTTTGCCCAGGCCATTTCAATCGCAGCGCGCAGAGCTTTCTTCGTTACAGAACGAAGGTTCACATTCGTGCCTCCTTTGAAACCCCAGGCTCCTTTGACGGGGACGAATGCCTCGGGTTCTTCCTTTACGGCCTGCGATTGTTGAACGGGAGTAAGTTTGACCATGCCCCATTCCTCGTCGGGATAACCGAGCGTTGCAAATATTTTTCCCCTTACCCGAAAATCGGGATGATCCATATGATGGGATTCCACTGCGTCCGGCAGGCTGAGCGCCATGCGGCGAAATTCGTTTGCGGTCATACGTGTAGACTTATTCCGCGGTGCCTATATCTTGCCTGCTCCTTGGTGCAGAATCGAATCCAAAGGAGATAGGGTTGTTTTTAATCCGGCAATATACTGCAACTGCGTGAAGATGGGGCCATCGAAAAATATTAAGTCTTATGCAATAATTGATCGAGCTTTTCCTCGCGCCGCTTCCTTTTGATGCCGGCGGCGCCGATAATCACGCAGATGATTGATGGCCAGAAGGTGAAGAAGAAGAGGAGCCCCGGGCCGATCGGATTCGGATCGGGGTCGGGCCACAGTCCTATTTTCGCGGCGATAATGATAATAAGTAGCGGAGCAGAACCAAGTATAAATAAGATGGTTCCGGCGATCACTAATTTAGAGCGAAGATAATCCCGCATGTGTAATTGCTTTTGTAAACGATAAGCCTTTCGCTATTTTCAACAACGGAGATTTCAACAAGTTCCCGCCGGAATCAAGCTATGTTCGTCAATCATCGATCGCTTTCTGAAGAATCTGTCGTTTCATTTTCGGATTCTTTTGGGCTCTAAGATCGAAGGTCACGTATTCACCGGTCCCTCCGATAACGCCCCCCACGACAAACCCGAGCGGCGCGCCGACAATCAATCCAACAGACATGGAATTGTCGGTATTGACCCAAGAGAAGAGTTGAGTTTCCGGCTTAGCCGGATCAGGTTTGGCGGCAGTAGCAACTCCGATGATCGTCCCCGCGAGACCGCCGGCCACAAACCCAATTCCGGCTCCCGTCCAGAAATGCCCGTCTCTGTAGTGAACCACCACGGCAATGGAGTCGACTGGAATTCTCATGTATTTGCCGTTGCGGAGGGTCAGGAGAGACGTATCGGAGACCGTGAGGAGTTGATCTACCTGGATTTCGTTCCCCGAAAGGTAGATCAGCTTCCAGAGGACTTCGGTATTGTTTTCGGAATCCTCCTTGACTCTTTCATCCACACTTTTTTCTTTCACAACAAGTATGTCGAATGATTTGATCTCGTCCCACTGGATCGTCATCTTGTCACCTGATTCCAGCTGAATGATGACAGGCTGATTCTGATGTTTATCGAGAATTGTGCCGACCACTTTCCCGCCGGCTTGTAGAATGATCACGTCAAATTTCTTTTGTGACAAAGACATTGAGAAGAATACGAGGGACAAGGCTGCCAGCAGCAAAAAGTACCGAACGCGATTCGTCGTCATGTGTGGATTCCCTGATTAGTGAGAGATGTTTTTGTGCCCCAAAGAGCCGTGGCATTCGCTAATATACATCCTCGCGAATCTATTGTCGTGAGGTGAAGCAAGTCTTTGGATGGAAGGAGTAGCGACTAATAAAAAAGCCCGACTTGACATCAGGCTCTAAGTATTCAATCTGACAGATCCACTTTGTAACGGAGTTCTGCTTGAAGACTCCTTGCTATTTCTTCGGCCGTAACATGCTCTGGATAAAATCTGCTATAGTAGATTTAAAGAGCGGCAGCGATTCCGAGTGGACGTACATCATGTGCCCCGCGTTGAAATATTTCATCTGTATCCGGTTTTTGAGCCCCGGCAGAATGTTGCCCAGATGGTCAACCGTGTATTCGGTTGCAAAGAACGGCGTTGCAAGATCGAAGTATCCATTCAACACAAGAACATTCAGGTATGGATCCTTCGACATCACGTCGGCGAGGTCGTCCGAGACATCCGGGTATCCTAAGTCCCAATCGGACCGCCCGCCGCGTTTCCAATCCCACTTGAATTCTTTATTGCCGTAAGCGCTGACGTTGTACGTCTGGTCGATCGGATAGTTCAGGTCCGTGTGGTAATAATCCATGAAGTCCGTGATGAAGACGGGGCTGATGGAGGAACTCTGCGGATCGTACGTCGAGTACTCGCTCAGCAAATCGGGCGTCGGCCCTTCGTAGCGCGAATCCAATCTTCCGACCGTCACCCCCCGGTCGCGCAGCAGTTCTTCGGTAAATTGCGGCTCGTTCAGCCGGAGGTCCGCTTTCTTCCAATACTGTTTTGATATCCCGGTATATTGGTAGAGTTTGTCGATCACTTTGTTCAGCTCGGTGCTGTCGACCGCGAATCCTTTGAAAAGTGCATCGGCGTACTCTCCCATCGCAAATTTTCGTACTTCGGTCAAGAGGGAATCAAGATTTGATGTCTGCGCCGGCAGTGCGTGGTGGTACCATGAAACGGCGGAGTATGTGGGGAGATAGAAAATGTACGGCAGATCGTTCCCTTTCGCGAACTCAAGAGTTTCAAAATTTAGCACCGTCGAAACCAGGATGACGCCGTTGACCGCCACGCCCATGTTCTCGAAGAGATAATCGGCAACCCCGGCGGATCGTGTCGTCCCGTAACTTTCGCCAAGCAAAAATTTTGGCGAGTTCCATCGCACATTCGCCCGGATGTATTGAAAAATAAATTGACTGACGGATTTGATATCCTCGTCCACCCCCCAGAAATCGGCTCCTTTGGCTTTTCCAACCGGTTTGCTGAATCCTGTGCCGACCGGATCGATCATGACAAGGTCGGTGACGTCGAGGATCGAGTACGGGTTGTCTTCCATTTTATACGGGGCAGGAGGTGTTGCTTCGGGGTCGTCGATGACCACTTTTTTCGGTCCCAGTGCTCCCATGTGCAGCCAGATCGACGACGAGCCGGGTCCGCCGTTGTAGGAGAACGTGATGGGCCGGTTGTCAGGCGATCCGGAACCATCCTTCGTGTATGCCGTAAAGCCGATTAGCGCGATCGGTTTGTCCTCTCCGCTTTTCAATAGGAACGTTCCCGCCGTGGCGGTGTAGTGAATTTGATGCCCGTTGATCGTGATGTCGTGGTGTGTCACAACCTGGACAGGCTTGGGTACCTCGCCTTCGGCAGTATCGTGTTTCTGCTCTTCCGGTTTGGGCTGGGCAAGAACGGCATGTACGCTAAGAATGACCGACGCCGTCAACAAGAATAGTTTAACCATGTCGAAGTTCTCCTTGATCGGATTGTAAAGGCTGATAATGAATAATGGTGACGAATTATTATCGGGGGATGGAGCAACGACGCCTTCCTACAAAGGTGTCTGATAGAGGTTTCTCCAACAACAAATCAATGTAGTGCGACAAGCCGCAAAAAGCAACACTACCGAGAAGCGGTAATGCTTGAATTAGAATAATGTTCAAAGGGTTTATGTATCGGGAGGAGAAAATATCACGCAAAGACGCCAAGCCGCAAGGAAAACGTATCAATTCTCTTTGCGCCTTAGCGACTTTGCGCGAGCGAGTGTCACACTATCCTAAATTCAGGCACTACCGGAGAAGCCTCCAGTTTCCTGTCTCCAGCGTACAGCAGCGAAACAAACGCCTGCGCGGAAAAAAAATATCCGTTTCTAATGCGGTCTTGCCGCCACTCCGTGACACACGTGCTTCTCCTCGAGGATGTGCCGCACCGCATCTGAATTTTCCGTTGTAAATCCTATCCGGACTTTTTTCCCGACAAGCGACATCAGGAATATTTCATCTCTTTTCGGGCGTCGAATGTCAAGAGGGTACCAGGTCGTCAGATCCCGTGTGCCCCAAAATCTCCATTTGCCTGTGGATATTGAGGAGTGCTCGACGGCTACGGAATTGATCTTGTCGAATGGGACACGCTTCGATGTGCCGGGGAAATAATAATTTTTGAAACGGATACAATCTGAAGTGATTACGATCAGCCTGTCTTTGTATATGACTTTATCATCCATGGTGATGGTCTCCGGTTGAAAAATGGAAACTGCAGTCGATTCACTTGGAATAGATTGAAGATAGAGTGACTGTGCTGGATTTTGGTCTGACGGATTCTCCCGATTCTGGAGAGCTGCCGGTTGGTATCTGAAGGCGCTCTCGCGAAAGTGTCTGATGCCATACTACGGTTATTCAAATACAATTGCAACTCGGGTCGGGCCCAAAAATGTCTATCGCTGAGCGTTTTTATCTTGCCAGCCGATAAAGAGGAGCATACTACACTGTTGCGATGCCGAATGAAAATGCTTAAATTCGTGGCAGCAAATCCCGCTACACTTTCTTCGATGCCAAGTGTATTTCATTCTTTATTGTTCTGGAAATCATCATGGCTGACGACGTATGATTGACAATTCTGCCGCCGACCTTCGTGCTGCTCTCGACAGGATCTATTCCACGGAATCCCGGCGGATCCTCGCAACGCTCATCCGTCTTCTCGGCGACTTCGATACGGCGGAAGATGCACTTCACGACGCCTTTGCTGCCGCGGCTGAGCAATGGTCTGCGGAGGGTATCCCGGTGAACCCCCGCGCATGGCTCGTCTCGGCCGGACGGTACAAGGCGATCGACAGCATGCGCAGACATGCGCGGTTCGATTCGTCGCTGGACCAGGTCGCTGACCGGCTCGAGGCTGATACCGCCGACCCGCACGCGGAGATGGACAAAGGTATCGAAGACGACGAGCTTCGCCTGATCTTCACCTGCTGCCATCCTGCATTGGCGCCGGAAGCCCGTGTCGCGCTCACGCTCAGAGAGGTTTGCGATCTGACCACTGAAGAGATCGCCCGTTCATTCCTCACGACGCCGCCGACACTTGCCCAGCGGATCGTTCGCGCAAAAGCGAAGATCCGGGATGCCCACATTCCGTATCAGGTGCCGTCGGAAGCGGAGTTGCCCCGCAGGCTCGAGGCAGTGCTGCAGGTCGTCTACCTCGTTTTCAATGAGGGATATTCCCCAACTTCGGGCGAATCGGTCACACGCGCCGACTTGTCGGGGGAGGCAATTCGCTTGGGGCGGCTGATTCTCCAATTGCTCCCGGAACCGGAGGTGAAGGGACTTCTGGCATTGATGATCTTGCAGGAATCGCGGCGTGCCGCACGGACGACGCCCGCAGGAGATTTGATTCTGTTGGAAGAGCAAGACCGGCATCTTTGGAACAAAGAACAGATCAGGGAAGGAGTGATGCTTGTCGAGCAGGCACTCTCTTCAAAAAGGTTTGGTCCGTATACATTGCAGGCAGCTATAGCGGCGATTCACGCCGAGGCCACGGGTGCGGATGAAACGGACTGGGCGGAAATCGTCGGTCTGTACGATGTCTTATTGCGGATCCACCCGTCGCCGGTGGTGGAACTTAATCGGGCTGTCGCGGTGGCAATGCGCAACGGTCCCCAAGCTGGATTGGAAATTATCGATGCAATTCTTAAGCGCGGAGATTTGAACGATTACCACCTTGTGTATTCGGCGAAGGGAGAGCTTTGCCGCCGCCTGGGGCGGATGGATGAAGCGAAAGCTGCGTATGAACGCGCCCTTTCACTGACCCGCCTTCAGCCGGAAAAGAGATTTCTGGAGGAAAAGATCAGAAGGTTGGGATAAAATAAATATACTCAAGCTGTCGATTTTCATTCCTGCCATACGACTATTAAGTGAACCCAAGGCCGGAGCCGACGCTTCGGAGCATTTCTACCACTATTATATAGATAGGAGCTGCCATGCGATTCATGATGTTCATGATCCCGCCCGAATACCAATCCAACGCATCTGCCGACCAAAAAGCCAAGGCGAATTTCACTCCCCCTAAGGAAGCTGTGGAGGCGATGGCCAAATACAACGAGGAACTGGCGAAAGCCGGAGTTCTCGTATCTCTCGAAGGACTTCATCCTGTTGTGAGCGGGGCCCGCGTCACGTTCCGCGGCGGAAAGCAGCTCGTGACCGACGGACCTTTCGTCGAGGCGAAGGAGGTCGTCGGCGGCTACTGGATGCTCAATGTGAAGTCGAAGCAAGAGGCAGTTGACTGGGCGAAGCGCTGTCCCGCGGTGAAAGTTGAATCGGGTGCTGTGATCGAAGTCCGACAAGTGTTCGAGTTGTCTGAATTTCCCGATGATGTGCGAAAGGCGGCAAATGAAACAGCAATTGCTGGTGCGATGAAGAAGAATAAATAAGGATCGGAAAATCAATTGTCGCACGCATGTCATTCATCGTCCTACCCTCTTCGAGTGGGACGATGAATCTGCGTCAATACAGAGCTGTGAATTAACAAAGTTTCATTGGCATAGATCCCTCTCTCTGCGGTTCTTCAAGCACGTTCTTTGTTGGCGAGATTTGTATCGTAACAAAACTAATTTTGAAGAACCATTCTAAAGAATATATAATATGAGGAGGTGAAATAATATGAGGAAAATAGTCGTTTTATCATTTATTTCCTTAGATGGAGTAATGCAAGCACCTGGTAGACCTGAGGAAGATACATCAGGTGGTTTCAAATATGGCGGTTGGAGTGCGCCATTTTTTGACGATGTTGTTGATAAGGTCATGGAAAAACAGATGAAACCTGCAGACCTTCTTTTGGGCAGAAAAACATTTGAGATTTTTGCGTCCTACTGGCCTGAACATGCAGACTTTTGGCCCGGTATCAATGACGTGACAAAATACGTCATGTCCAAGACCATAAAAAAGTCAGATTGGAAGAACTCAGTTTTCCTCAAAACCTTGGCCGATATCGAAAAGCTCAAAAATTCAAAAGGTCTTGATATTCAAGTTCACGGCAGCGGTGAGCTTATTCAGCTGCTACTGAAGAATGATTTAGTGGACGAACTCTGGCTCAAAATTCACCCGTTGACTCTTGGTGCAGGGAAAAAGTTGTTTGACAATGGCACGATTCCGGCAGCCTTTACATTAACGGAGAGCTTGGCTGCGCCAAGCGGAGTGATTATTGCCAATTACAAGCGAGCCGGAAAAGTCAAGACAGGTACAATTGGATCTTAGGAAGAAATAAAATGAGAAAAAAATGATTCATTAGGGGGAGATGGAGGCCGAACCACGTCCGCGCAACGAGCTGCATCGCGGCGGCTCATCGCCGCCGCAGCTTAGCTACGGTCTGTTATCATACTCGGTGTTACTGGGTTTGTATTCGGGCTGCTCGGTACAATTGCAGATTGGGACAAGGTAAAGCCTTCGACTGAATGGTATCCGATCGCGCTTATTGTAATGACGATTCCCAGCGTTGTCTTAGGGGTCAAACTGCAGGTCAAGAATCAGCAAGCTCCACTTACCGAGAAAAAAGCGGTCGGAGAGTAGTTTCCTCAGACAGGTTAACGATGAAGTATATCTGCTTCGGATACGGAGAAGAAAAAATACCTGAAAACGAACGCGCCTTTTTCATCGAACGCTGCTCTTCGTACGTTGAGGATTTAAGACGGATCGGCTGTTTTGTTAGAGGCGAGGTGCTCGAGAATTCTGAGCAGACCGCAAGGGTGCGAAGTCACGGGGGGAAAATCATGGTGACTGCCGGTCCGTACAGAAAAACGAAGGAACAAGTCAACAAGTTTATCCTGATCGAAGCAAAAGACCTTAACCATGCGATCAGGCTTATCTCAAAGCATCCTTCTGTAGAATTGGGAGAAACCTGGGAGATCCGTTTGTCGATCAATCCCGTTTCCAGCATTTCTTTTCCATCAGTTCCAGGATAGGTTCATTAACCGCAAATAACGAGAATGGAGAGGGTTTACGATGCGCTGAGATTTGAGTGCCCCTTGGGATAACTCAGAGGGAGGTTTATCACTTCGTAACGCAGAGATTAACGGCATCCTTCCTGTTGCAACACATCCCAAATTGTGCTATTATATTTACGGCCAGACACAACCAGCAGGATCTATGCGAACTCTTCCGGCAAGAAAATACGCCGACACGGCAAAGTATTTGTGGTACAACTACCGGCACCGGGACCAGGGTATCGCGTACCCATTCTACGCATCGTATAAGATAAACCTTACCTGCAATTTCAGCTGCCGCTTCTGCAATTTGTGGAAAGAGCAGGACCCCGGATTGCCGACGAGCGATGTGTTCAAAGTTTTAGACAACATCGGCAAGTCGAGCATTTTTTTGTTGAGCATGGAAGGGGGAGATCCGCTTCTAAGGCCGGACTTCATGGAGATCCTCGAGTACACCCGACGCAAGCCTTTCTACCTGATGGTGACCACGAGCGAGCGGGGAATGACGACGAACTATCCGATGCGCAAGTACTGCAAGTACATCGACTTCCTCCACATCTCCATCGATGAAGGACACGTCAACCTCGAAATGTTCGACGAGCTGGAGGAATATGTTGCCTTCGGTTCGAGCGTGTGTGTGCAGACGGTCGTTACGAACAAGGACATCGACCGGCTCGATTACAAAGTACGGCGGTGCTGGGAAGCCGGCGCCAAGATCGTGATCATGCCGGCGGTTCATCTTGAAGGGACGAAGAATCACTTTCCGGAATTTGCTGCATTCCGCGACAAAGTGATGGCGCTGAAAAAGCAGTACCCGAACATCATCATCACGCCGGACAATTTCTTTACGAACATCGAACGGGGAAGCTGTTCGTCATCTTCCATCGTCATCGACGCCGACGGTTCGTTGTATTACCCGTGCCGGGTACTGCCGCACAAGGCTATTAATCTCACTGAATCGTCGTTGACAGAGTACGTCCGATCGGTGCAGGCTCAGCAAATGCGCAACCTGATGAAGGTCTGCGAAAAACATTGCGGATGGTATCAGTACTTTGCGACCTCCTCGTACACTTCACTTGCGGAATCCTACAACAGCATCCGTCCGTATTTCGGCGAGATCCTCGGCAAGCATCTTGGTCCGCGCAAAGGCGTCGTCCGCTCGGCGCCCGTCAGGATCGCGCCGGTGCAGGGAATTGAACAGCCGAACGTGTAGTAAGAACTGACTCTCACTCCGGAAAAATATCGCCAAAACGGAACCCTGGGCGGCCTTCATCTCGCGCTTCCAACGGGTTGATTTGATCTCGATTATTCTCTTCGAACTTTTCTCCTCGACTCGCCGCTTCAAGTATTCTCCATCTTCTAGAACGATTCCTCTCGTGAAATTACGTGCTTACGAACGGATCAATCGTTCCTGACACATTGTGTATTTGTCTTTACAGACACCTTACGAGTGCCACAAAGAGAATAAATCCGAGTATGAGCAGGTAGGTACCAGGGCGCGCAAAATTTAATGTCCAGCCAAGCGAAGCGATCCTTTTGGGGACAAAAATTCTTGAATCAGCCGAGTTAAAATAAAAGATCCCCCATTTCCAGACATTCATGTTGTCCGCGATCGTGTTTCCCGGTCTTTCTACAAGGATCTTATGCCTGAGCTCAAGTATCATGACAAGGAATATCAGAAACGCGAGGCCGATAAGAATATAATTTCCGAGTCCCATTTTTACCTCAGGTGTTATTGTTGATGAACGATCAGAAATTTGGTTTCGTTGAAAAAGAGATTCATCACAATGAAGCTGCGGGTGAGTCCGCGCTGCCGCTTTGCTGCACCCTGTTTTTTTTCCAGACGAGCAGCATGAGCACCCCGATCAGCAGCAGCAACGGGATTGCCATCACGCTTCCTTCCGGTCCCGTAGCTCCTCCGCTGAGATAAATATTCCCCTGCGGATGGACCGAAAAGAAATGACCTTGCACGAATTTGCCGCTGTCGGCCGTACCCCAGAGGTAAGATTGAGCCCAGTCCCACGACGCATGAAACCCAATTGCCCACCATAACTGTTTGAGATACCAGAGACTGATGCAAAATATCAATCCGACAAGGGCGGCGGTAAAAATCCCGACCGAAGATTCGCCCTTGTTGAATATGTGGAGGCAACCAAACGCGGCGGAAAGGATCAATGCGCTCCGCCAGAAACCGATGCCGCGTGTCATCGTCGACTGGAGATATCCGCGCAAGAGGTATTCTTCGTACAGTCCCACCAGAAGAAACACGAGGCCCCACCCAAATGCGTATGCCAACGCGTACCAATCGAACACAGCCCGCCCATCAAAACAAAGGACACCGGAGAGCTTTAGAACGCACACGAGAAATGAAAGTGCTGTGAAACCGGAAAGCGCTCCGTACAAAAAGCTGACAGACCGCCGCGAGCCTTCTAATCCGTATGAGACTAATGGCTTATGCTCGATAAGCGCCATGATCATCGACGCCCCCAGCAATCCGAGGAGCCCCAGCAGCTCTCCGACGCCCGCCTGAAACGGCTGATCGTCCGTGAGCACTATTCCATTCTTGCGTAATACAAATTGAGCGGGTAAAAATAGCGCAGCGGTGATCAATGCCATGAAAATAATAAAGATGCCGATGCTCCAACCGGCCCTAATGCCTTCTTGACCGACGAAGATGCGATGCATCATCGTCGGGGGAGTTGTCTGGGTTGGTATTTCACTGTCCACAGCGGATCCTTGAAGTATGTTCTCTTAAAGAATGTTCGTTACATGATCAACATTTTTTTCATCGGGACGAAATCAATCGCTATTCCGGAAGGCAGCAAATATTGAATCCGGTCCGTCGCAGCAAAGCCGCACGACGAATAGAGTCTCACTCCGGGCAGCGTCGCCATTAATTCAAGAGATCGAAAACCAAATGATTTTGCCTCGGCTTCGCAGCGGGCAAGAATTGATTTTCCTATGCCTCTTCTTGCCCAATCCGGATGTGCGAAGAAAGCGCGGATCTTTGCAGGGTCGGTCTCAGGATTAAGTTCCGCGGGGTCGCGGGTTTCCCGATTGTCGCCGCCGAAAAGTGTTTTTCGCTTACTCCAGCCTCCGCAGCCGACGATCACTCCGTTCGTTTCGGCTGCGAAATATGTTTCGTCTTTAATAAGCTGCGTATCTATGCCGAATGCGCCTTGGAGCGCCCCCTCAATCTGTTCCGGCGTATAATCTGTTGAACTCAATTCCCGTGCTGAGATGGCGATAAGTTTTTCGATCGCCGGGCGGTCTTCTAAGACAGCTTTACGTATGAGATATCCCATAGCTTCATCGTACCAACATAAGGAATCAGATTCCCGGCTAATGTTCGATCGGGAATCGGAGGGCTTTATTTGGTCTTAACCAGTTTGATCATGTAACGTTGGTTAAGCACGATCAGTGCCTAGCATATTATCAAGCACACCGTTATTGTTATCATGTCAAATATACTCTTTGACTCTCGGCCACAAAGCCTCCAGCCTATACTTCGGTTTTCGGACAAGAAAGATGGGAAGATTGCTGTGCATCGGCTGGATATATTCATTCCGAAACCGGGCACACTCTGTCACTTCTTCGTAGTATTTCTGCAAATCATGGACCTTGCCGCCGATCACGATCATCACCTCGCCCGAGTATCCTCTCGTTCCCCAAAGCCAGTAATTGTTGTGACCGGCGATCGCACGCGGAAGGCCCGTTCTTGTGCCATAAAAATCAATAGCGCCTGCCTGCATATAATTCTGACAAAACACACCGCACTTGGCCTTGTCGTCCGCGGGAAGCGCTTTGTACACCGTGTCGACTGTCGCGGCCAATTCGTCCCAACCGAAGAAGTTGGCAAAGAACGACGGCAATTTTCCTTCTGTCCATTTTTCTCCGCTCGATGGGCGCATTCCCATGACCTCCTGGTACTTTAAGAAACTCTCGACGGGAAGGAGCGGCATTCCAAGCGGGGCTGTCAATATGCCGGTGCCTAACACCGCAGCGATGACCGCCGTTCTCATCCATGGGCGTGTCAGCCACTGATCGATCATAATCGCGCCAGCCGCGAACAGGACAGGATAAATCGGCGCGAGATAGTACGGTTTTCCCCCCTGGATGATGAAGATCGCAAGGACCGTCAGGTAGCACCAGCCAAAAGAACGGTAGCGGGAGAGAGCCGGATGAACAAAGAGTGCAATCAATCCGCTTCCCCAGATGAGAACTGTCAGCGGCTGCATGAGAAGAATTTGTTCCTTCATGAAAGCAGGGAGCGGGAGAGCGACCATTTTCTCTGCCCGGGCATTGGCCATCCACTCCAGCGTAGGCCAACAGTGTGTTACCTGCCAAATGATGTTGGGCATTGCAATGAGAAGAGCAGCGAGAACTCCAGGTACGATCCATGAAGTGAATAACAACCGCCGCTCTTTCGTTAGAATCAGGCCTACGAAGATTCCCAGCACAAGGAACAAGACACTGATCTTATTCTGGAATCCGAGCCCCATCGCAACGCCGAACCACACCCACAGCGACGGCCTGCCGTTATCGATGATGCAGACGATAATATATATCGCGGCAAGCCAGAAGAGGGTGTCGAAAGCGTTCATTGAAAAGTAGTGATGCACAGCCAGACACACCGGGGCGACAAGGGCGCACGATTCGGCAAGCAGCTGCGCCGGAAGGCCGGCTCCCATGCGCCGTGCTAGGAGTCCCGTGAGAAAAACGGTGAAGAAGCCCGCCAGGGCGGGGAAGAGGCGAATGGAAAGCATCGAATCGCCAAAGGCCGCACGCTCAACATGCAGCAAAAAAATCGACAAAGGGGGCTGATCGACATATCCCCAATCAAGATGCGTGCTGCAGGCGAGGTAATAGAGTTCGTCGCCATGAATTCCGTAGCCGTTGATGGCGAGAAGATGAACGAGG
>Ga0265336_10000936_pt1 | contig 14778 bp, 26 predicted proteins | sample 42119metaG_FD_193583 | JGI IMG/M metagenome (GOLD analysis project Ga0265336, IMG submission 193583) | Rhizosphere microbial communities from Carex aquatilis grown in University of Washington, Seatle, WA, United States - 4-21-19 metaG | ecosystem: Host-associated > Plants > Roots > Rhizosphere...
CGAGCAATGTAGCTGCCCGAGTGCCGATCTACCTACCGCTGCGCACTGGTACGAAGGTGTGCAGCGTGCCCGGCTGGAATGAGCCCGGCTACCCTGGCGTCAGCTCGGAAGCCGAGCCTGCCGACGCATGGCTCGGATTACGCCTCGATGACCTCGTGGTGATCGACGCTGACTGTGCGTGCGCCAAGGTGAACGGGCGTAAGCCCGACGTGTGCGAGACGCAGTGGGCCGCTGTCGAAGCTGTGCAGGCGTGGCGTGAGCATGGCGGCACTGAGACCTGGATGCGCAAGACGCCCCACGGCTTCCACATTTTCTACCGGCGCCTAATCGCTGACGCTGGCCGTGTCACGACTCGCAAGTTATTCGACATCTCGCCGACGCTGGAGCTGAAGACCGGCATAGCTGCCTACGTCGTTTTCAGCGCTCCCGGTTACTTCGACCTGAACGACAGCAGGCCGCAGCCGTTCGACGCTGCATGGTTGCCCGAGCAGGCTCGCACTGCGCACATTGTCGACGAGTGGTCTGAGCTGCCTGACGGCATCGGTGACAGCTTCATGATTAGCGTGGCGGGTAAGCTGCGCGAGTGGGGCGCCGACGTTGAGACGATACGCCACTGCCTTGACGGTATCAACGTGGTGACGATGTCGCGCTCGCCGATGCCGTACCGCTCGATCAGGCGCATTGCAGCTAGCGCCGCGCGCTACGCACCGGGCGACGTTGCCGACCTCGCTACGTTCGACTGCCCGACGTGCTCGACGAAGTGGGAAGGCAGCTAGTGAAGCACCCTGACGATTTCGTCATGTGCGACCGTGGCGAGTGCACGCTTGATAATCGGCATGTCGACCTCGGTATACCTCACGTGGCTGAGGTAATGGACATCACAGCGCCGCGCTATGTGCTCGTTTGGTACCCGACTTGAAGAGCAACCCGCGTTTTGATCCCGACCCGGCGGTACGTGCCGCCGAGATGCTCAATGAAGACGCCGCACGGGATAAGTACCTGGCGGCTAAGGCCGAGCAACGGCTGGCGTCGCTCACGCTCACGTCGTTGGCCGGGCTTGAGCTGCGGCGCGCCCGTTGGCTGTGGAAGGGCCGGTTAGCTCAGGGCCGTATTTCGCTGCTCGCTGGCCGTGAGGGCGCCGGTAAATCTACGATCGCCGCCGACCTGGCTGCTGCCGTGACCGTGGGCAAGTTGCCCGGCGGCTCACTCGGCACGCCGCGGGGCGTCATCATCGTGGCAACTGAAGACGACTTCCACGTGACTATCGGCCCGCGCCTCGTGGCCGCCGGTGCCGACATGGCGCGCGTGTACGTCGTGGGCTCGACGCTGCAAGCCGAGCTGTCGCTACCTGGCGACCTACCGGCGCTAGAGGCGCAGGCCGCTGAACGTGACGTGGCGCTGATGGTGCTCGACCCGATGATTTCACGCCTCGGCTCGCTCGACACTCACCGTGATGCCGAGGTGCGGCAGGCACTTGAGCCGTTGGCCGCTACCGCCGACCGTTCAGGTATGGCCGTGCTCGGGCTGATCCACCTCAACAAGACGGGCACCAGTGACCCTAACCGCGCCATCATGGGCAGTGTGGCGTTCGCCGCCGTCGCTCGATCAATCCTGATGGCGCAGGTCGATCCTGACGATGAGACGCGTATGCGGCGCCTGTTGTCGCATCCTAAGAACAACCTCGGGCCGTTGGCGTCGACGCTTGCGTACGATGTTACAGAGCTGACCGTGGGCGAAGACGACGGGCCGATCACCGCCAGTAAGGTCGTGTGGCACGGCGAAGACGGGCGCACTGCGTTCGACATTATGACAGCGACGAGCAGCGAAGGTAAGGCGACCGGCAAGCGCAAGAGCGCCGAGACGTGGCTGGAGGATTACCTAGAGGCGCACGGCGCAACGAGCGTCGAGGCCGTGAAGCTGGCCGGTACGACCGAGCTGAACGTGTCGCGCGCCACGATCGAGCGGGCAGCTAAGCAGCTCGGCGTCGTGCTGGAGCGCACGGGATTCGCAGGGCAGTGCACGTGGGCGCTGCCGCAATAGAGGTTGCTGGGGGCGGGCGGCTGGCTTACGTCGGCTCTTGCCCGCCCCCTGGCGACAATACTGGTAACAAAGTTGCCGAAAGCCCTTGACTTATCGCTAGGCAGGGTCGATGATAGCTGCATGACAACTACAGCAACCACCCAGCGCCTCGTAAACTGCTCAGTCGCATACCTCGTCACCAGCAAGCGCAACGGCTCGCAGTGGATTGAGGCCAGCGCAGGCAGCGACGGCGTGCCCGAGCGGTCGATGGACTACTGCCGCCACCTCATCGCTACGTGCAACTACGGCAGCGAGCACTACCGCCCGATCGGCGTGCAGATCACCGACGTGCGCACTGGCGAGCAGTGGCTGTGGGTGGCGTGATGGCTACCTCTTGACAGTCTCAATGGCTACGAATAAGCTGCTCGCATGACTACAAACGACTTATTAGACCGCCTCCTGCCGCTCGTCAGGATCCCGAAGCGTGCGCCGAATGGGCTCGTATGGGGCTTTAGGACCGAGGGCAGCCGTGTTGGCTACAAGTACCCGTATGCGGGCCGCTGGGCGTACCCACAGGCCGGTAGCGTACTTGCGCCTGGCGGCCGGTGCGGCCCCGGCCTGCACGTGGCTAAGACTGCTGCGGGCGCTGCGATGGGCGGTCATTCGCTTGGCCGCGTGCTTATTGTCGGCTATCTGCCTGCTGATGTACTCGGCCAGGATAGCGCCAAGGTGCGCGTTCGTCGGCTGTATGTCGCTGGCAGGGCCAACCTGCGCGAGGCCAACCTGCGCGAGGCCAACCTGTACGGGGCCAACCTGCGAGAGGCCAACCTGAGCGGTGCCGACATGAGCGGGGCCGACCTGCGCAGGGTCAGCCTGCGCGGGGCCAACCTGCTCGGGGCCAACCTGTACGGGACCGACCTGTACGAGGCCGACCTGCGCGGGGCCAACCTGAGCGAGGCCAACCTGAGCGAGGCCAACCTGCGCGGGGCCGACCTGCGCTGGGCCAACCTGCGCGTGGCCGTCCTGTACGGGACCGACCTGCGCGTGGCCGTTCGTGATGGCTAACCCGCCCTTCGCCTGTGGCTTTTGCCTGGGCGCAGCCAGCGCGGCCGATGGCACCGACATATCGCACTGTCGCTGTCGCATGGCGAGCTGTGCGTGCGCCCAGGCCGACCACGTACCGACGCCCGAGTTGATTACCCGCATGGCGGGCTACTGCCACATGACCGAAGCGGCCGTGCTGCACTTTCACGAACACCAGCGCGGGCAGGTCGTAATACTGCAACTTTCTAAGGGTTTTCTCGACATTTAGCTTGACTTTGGCAACTAAGTTGCCGATACTAGGGACATGACAAACACACAGCAGCAACTCGCCGCAGCAATCGTCAGCCGCACCGAAGCCCGCTGGATGTTCAGCACGGCCGTCGTCGGCACGAAGGCATGGCGTGACGCTGAGGAAACGCTCAGCTTTTGGCAGGGCAAGGTTGCCGCTCTCGACGCACGCTCGTGCGCCGAGGTTCGAGCATTGAAAGGGGCATGACATGGAAGCAACCGCAATCCGCACATGGAACAAGCCGCACACGAAGGCCACCGTTACCGTGACCGTTGACGGCGTGGCGCTCAAGCCCGTTGGCGGCGCACGGGCCGCACAGTGCCGTTTCGCTCTGCTCTACATACCGAACAACGGCCGCAACGAGTGGCAACTGCTCGGGCTGCGCGCGGCGAGCGTGAGCGAGTACGGCGCAACGGTCGTGCCGATCGTCGAGGCCGAAGATGTCGAGACGACGTACGGCGACGTGACCGCACGGCGCTCGGTGCTCGACGGCAGCACCGAGGGCTTCTGATGCAGGTCGCAGCGGGCGACCACGTCATCGTGGTATCGCCGAGCTACCGCAGCGGGCAAGCGCCCGACGTGAGCAGGTGCGTTGTCGAGAAGGTCGCCCGAAAGTATTTCTACGTTCGTGTGCTCGACTACGGCGGGTCGACTGCCTTCTCGATCGAGACGGGCGTCGAGCGCACACCGGCGAACAACTCAGGCGCCTACGCTAAGCGGGCCTACACGCCCGAGGCGTACATCGAGCACGAGCGTCGCAAAGAGGCCGAGGCCGCCGTGTGGAAGCTGCGCCGCTCGTCGAACCTGAGCGGCTTCACCACTGACCAGCTCGTGCGCATAGCTGCAATCATCGATGAGACATCGTGACCGCTGACCGCGACGGCGCATGGCACGTGAAGCAGGCCGGGCACGCAGCGCAGAAGGTCGACGAGTGGACCGACAAGCGAGACGCTCTCATAGTCGCTGCGCACGCCTTCGGCGCCGGTAATCGTACCCTGGCTCGGGCCACTGGCCTAAGCCACACGGCTATTGCGAAAATAATCGCCCGTACAGCTTGACTTTGGCAACTAAGTTGCCGATACTGAGTGCAACAACCACAGCGAAGGGCACGACATGAACGGTATAACGGTCACGATCACAGCCGAGCAGCTTGAGGCGCTTGGCGCTATCACGCTCGACGACCATACGAAGATGATCGTCGGCGGCCTCATCTGCCGCGAGATTCACAACTGCCACAAGCGCGCCATCGAGCCGGATAACTACCTCTGGAATATCTCAGAGGGCGCGGGCGCTGCGTTCATGCGTGCGCTGCGCACGATAAACCCTGCGCAGTACGTCAAGGTCTTGAAGCAGCTCGGCGACGCCTACTCGTGGCGCCGCAACGCCGAGCAGCCGAACGGCGTCGCTGTCGGCTGAGGCGCTGGCAAGAAAGTTTCCATTTCCCCTTTACTTTTCGCTAGGCATGGTCGATGATAGGGACATGAACGCAGCACCCACCACCACCGACCGGGAGGTCGCCGCTATGTTCACCACCACAGTTACGCCGATCGGCGAGGTCGGTACCTTCGGCGAAGGTACTTTCGAGATTCGCTGCACGTGCGGCGAGGTCGTGCGCTACAGCGGCCAGCAGTTCACGCAGGTCGAAGCTCAGCGCCACCAGGCGTGGCACCAGCGCCAGGCATCGAAGTGACGCACGGCGTCAGCATCAGGTGCCCGCACTGGTCGACGCCAGGCTCGGGCCAGTACCACACGCGCTACGACGGCGTGCAGTCGAAGGCGCCGAAGCGCACACGCTGCGAGGGCTGTGGCGGCACGCTCGTGCGCACGGCCACCGTGTGGGGCGCTGTCGAGTGGCGCGCCGATGGCCGCTACGAATGCCCGGCCGTGACGTACACGAGCCCCGAGCAGGCGCAGGCTGCGTGCACCGGCGAGCAGGTCGCCCGCAGCTTTTCGATTATCCCCTAGACAGGCTCAAGGTCTAGCGATATCCTGCCGTTATCTAGTCATCGAGCCACACTAGCCCAGGAAGGGGCACCTAATGTTCGGACGCAAGCGCAAGACCACCACCGAGGCGCCGAAGGCGCCCATCGCCGACCCGCGGTTTCCCGACTACACGCGCGTGACCGGCCTCGGCTACGCAAACGACCAGGAAGTGAAGAGGTGCGCACGATGACTATGACCGGCTGGCAGGACCGCGAGCCCGAGCTGCGCAGCGGCGGGCGTCACTACGTGAGCCCAGAGCGACGCAAGGCGTCACGCCGGGTACACCGGCTGAACCTTGACCTTGACCTGGAGCTGTTCAGGGGCCGCACGGCGCCGACCGACGCCCAGCGCGCCGCAGCGGGCCGCCGGGCCGATGACCTGCAAGAGCAGATACTCGCAGTGCGGGCAGAGTTTCCCGACCTCACGCTGGGCGAGTGTCAGTGATGGCGACTGACTGGCACCGGCGGCTAGAGGCGATGCAGTACGCAGGCGAGAGCACGCTGTACGTCACGCACGCCGAGTGGCAAGAGATGATGGAGCTGGGCAGGCCGCGGCTTATGGCTGGATCACTTGCAGGCTTTGCAGGAACGCCGGTGCGTATCGACGGTGCCGAGGCTGCCGCACAGATCGAGCGCACCGGCGCCGACATGACCGCGGGCGAGTTTGCCATGCACCAGCACGGGATCACGTCGCCGCGCGCCGCTGGCTAGGCCCCAGTTCACTCGTCGACCGGATTACAGATCGGCACGACCCACATGGCCCTGTCGTGCACCGGCGGCAGCTTGTGCTCGTCGAACGGATGCCCGCAGCGCGCACACCGGCCAGCCATCACCGTAGCCGCCAGCCGTAGAGCAGCGCCTCCCACAGCAGCCGTAGCCAGCTCATCGGCCGTACTCGACATAGCTGTGAAGCCCGCAGAGCGTGCAAGTAACTTCGCCGTATGGGTAGTCCCACAAGTGGCCGCGGTTTCGGCCGAACCTGTCGACCTCGTTGCACTTCGGGCACGCTTCGCCAGGCGTAGTTACCCATCGGATTAGCCGATCCCACAGGCTCACTGCTGGTGCTCCGGGTCGACGCACCACGCCGTGCCGCACAGGTCGACGCCGAGGCAGAGGCACTGCCCGACCTCGTCGTGCGTGCGCACTGGCTCGGCCACTGGCGCGCACTTACGCATCAGCGACTCGCCGAGCCGATAGCCTGCGTTCCTGGGCAACTCGATGGCGAAGCGGAACGGTACGCCCTGGTAGGTGACCTCGAACTCAATGAGCGTGATGGGCTCGCAGCCTGATGGCGTGATGATCGTCGCCGGTTGCACGAAGACACGGTCGGGCCGCAGGCACTCGCCCTTATAGACCTCGCCGACACCGTCGCCGCTAGGCATCTGCAAGCACCTTGCCCACTAATACGGCAGCGCCGAGGCTTCGCCGGTGCCCTTCAATGCGGCCAGTGCGTGAGACCTGCACGTCGTAGCGGTTCGATGCCAGCCAGCGCGCCGATGGCACCTCGCCGAGCACGCCCGGCTTGATCGGCCGACTGATTACGTATTCGTAGTCGCTCACATCTGCCAGCTCTGACATGTTCCAGATCGCTATGCGCTGAATCGTGCGAGCGTTGTCGGCCCAGCCGCCGGGCCATATGTCGATGTCCACGACCAGCATCAGTGCCGCCCCTTAAACACGCCTAGTGTCTTGCCCTCGTACCGGCGGCACAGACTGTTCAGGCTCACAAACTTCGGGTCGTAGTCGCCGCGGCGCACGTCGTAGCAGATGACGATGCCGCGCCAGTGGTCGTTCCCTTGCGGGCCGAGGTATTCCTCATTGTGCAGGTAGCACGAGCCCGCCACGAGGCCGAGCTGCGCACCGTGCAACGTCTCACGGCGGCCGAACCACAAGCCCTGCTGGTGGCCCATCGTGAAGCTGTGCCCGATCGTCTTAATGCGGGCGTCCATCGACTGGCCGCCGAGGCTTCGCCCGGTCATGCGGTTGGCGAAGTAGTGCGCATACGTGACGCCGTCGAGCCGCACCGGCTTAAGGAACTTGTGCGTGCTCCAGATGTCTTGTTGGTTCACGAGCAGGTCATCGAGCGTGACGAGCCCGTCAAGCTGTGCGTCTTGCTGACTGGCGCGCATGATGCGCTCTTCGTGGTTGCCGTGCAGGTAGTGCAGCTCGGGCGCCCACTTCGGCCCCATCGCTGCGATGATCGGCGCCTGAAGCAGCTCCCACGCACGATTGCCATACTCGATGTCTGTCGTGTACCGGCGACCCTCCATCAGCGTGCCGCCCTTGCGGTCGAAGCTGCTGAGGCTGGGCATGTCCCAGTGATCACCGAGGTGAACGATTTTCACGTTCGGACGGCCCGCAAACTTTTCGGCAATGTACTTGCCGACCCACTCAAGGTGGGCTGTCGGCACGCCGTACTTTGCCTGTGTGTCTGGCACCACAATGTGTGTGACTGCCTGCGATAATGTCATACTGCTCTCAATGCTCGGTGACGGGCGTTATGGCACGGCTCGCAGACGATCACGCATTTAGCTATCTCGGCCGCTAGTGCGGCTGCCGACCTAAGGAAGCCGTGAGTCATCGCCATGTCTAGCCATCCAATCGGGTAGCAAACGGGAAGTCGTACCGGCCGCTGTCGGCCGTCAGTGCTCGACGCCAGCGGCCACGGCCACCGAGGTTGCGCCGCTGGTCACGCGCGCCGTGCGCCCACATGGCCCCGCGCCGGTGGGCACGGTTAGGGCCGGTCGGCTCTGGCAGCTCGACGTTGCGCCACTCGCGGAGTGCCTGTCTGTACTCGTGCCGATTCATCGTTCCACCATTGTAGCCCTTCTCCATGACTAGGCGCCCGCTGGCTTGCAGCGCACGTCTAGCAGGGTGTTCTCGATCTTGTAGCGCCACACCGCAAAGCCGTCGTCGAAAAGTGCTTCGACGAGGTTGCACATACGCTCTTCAAGGTTGATGTATATGACATCGCGGCCCGTGCAGAACGTGTCGAATGAGCTGCGCTCGGGCGTGTCTTCCATGCGCTTGCGCATCAGCAGGTCGGCGACACGAAACTTTATGCCGGGCTCGGCGGCTATCGCCTTCAGCCGCTCAAGCCTCTCGCCGTACACGGGCTCGACGGTGACGTGACACTCAAAGTACAGCTCGGTCGTGTGGGTCACGTCGCACGCTTCTCGCGGTTGGCCTCGACCCAGGCGACGCATACGGCGGCACACTGGATCAGCTCTTCCTCAAGGTGCGCGGTCGTGTCGTTGCCAAACGACCGCTCGATGAGCGCGCGTGCAACCTCGCCCACCTCTTCGCCGAGCACGGCAAACTTTGCCCAGTCGTCATCACCAGGCAGGATCGAGCATGGCGTGCCGATCCAGCCAAACTTTGCGTCTTGCCGGTCGCGCTCGATCATCACGCTGACGAGCGTCGACACCTGGTGCTCGCCGGTCTTGCGGTGCGTCTTCATGCGCCCAGCTTGCGCTCAAGCCACACGAACGCAAACACGTTCCACGCCACCGCAATGCCGTGATCCTCGTCGGTGTCGCCGTCGAGCCACTGCACGAGGTGCCGGAACGCCGACGCCTTGAAGCGCGCCAGCTCTTCGTCGCTGTTCGCCCGCTGCCAGTTGTACTCGCCGTATTTCTTGGCACCGCGGGCGTACAGCTCGGCGAGGCGGCGCAGCGGGTACAGCGGGATCAGGTCGTAGCGCGGCTTACCCTCGTCGGTGTCGCGCACCATGCCCGAGTCGAACGCCACACGTGCGCCGCTGTCCTTCGTGCTGTACTCGCCGATCTGCACCGCTTCCAGCGCCTCGATGTCGTCGCCCTCGATGCGCTGCGGGCCGAGCCGGTTGTCGGGGGCGTATACGGCGTGGCCGTCGACACCGCGCGCATACGGGCCGGTCTGCATCGTGAAGTCGTCGGGCGAGGCGACCGGCGACACCGCACGCAGGTCGCGCATGAAGTCTTCGTCTGCCACCTCGACCGGCGGCGCCGTGATCCGCACCTGCTCGGGGTCGGGCTCCAGGTACCACACGATGTCGTCGCCCTCGACGGCCATCGACATGCACGCCAGCCAGATGGTCGACCCGCTGACCTCAGCTACGTACCGCTCGTGGCGCGCGCCGCTGCTCTGCTCCCAGCCGGGCAGCAATACGAGGTGCTGTGACTCGGCTACGCGCGCCAGGTCCCAGCGCATCGCAGCGTGGAAGTCGAACGCCGGGCACTTGTCGATGTCGCCGCTGGCGTAGCCCTCCCACGACTCGATGTCGGGATAGGTCTCGCGGTCGTGCTCGGCCGGGTTGTGCGTGTGCCACTTTTTCACGTTGCGGCAGTGCGCAGCCACGGCGTCGAACGCCGCAAAGTTGAAGTAGGCATGGCCGCGCATCGGCCCGGCTACGTAAGCCTCTTCCTGCTTAGGTGCTCGTGTCACTTGCTGTCATTCTCCCTGTCTAGGACGATATACGAAAAGGTGCTCGGTTGCTTTCTTGTAGCCTAGTTTCGCCCCTGCTAGGTAGCCGGGCTGCTCTCGCTCCCACAATGACACCCAGCCGGGCGGCGCAGCGTACTCGCTCACGAATACTGTGCAGCGGCTAGACAGCTTAGTAGCCCACTGCCAGAATGCTTCGTGGTCGAAGTCGCCGGTTGCGTAGCCTTGCGTGCCAGCATAGGGTGGGTCGCAGTACACGACAGCGTCGAGCGGTATCGAGAGGTCGGCGTAGTCACCTTGACTGAAGCGAACGCCTGCGATCTTCGGCGCCATCTTGCGAAGGCTGCTACTCCCCCACTCTGCTACACACGCTACCTTGCTACTGCGTGCGTAACCACCGAACCACTTACCGCCGAATGAGCAGGCGAAGCCGACGAATCCCCTGAGCGGGCTCGGCGCCTTGTTGGCCTTTAGAGCGCCGTACTCTGCCTCGCTGACTTCGCTGGGCGGCACCCAACCGCCCTGGACGGCGCGAAACATGCAGATTAGGTCGGCGTGAATGTCAGACGCTGCCACCATGTCGAAGTGTGGCGCCATCTCGCCGAGCACGGCGCCGCCGCCTACGAATGGCTCGAAATAGCTCCAGCGGTCGGGCGTCTCGGCGAGCATGACGGCCGCCAGCCGCCGCGCGATCTTGCTCTTACCTCCCACGTACTGCACAGTCATTCTCCCTGTCTAGGCGATTAGTCCACATAACCTCGGTGCGGCGCGAAAGGGCCGGGGTTGTAGTATTGATCTCGGTCAGGTACTCAAACGGCAGCCAGGTGGCGCCGAGCTGCTCACATACGATCATTTGCCCGCGCCGTGACCTACACCACTCGCCGAGTTTGGCGTAGTCAATGGCCGATGACCCTTCGCGGTAGCCGTCGCCGTTCGTACCTTTGGCGCCGCTGACCTGATAGGGAGGGTCCACAAACCACGTAGCCTCGATGTCAGGTGCCACGGCCAGGGCGTCGCCATGTAGCACGGTCCATGACTTGATAAGTGGTAGGGCCTTTAACAGTTTGCGGCGCATAGGCGGCCACTTGAGCGCCTGCCTAGTCGTTACTTGCTGGTCGAATAGGTTACGGCGAGTCTGACAGCAGGCAGCTAGCACGATCAGCGGCTCAGTCGTGCGCTCGCCGACTGGCGGGCAGTCAATGTCCCACAAGTCATCGGCCGTCATGTGCTGAAGGCGCACCCATAGGTCAGCTATACGTTCATCCTTCTCGATGATGATAACCGGCTGCTCTGGTACTGCGTAGTGGAGTGAGTATCCAGCAGCTCCCGCGAACGGCTCGACGATGGTATCGAACATGGGCGCCGGGTAGTGCTTCGCTATCGCCGACTTACCACCGAAATAGTAAAACGGCATTAGTCAGTCTCCCTGTCTAGGTGGTGCGTCTTCAAGGCGCGGTCTCGGTGTCCACAGCTCAGTCGGTGGGTGCAGCAGGTAGTTAGCAGCCCGCTGGAACCAGTCGGCGTTATCGTGCATGTATCCTAGCGTGTAGTTACAGCTCGTGTCGAGCACGCCGCGCACTTCCCACGTGCGGTGATCGTGGTCGATGCACGCCGTGCGCGGGCCGGGGCCGAACGGCTTGAGGCAGATAGGACAGAAGCCGTCGCCCCACAGCTCGCGGTACTGCTCGGCCGTTAGCCCGTAGTGCCGCAGCCGAGCTGGCGGTGGCAGCTTGAAGCCTTTAGGCGCTTCGTCTTCCATCTGCTGGCGGAAGCTGCTCACCGGGCTACCTTCCACGGGCGCGGGGCCTTACCACGGCCGAACGTAGCGCCAGGGCAGCATGACCAGCCCATCTTGACGAGCCGCCAGTTAACCATTGCGCCGCACCTGTTACAGTGCATCGGCAGGATGTGGCGCATTAGGCGCGCCGTGCGCTTGTCAGCCATGCTCGCTCCACGGTGCGCCGGTGAATACCATTCGCATAGCGAATGGGTTGATCTTGTCGGCCAGCTCTTGCAGCAGCTCCAGCACAGCCGGGCCGGTGCCGGGCTGCACTTCGCACACCAGCTCGTCGTGCACCTGTAGGCAGATGCGTGCGCCGAGTTGCGCTAGGGGCTCTTCGCCCTCCAGCATCATGTCCTTCATAAACTCGCCGATGCCGCCCTGAATCTGTGCGTTCAGGCCGGTGAATGCGGCGGGCTTGATTTTCGCCGGTGTCACCAGCCGCCGGTAGCGCCCTGGCCATGCGGTGTCGTGGATCGGCAAGTAGCCGTGCTTCTCAAAGCGACTCGTTGTCGAGCGCATCAGCCGCCCGATGTTCGGGTACAGCACCTTCAGCCCGTCGAGAATCTTTACGGCGATGCTCAGTGCGTCGGGGCCGCCGATGTACTTCGACGCCGTCACCGGCGAGCTAAGGCCATAGTTCCAGCCGTAGCCGACGTTCTTCGCATAGCGGCGCTGCAAGCCTGTGTAGTCGTCGCCGAACACCTGGGCCGCCAGTGCGCCGTGCACGTCGCCCTCGGGGTCTTCCAGCCGCTCGATCAGGCCGGGCTCGTTTGCCATGCCAGCCATCACGCGCATCTCGGCCGCAGCGAGGTCGAAGCCCCACAGCTCCATGCCGGGCTCGGCGACGAACACCGCGCGCACGCCCTTCAGCGTGTCGGCGCGCGGGATCGTTTGCAGATTCGGCTCGCTGCACGAGAACCGGCCAGTCACCGTGCCGCAGCTATTGAAGTGCGCGTGAATACGGCCGTCGAGGCCGATGCGCTCTTGAAGCTGCTTACAGAAACTCGCCGCCTTCGTGTGGCGCCGGTGGTCGAGCAGCATCTGCACTTCTGGCGTGCGCTCTAGTGACTCCAGCGCAGCACGGTCGACGCTACGTGCGCCGCTCTGCGTCGACCGTGGGCATTTCAGCCCGAGCCCGTCATACAGGTAGGCGGCGAGCTGTTTAGGGCTGCCGATGTTTACGCCGCCCTTCGGCACTGTGTACTCGGGCGTCACCGGCACCGTGTCGATGTCGAGCGCCTTAAAGTGCGCTTCAATCTCGGCCGCCGCAGCTTCGTCGGCCGTGCGCAGCCGCTCGATTTCGGCAGCGTCCACGAGGATGCCAGTGCGCTGCATACGGCCCAGCAGCGCCTCTACTGCAAACTCGCGCGTGAGCGCTGGCCGCACGACGCCCAGGATCGGCGCCTGGCCGTCTACGAATCCCTGCTGAAGCTCGTACAGCCGCAGCGTTTGCTCTGCGTCCATCGCCGCATACGCCGCCGTATCGTCGGCCGTCAGCAGCTCCCAACCGTAGTCTTTCGTGGTCTTGATACCTGCGGCCTTGCACAGCTCGACACGCCGCGCCTTGAGAGCTTCAGCCTCGGCCTTTTCGTCGTAGCCCCAGTGCAAAGCGGCTTGCGCCTTGAGACCTTTCGGCATGTTCTCGTCGAGCAGCCACGCCACCTTTTGCGTATCCCACCAGCGCTCGGGCGACGGCACGGTAAAGAACACTTCCCCACTGCGGCCGGTCGGGAGCTGGCGCAGGAAGGCAAAGTCAAACTTGCCGTGGTGCAACACTAGGAACGGCTCGCGCGCCATCAGCGCCGTGAACACCGTTTGCACGTCGTACGTGCCGAGGTTGTCGAGCGGGTCGGGGTAGCCGACCGGGATATAGAAGCTGTGCAGAGTGCCGACTACCTGCTCGACATCATCGAGCGCCGTGCGAAACGCCAGCGACACGCCGCGCAGCACGTCGCCCTCGTACACGTGCACGCCGGTCGTCTCGGTGTCGACAGCGACGGGCGTGCCGAGCGGTAGCGTCTCGATCAGCCGGGCGAGCAGCGTAGCATCGTAGCTCGTGCGCACGAGCTGGTCGGGGTACCTATTCGGCGGCACGTACACGTCAGGCCGCCGGTGTCTCGGCGCGCAGCAGCTCGGTGAGCGGGAACACCAGCTCGGTGCCGTGGATGCCGACAGCCGTGCACACGCCGCGCTTGACCTTCAGCGAGCCGGGCCGCACACGCAGCATGGCCTCGGCGTCGCCCTTCAGGTACACGGTCGTGAAGCGCTCGTCGGCCGTCATACGATCTTCCTAATAAGGCTGGTCTTTTTCATCGCTCGCCAGCGCAACGCAGGGAAGATGATTTGTTGCGCACAAGCCCAGCCGAGGCGGATATTGACTGCGTACACGCCCGGCTCGCCGTCTTGTGGCATGTGGACAATGAAACCCTCAGTTCGGTCGAGGTCGGCGGGCAGCGGGAAAAACTCTTCTGTTTCGCCGTCGCCACTCGGCCCGATGTCGCAGCGCAAGTCGGCGTTCGCATACATGGCGAGCTGTACGCACATGCTGTGCGGGTAGTCGGCCACGTTGCTGCCAGTCTTCAGGTCGACTACTACGTGTGCGCCGTCAGCGTCACGCACTGCGAAGCGGTCGAAGCGCCCGCAGATGCGCTCTTCGGTGTGCACAATCACGCCCTCGATCAGCTCGGGGTCGATCGTGAGCCCGGCGGCGCCGAGCAACGTCAGCCACCTGCCGTACGTGATCGAGTCGACAGCGTCGAGCTGTTCGCCGCGGTCGCCGCGCTCAGTGATGTCATGCACGGCAGTGCCGTAGCTGGCCGAATCCCACGTGCCCGCCACGTCGTTCGCAGCGTCGATGATCGACGAGTGCGTGCGCTTGTCGTCCTCGTCGAAGCCATCGAGTAGTGCAGGCTGGCGGGCGAGGCCAATCACGACCTGGCGCATATTCCAGCGGTCAAGAAACGTCTTGTCTTCCGGCAGCGACGTGATGGCTGTGACGCTCTTCGTGCGCTTGCCATCGAGCCAGTAGCCGTGCGCCTTGTCGTTGTACTTGAGTTTCAACGTGCTCCCTGTCTAGGTGTCTCCTGAGCAGTGGCGCCGGGTCGTGGTCGCCCGTTGCCGCTATCACCACGCCGGGCCGGTCCCAGCGCCACTGCTCAGTAGACCGCCGAAACGGTCTCGCTGATCTTGCCTAGATGTCTTCGCTGTCGTCGAAGCCGTCAGCGACCTCGACTGACTCA
>Ga0265336_10000937_pt1 | contig 14766 bp, 15 predicted proteins | sample 42119metaG_FD_193583 | JGI IMG/M metagenome (GOLD analysis project Ga0265336, IMG submission 193583) | Rhizosphere microbial communities from Carex aquatilis grown in University of Washington, Seatle, WA, United States - 4-21-19 metaG | ecosystem: Host-associated > Plants > Roots > Rhizosphere...
GTGCTTGTAGCAGTGGTTTGGGTAAAACTAATGCTAGGTGCCAAAACCAAACACTGGATAAAGATCAGATATATAAAAATTCGTCTCAACATGATCTACTCTTTTTTAACCGGATGCCGGCCATTGATCCATGACCAATTCCCCGGGTAAACATCCGGATCAAAGATCACAAAAAAACCATGCCAAATAAAAATGGTCACACAGGCTAAGATGGCCTCGTAGCAATGAACAGTCCTAACCACATCATAAAGCCATTTGGGGAAGGACCTTAAAAACCAGACTTCACTGAACATTAAGAAACCAGTAAGGACCATGATCACCGAACCCCATAACAAAGCCCAATATTCCAATTTTTGCACATAACTATAGAGACCTGTCTTGGGTTTTTCCTTGCGCCCCCCGAGGTAATACTGGAAGGTCTGGAAGAATTGCACAAAATCTTTCTTCCTGACACTCAAATTTTCCAATTGCCAACGGCCTTTTCTTGTAAAAATTAAATAATAAAAATGGTACAAAACCAAGGCGCAGAATACAAAGCCAGTACCCCGATGTCCCAAGCGTAGCCAATCACCATGCCCATAAAACATGAAAGACCACCAGGTTTGAGGGAATTTAAGAGAAAATCCCGAGTACGCAAGAAGGATAAAGGTCACCGCTAATATGAAATGCTGCCAGCGTTCATTTAAACTCATACATGGCTTGCCTTTTTCCAAAGAATGCCGGTAATACGCCATGGCTTTCTTGGAAAAATCAAGAATGTTATGTAACAATAGGATGCCCGATACAAAAAAGATCAAAAAGATATAGAAATTACGCACCATATTATTGGCAGGATTGTTGCCTAACTTAAAACTTCCATGGACCATGCCTCGGGCAACTTCTGAACTAATACCCGGATGACATTGGCCGCAAGTTTTCTCAAGATTCTTAGGATTGATCATGGAGTTAGGATCCGACGATGGAAGGATCTCATGGGCCCCATGGCAGGAAGCGCAATTGGCCGCAGTCATTGTCCCCTGCTGTATAGCAAGCCCATGATAACTTTGCATATAACTTCCAAAAACATTTGAAGGCAAGCTATATTTAACATTGATACGCTCGGCAGAATGACATTGCCCGCAGGTCTGTGGGATATTCGCTGAAGATACCTTTGATGAAGCCCTTTTGACAGCGTCGATATCATGTTCTCCATGGCAATCGGTACAAACAGGCGTGTCCCGGCTGCCTGCGGCCAAGGCCTGGCCGTGGATCCCTTTAGAATATTGAGCATATTCCTTCTTATGGCATTGGCCGCAAGTATTGGGAATATTAGCCCAATATAATTTTGACGATCTGTTAACTGGTTTGTTGATATCATGCGCCCCATGGCAATCACTGCACACCGCGGCTTTCGTATCCGTCGCTTGTTGGAAACTAAGGCCATGAACACTATCTAAATAGGTTTTTCCCTTAGCGAATTCGGCTTGAGAATACTTTTGATGACATCCAGAACAAGTCGTGGGAATATTCTTGCGATTGACCGGAGACGTTGGGTCATCAATCGGCATGATCGCATGATGATCACCATGGCAATCAGTGCAAGCAGCTGTCAATGAAGTCCCCTTGACCATGGCCTTGGCATGATCGCTATTAAGCCATGCCGTGCTTTCTTTGTCATGACAAACAGCGCAATCAACCTTGGCCACTTGATCTTGATGAGGAGTGTCTTTGATATCGGTATGGCAATCAACGCAATTTAATGACCCATGAGCTGAATTATTAAATGCTTTTTGGTCTACTGAATGGCATGAAAGGCAAGAAGTATTGGCAAGTTTGTCCTGGGCATGGCTGACGCCTGTAGAAAAAAATAAGCACAGCAAGAATGTTAAATATATAGATATTCGACGGACCATAGCTTAACATAATCATAAAATATATATCTAAGGAGGGTTATCCGTAGAACTACGTAAATCCTAAAGCAGTTTCACTTAATTGCAGGGGTTTTTATTGCTGCCAGAGCTTCCGCGATCTGGCTGCTTAAGGTTGTACATGCCAAGCTTAGTGTTTTGGCCATTCCGGAATAATTCTGTGGGCTGATAGCTGTTCGGATTTCAGATCTTTTGATGATCAATGTTTTTGAAAGTTGCACATCGATGATCGTCCATTGCGCAACAAGGAACATATCACCATCAAGTTCACTGTCCAATTGGACAAGTTCCAAATTTACTTGATATTTAACCGCCAATGAAGGATTCCAGGGATACAAGGTCAATTTTGATCCTGGGATCATTTGGGTCAAGCCCTCACGGACCATTCGCGCCATCCCCAGATCAAGGGATTCGCCCCAACGGTCAAATTCATCAATTTTAAGCACCCCTTCTTTATCCTTGGTCACCATTTGAGGCCTGTCTAAATATTCCGGCAATTTAACCGGCCCAATACCAATGATCAAACCAGGAGTAATATTTATTTTCTTACTTACTTGGGCCTCATTGATCGTCGAAAGCAAATAAAATCGGGGCGTCGGGCTCATAGGGCTATTGGGCAAAGAAATACAACCGCTTAAAAGCATGACAAAACAGCCAACACTTAACTTCAGGCATGATGTGATCTTGACACCCTTCATCTTATTGCCTTTCCTTTTAATAAACTTTCAGGATGTTGTTCCAGGTATTCGGTAAGCAAACTGACGGAATGCATGGCCTCTTTCGTTTCCAAAAGCATACTTTGAAGATCGTTAAGGCTTCGTGATATTTGGCCTGAATTGACCAATTTATTGATCCCCTGTGAAGTCGCTTCCAGATTCTTTGCGATTTCTTTGATCGGTAAGTTTTCTATAACTTCAAAAATATCCGGGGAAATAGGAAGAGTCGGCAGCTCTGGATACTGACTGGAGATACCCCGAAGTTTGGCCGGATTATCCGGATAAAAATCAAATGAGATCATTAGCTGGCCTGTTAAAAAACTTTGCACTTCCAGGTTTCCCCGAAGTCCCAAGGCGATCATTTTCCGGGCGCCATCCAACTCCCCAAAACTGAGTGCCCCTTTAATACGGTCCTGCTGGATCTCAACGATCACAGGAAGTGTAATAGTTCCGGCTTTTGAATCATAGATGAGGCTGATGTCCTTGACGATCCCGATACTGACCCCCCTGAACATCACCGGGGCTCCGATGGAAAGTCCTTTAACGGAACCGTCAAAGTATAATATAAATTTATTTGTCTTTTTAAAAAGCTCCCCCGAGCCAAAGACCACGATGGAAGACATCAGCAATACGAGGGCACCGATGACAAATATCCCGATCACTGTTTTATTGACTTTTCTGCTCATTTTTAAATTGCCCTCTCGTTAGAAACTCAAGGACCCTGGGGTCTTGGGAATTGGCCAGTAAATCCTTGGGGTTTCCGGCCGCTATCATGGTTTTACTAACCTCATCGAGGAACACAGAATTGTTCCCAATGGCAAATATACTGGCAAGCTCGTGGGTCACAATAACGACCGTTGCCCCCAACCCATCCCTTAGCTCAAGGATCAAATCATCAAGCTTTCGCGCGTTGATAGGATCAAGCCCGGCGGACGGCTCATCAAAAAAAATGATTTGGGGATCAAGCGCGATGGCCCGCGCCAGGCTCACCCGTTTGCACATCCCCCCGCTTATCCCTGAGGGAAAAAAATCCTCCTGCCCTTCCAAACCGACTAAGGAAAGCTTTAATGCGACGATCTCCTGGATCTGTTGGGGGGATAGTTTTGTATAAAGTTGTAACGGCAGCGCCACATTCTCGCCTACCGTCATCGAGCTCCATAACGCGCCTTCTTGATAAAGAACGCCAAATCGCCGCATAATATTTTGCTGCTCATCTTCATCAATTTCCCAAAAGCTCTTGGCATAAAATAAGACCTTACCGCTAGTTGGCTTTTTGAGGCCGATCATCGCTTTAAGCAAGGTACTCTTGCCGCATCCGCTGACCCCCATGACAATAAAAATATCACCTTTATTCACTTTAAAATTAAGGTCCTTCAAAACAGGACTATCATCGTATCCAACTTCAAGTCCCTGCACTTCAATGACCGGCTGTGTTGTTGTGTCCATAACCTATACTCCCAAAACCTGACAAATAAAGGTGATGATGGCCGTGGCAATGACCAGACCGGTTATAGCGGTGACAACCGCTGAAGTCGCTGCTTCTCCCACACCGGCCGCATTCCTTTTACATTGGATACCCCGCAGGCAGCCGGAAACCGCGATGATCACCCCAAAAACGAAACTGTGGATAAGCCCGATCCATACATAGCTAAGTTTTACAGCAATTTGAGTATGGTTTAAATATTCCGATGGATTAAGATGGAACATCATGATACTGATCAAAAACCCGCCTAAGATAGCCATCAAATCTGCGTAGATGGTCAAAACCGGCATCATGGTGACCAAGGCCATGACGCGCGGTAAAACCAAAAACTCAACCGGAGATACCCCGAGCGTCTTTAGCGCGTCAATTTCCTCATTACTTTCCATCATCCCCAGTTCCGCGGCGAAAGACGCACCAATGCGGCCTGAAACAATGATACCTGTCATTACCGCCGACAATACGCGCACCATAGCAATCCCGACGATATCAGCGATATAGATCTGGGCCCCGAACATTTTCAGTTGTATCGATGCGACAAAGGCCAGGATCATGCCCACTAATAAACTGATCAAAGAAACAAGCATCAAGGTGTCCACCCCGCATCTTTTGACCAGGAGCATAAAATCATCCCAGCGAAAGTATGACCTTCCCGTGATGATGCGGCAAAATGAAACAGCGATATCCCCTATGAAATTAACAAGCATCCTTACGCTTTCGCCAATTTGAAAGACTTTCTGTCCGATCTCTTCCAAAAGCGATTGCTGCTTTTTCAGGGGTAAAATGGTCTTTTCAGGGGCCTTTAATGCAAGGACTAAAAGCTTTTGCGCTTCCTTGGGCAAACCTTCACGGGCAACCTTGATCTTCTTGGCTTCGCTCTCCTTGAACAATCGAAGTAAAAAAGTGATGAGCCCGCTGTCCCATTTCAACTCCGGTGAAACATTAAAATTGATTTGATCAATATCGGGATGCTCTTGGAGTTGTGCGCTTACTTCACCTTCCGAAAGAAGGCCTTGGGAAATATGCCAGTCCCCGCTTAACTTAATAAGAAGTGTTTTCGGTGTTGAAAAATCATAGGCAAGTTTTTCATTAGGCATATTCTACAAACAAGGCGACATCCTCCGAAAAATCCGGTAAAGGACCATCTTCCTTGGAAGCTGTATAATAATTCTCTTCCTCTTTTTGGTATAACCAGTTATAAAGCACCTTTTCGCCTATAATATCCCCGTTGATGGCGTCATAAGATGTACCTGCAAATAGATCCACCGGTTCCCCTTGGGCTTTATTGATGCGTCGATTTTGGTTTTTCATGATTCCCTCCAAAAATAATCGTAGAAACCTTGTGGGCATTAAAATCCCACCCGGTCATATAACGTGTTACGAACATATCATTCAAAGCAGGGTCACTGGCGATCTCTTTATCATTGAGGTCTTCCAGTAACCGGTATTCTTTTTGTTCATTTAAGTTCTTCATACAGTCCCTATCTGATACGTATATCATTGATGTTACCGATAATTCCGAATGCTTGTAAAAGCCAAATACAGACAACGATCATGACAACAATATTCAAGACTTGCTTGATCTTTGCATCCATTGGGATGTAATTATTGACCAGCCACAGGATCACTCCTACGACCACCAAGACGACTACTACTGAAATTAATGACATTTTTCTATCCTCCCTTCTGTAAATAACCTATCAGCATCTTAAGGGTGGAATGACAATGAAACAATTGAACCGAGGTATAATAGGAGTTTGGTGAAGGGTGATCAGTTTGAAGCAGGGATCATAAAAGAGAAGGTTGCGCCGCGATCAGGGTTATTAGCTGCATCCATACGGCCGCCATGCGCTTCAATAATGGAAAGGCTGATGGAGAGGCCCATGCCCAAACCATCCGGCTTACTTGTAAAAAAATGCTTGAATAGCATCGGCTTATTTTGTTCAGGGATCCCGCATCCGGAGTCCTTTACCTCTACCATGACCGTCTTATCATCTTTACGCGATGATCTCACCAAGACTTCATGCGAGCCTTGATCTTTCTCCATCGCGTCAAAACCATTATTGATAAGGTTCAAGAGGACTTGCTGCAGCTGTATTCGATCGCCTTGGATAGTCGGCAGATCACTTTCCAATTCAGTTTTAAGCACATTGTTCTTGATGTTAAGACCTGCCGTAAGCAGCATGACCGTTTCTTTAATAAGGGCATTGATATCAATGGGTTTTATTTCAACTTCACTCTTTTTTAAGAGTGACCGTAATCGCCGGATGATCTCAGTTGCGCGCTTGTCATCATCAATAATGTACCCAAGGACTTCCTGAAGTTGCGGCTCTCTTTTGGCCAGCATGCGTTGGCCGGCTTGCGCATATGAAAGAATGGCCGTGAGCGGCTGCTTGATCTCATGGGCCAGCGAAGAAACAAACTCCGCCAGTTGTCCAACCCTGGTCACATGCAAAAGTTCATCGCGCTTTTCCAGGATCTCCAGGTCCCTTTGCTTTAATAAAGTAATGTCGGTTTTAACCCCTACATAATGGGTAACGGTAGCGTTAATATCACGCACCGGAGAAATACGCAGTAAATTCCAATACTTTTCCCCATTCTTTTTAAATTGCAGCAGCTCCCCAAAAAAAGATTTGCCATGAAGCAACGCAAGTTTAATCTTTTCAAGATCACAGGGATCAACATAAGCTTGCTGGTCCAAGAAATAATTCCTGCCAAGGATCTCCTCTTTGGCATATCCGGTCATTTTATAACAAGATTGATTGGCGTAGATAAAAGGAAAATCGGGCTTAAGGGCATCAATAATAAAAATGCCGTCCGCCGTTGCTTCCATGGCTTTAGTGCGGATATGGACCTGTTCCTCGGCCCGATGGTGTTTGCCGGCTGCTTGTATTAATTGTCTACTTCTTATGTTTAATTCTTCGCTTTGTATCATAGGCGTCGCCCGGAGGATTAGTTTAGGAGGACCGCTCATAGCGGCATTTGAGGCAGGAGAATCTGTCCAAGGGAGCATCCTCGAATGTCGATTGGATACTACTCTTTAATCAAAAAAATGTCAATCCATTCTTACTGCAGGGTCTCGTGGAACCATTCACGGATCAAACGCAGCATTTCATCCCTGTGTTCAAGGAAGAGATATTCAGCATGGGGACCATTTTTAATGATCCTTAACCGTTTTAAAGCCGTCGTATTCTTATACAACTCTTCTGAATGCCAATAACGGATGACCCAATCCGAGTCGCCATGAATATAAAAAATAGGGATCTTTGTCTTTTTGACTATATCAAGGGGTTTCTCCTTCTTATACCAAAAAGGCCCCGGCCTGACCCCTTTGCCATGGCGGCCTTCACCAAACAGGTTATAAAAAAGGTCGTTCTTAAAATTAAGCTCCCAAAAACGATAATCGATCCTTCCCCAAGCCACCGGGGCGCTGATCGCGATAATGCTGTTGATCAAGGAAGTTTTAGAAGCGGCGATAATGCTGGTGGCTGCTCCCAGAGACAGCCCGATCAATCCGATCTGCTCATAAATTTTTGCGGCAAACTCAACAATGCTCAACAGGTCTAAATATTCTTTGGCTGTCCAAAAAAACAGTCCTTTGCTCTTGCCGTGGCCTCTGAAATCAAACAGGACAATATCATATTCATCATTTAACGATTCCCCCAACTGCTTAAGGAGTATAGCCTGCTTGCTATTGAAAAAACCATGGGCAATAATAATGACCTTCTTATGGCCGGCTTTTAAAAGATCGTAATGGATTTGTTGGTGGTCCGTACTTGCTAAATATCCTGATAATTTCATCTTGCTGACCATTCTCTCAATGATAATAGCCGCGGCAGATCGAGGAACTTGCCCTCTGTTTTTCTTATGACAGGAACTTCTGAACTTTCCGGGTCCATGGCAGCGCCCCCGGCGTGCATCATATTCTTGAACATTCCCCACTCACTTTTCAATTTATCAGATAAAGAAACCCAGGCCGTTATCTTGCTTTCAGACCAGGCATGTTCATGGCGGCTGACATTTTTATACACCTTGATCATTTTAGCGGCGCAAAGGTCAATGGCAAATTCTTTGGTCGTTGCCTTGGCATTGATCTTCATCTGTTCAATTTCTTGTGATGACCTCTTAAGGCACCAGGACAATGCCGCTGTAAAATTATTCTTGTTATCGACAAAAACCAGTCTGCCGTTATAACCATTTTTAACGACTTCACGCACCCCCGGGGCATCCATGGCCACGACCGGGACACCGGCAGCCATGGCTTCGACCAACACGATCCCTTGTGTCTCACTTAAAGATGCAAAAGCAAATATATCCATCGCGTGGTAACAATCAACAAGGTCCTGGCCTTTGAGGACCCCCACTAAATGCAGCCTGTCCCGGGCGCCCTGCTCCTCGAAGATCTTTTCGATCATCTCCTTAAGAGGGCCATTGCCGCCGACCAAAAAATGTGCTTTGACATTCTTTTTTAAGTATTGCGCAACACTGCGGGCCAAAAATTCCAAATTTTTCTCAATAGCCAGCCGGCCGATATAACCGATGATAACAGCTTTTTGGGGGATCCCAAAACGCTCGCGGATTGATTTCCAATCACCTTTAGCAAATTTTTTCAGGTCTACTCCTGTTGGGACCACCTCAATGGGTGTCGTTACGCCTCTTTCTTTTAGTATGACCCGGACACTTTCGCTCGGCACGATCACCTGGGTTACCATGTTCGCGTACCCGGTAAAAAGGTCTAATATAAAACGTTTTGTCGCTTCATTTTGGACCGGTAAATAATGCATGTGCTGTTCGAACATCGTATGATAGGTAAAGATCAATGGAATATGGTATTCGCTGCTGAGCCGAACGGCTATGTCCCCCATCCAAAACGGATGGTGGCAATGGATAATATCCGGGGCAAAGGTCTTCATCAGTTCCGGTAATAGATTTGACATGGGAAGTGCGATCGAAAAATCTGATTTATTGAATTTCTGAATGGCCCGCAGGCGTATCACGCCCACTTCATCAAGCGGCATCCCTGCACATACAGGAGCAACTATAAAAACCTCATGGCCTAATCTTTCAAATTCCGCTGTAAAAGAATGGATGGATTGCTCGATACCTCCTACCATCGGTGCATATGTATTTGTCATCATTAATATTTTCATATTTTCACTTCCTTTGATCTTTCTATCTCAAATAATACTAGAGATGTGCCGTTTCCTTAATTTTTATTAGAGAAACGGCCCCCTTTTAATTCTATAAGCGCTTTTCTGGCTGCCCGGCAAATGGCTTCATAAGGATCCTGTGTCCCCATCGTTAATCCTTCTTTTTCAAGATCCTGAGGATAAAGAGGCTTACCGAATCTAACCCTGATCGGATAACATTTGGGATACTTGGCCGTACTTGGCCATGCCTCATGTGCCCCCATGATCGCCACCGGCACGAGCATGGCACCGGTCACCTTTGCCAGGATACCGAAGCCTTTCTTAAATTCCCCGACCTCACCGGTGGTGGTGCGTAACCCCTCCGGAAAAAAGCACAGACCCTTGCCGTGCTTCAATACATAAAAACAACTGCGCAATGCCTCTAAAAAATGGGTTGAAAAATCAAAAGGGATAAATCTTCCCATCTTGACAAGGTTCCTTAAGACCCGGTTCTTGATAAACGGCCTGAAGAAATACGGGCCAAAAACGAAATAAAAGATCTGAAACACCGGCCTGCGCGGTAAGCAAGCACCGATAGCTGGTCCATCAATAAAACTTGTATGATTGCCATATAAAATATACGCGCCTTTTTTGGGAACATTCCCAGCTCCTTCTGATTTAATATTAAAGAACATTTTAAAGATCAAACAATCGATGGCCGTCATGGTAAAACGGAACAACCAGGCAAAATAGCCGGTGGTCAATTCAAGCATGTGAAGGGTCTCTTCTTTAGGAAGAATGTCTAAATGTTTTTTCCAATAATCTTCCCCCATTACTGCCCCTTGCTCTTCGTGAGGGATATTTTTAGCTCCCTTTAACGCCTCTGATACATCGATGATCAAGTCCTTTACACTAAAAGCTTTCGCGATAGACTCTACTTTTAAATCCGCGCTAAAAGCTGATTTAAGGCTCGAGGTAAGCTCGATCCTTCCCAATGAATCAATGCCAAGGTCAAGCTCTAAAGAATCTTCAAGGATGATCGGGTTTCTGATATCACTTAATTGCTTGAGGCATTGCAATATCCGTTTGCCAATGACTGAACCTGTTAACAACAGGTCATCAGCTGAAGGCTCACCTGAGACCGGAAGCGCCCCTTCTTTACCGGCGATGACGCGCGGTTCATAGATCTTCTTGATCTCATCCCTGTTTAATTTCCCTAAAGCATCACGCGGCAGGTCTTCAAGTGTGATCGTAAAACCATTTAACCTTTTTTCTAAAGGCAATGATTGAGAAGCATTATCAAATCGCTCTTTGAGGACAAAACGCAGGTTTACCTCACCGAATTCCCTGAAATTATCAAGATTTGGCTCGATGATGGCCCAAAGCGCCTTTGATTGTATGACGCCATTCATGCCTGAAACGATAAAGACACACATCTCTTTGACAGGGGCGGACTTTGAATAAAACTCCTCCAACATCATAAAATCATCAAATGGCGATATAAGGGCTTCTATCATTAATATCTTCTTCCTTCATTTCCAATGAATTCGTTCCCGGGATGGCCCTGGCTTTCTTAAATCCAGGCAAGTGGATATCGATGGTTGGTTCTTTCTTAAACCATTGACCCTGCCATCGGACAATGGTATTGCCTTCTTGGGGTATGATAGATATCTGAATATCCCCAAAACTTGTAGGCGCCCATCCAAAGGACATTATTTGTTTCTTTTCGATCCAATTTTTAGGGATCCCTGAACACAAGATCAACCGATCGTCCTCTTGCCTGACAAAACAATTCCTGACCATCAAGACCCATTCTGCCGCGGCCCAAACATGCTGACCGTCCCCCATGCATCCTCCGCCGGTGCGCGGATGGATCGACTCCGGCCACTGTCCTGTCGGGGAGGCCAATTCAGCTACCGCGGTCATCAATCCAAAATACCTGGGATCACCCGCGCGTAAAAGCACTTGGGCCAAATGCAAGGTCAGGTAAGGATTAATACCTGAATGGGTCATGTCATGGAAGAAACCGCCATGCACCAAATAATTCTTAATTAAAAAATCAGCCGTGTCCATGATCCTTGGATCGTTGGCCCCAAGGACCTGGAGCGGATAACTGGCGATCAAGGAACCGATGGCGCCACTATCCATGCGGCGATAAGGAGAAGCCGGGATCGCGGGCCTTACTAAGCGCTCGTTAACTTTCTTTAAACTTTGATTTATACTCACCATCAATGAAGATGATTCATTATCAAAATAAATGGCCACATCAAGATCTTGATAAGCCTTGCTCAAAAAGGCCGCGGCTTTTAAACCTGCAATAGCCCAAAAATCATCCCAATAATAAAAATCATTCGGCCCCAAATGCTCAGCACTAAAACCTGAAGGCAATAATCCCGCGTGCAGGGACTGGACTTCACTTGATAATCGTTTTTTACAGATCCATTTAGCCCCCCGTTGGATCGAGTCTTCCCATTCTTGAGGGGGCAGACTTCCGGTTAATTCACAATATTGGCGCATGATCCATAAAGCCTCACCGTTAGAATCCCATTCCCCTTCCTGGGACAAAAAATAACCTTGGGCTGTTTGACGATCGCGAAAACAATCCAGGGCACGTTTAACGCGGTCCTTTAACCCGACAGATAACAAAGCATTTAATATAAACGCGGCATCACGGAACCAAAAACGCCTGTAGATAAAAGGGCCGGGATAAACTTCCTTGGGGGAATGCAGGACCATAGTATGGATGGCTGCCTGATACAAGAATTTAAAATGTTCATCAGGTATTTGTAATGCACAAACCCCCTGGAGACTGTCTTTCCATACTTCTTGAGCAGTTAATTCATTAAAGACTTTCTTATCGATCTTGTCCTTAACTAATGGCAATGAAATAGTGACTTCTAACGGAACTCCGATGTCTATAGGGAACAAAGCGACCGCGGTGGCCATGCCTACCTTACAGGACACTTCTGTTTCATCCCCCTGTGACGACAAACGGCTATAAATATCTCCCCGGTTATAATCAGAATAGAGGCATTTCTCCGGGGCCTTATCGAAAAGGACGAGATGTTGGCCATTGACCTGCCATCCCAAAACTTTTTTAAGTGAAACGATACTATAGATAAAACTTATTCCCTCGGGATTATACGGCCTTAGTGAAACAGCCAATCGTGCCTTGCTGCCAGCGTATCCTGTGATCTTAAGCTGGCAGATGGATGTTTGTTCCACCCCCACGACCTGCGCTTTTAAGATCAGCTTTGATCGATCAAGATTTGATTCTGTGATCACACAAAGATCGTCCTCCATCAGCATCGTTTGTTTGACAGTCAGGCAACGGGAAGGGATCAATGGTAATCCATCTTCCGGGATGATCCAGACATCAATGGACCAGCTGTCGTAATAGGGCGTCAAAAGCCCCCGAGGGTCTACGAGAGGAAACTCGCTGCCACCCGGAACGCCCAACGCGGTCCAATTGCGATGGGTCAGGTTGATCTGGGTCAAGGAAAAAGAGCGCGGGATAAACGCCTCGTTGCGGGGATCATATTGGCATTCCACCCAATAAGGCCAGATCCAATCCAGATTATGCTGGATGGCCAGGCTGTTGATAAGCCCGCGCGCGTGCAGGACAACCCCGGAACGCAATAGTTCCGTCGGCGCCGCGACTTCAGAAGGTTGAGCAAAATTCTGTAATTGAGCAATTAGCTTGATCGGGTCTAAAAATCCTTGGGATAGCGCGGCCCTTTTAACTAAAAATCTCCAGGGAAGCCATTGCCACCACTTAAAATAATCCTCTTTTCTCAAAGAAGCCCTGAAAACCCACCATTTAAAACAAATAAAGGTAAATGATCCTGTTATTGAGGTGGCAATAATTAAGGCAACTAAAACAGATCCAGGCCAATGGCTTAAAATGCGATGATTGATTAAAACGTTAATTCCTAATGCTAATGTATTAATAATCGCATAACGGATGACTTCTAAGAATGAAAATTTATTGTTCTTAAATATCCAATATTTACAAAGTAAATACCCCGCTACTCCTGCAGATGTAAACGATATCCCTTTGGCTAAACTATAGGGCAGAAAATGAAATAAAACATAATATATACTAAAGTCCGTCGCCGTGACAATGCTCCCCGCGAGGCAAAACCTGATAAATTCATTCTTTATATAAATATTTAGTTTCAAAAGACCTCCCCGCCCTGTTTCGGACCTTAAGTTTTAACTTATCAGCGATCATCCTGTTCCTTAATCTCCAAGGATGTACCTTTTTACTAACAGGCATGTCGTAAGTCAGGTCAGCATGAAAATTATCAAATAAACGGGGATGTGTCCGCTCAACAAAGCGGTGATAAGAAACCAGGGGAGATTCGGAGGGGGTATTTGTTCCCACCCCCAGCGCAACTTTGATTATATTGAACAAGAAATGAAACTCTCCCACTGAACATCTTTTATCCGATAACTTCCTTATGGCCATATACAAACTCATATTTCTAAAAGAATACTTTTGCAATCCGTACCGGCGAAACTTGTTAAAATACAGGTAATAACTCTTATGATGAGGCTTGAGTGTCATATTTGCAAAAAGCTCCCACTCCCGCCCCAAAAAATGACAGCAGGGCCGCTCTGTTAACTTCATGCAACTATTTTATGCGTATGGCTCTAATGAATCAATTGTACTAAGGTATAACGAAAGACGACGATCGTAAGATCGTCCCCTGAATATATCGAATTCTATGAATTACTTCTCTCAATGGATATTCCTGATCGTCCGCTCTGCTTCCAGCCAATTGTCTAAATGATGGCCGCCCTTTTCCTGATATAACTGATAGGCAAGGACCTTGATCTTCTCATGATGAAAAGGTGCGGCCCCATGCTCTTTATTGTCTAATTGTTCTGCCTTGCTTTGATGATGATGCTTTGACATATTTCCCCCTATTGTATTGTCCCAAATAAAGCGCCCACCCCAGCTGTTATGCCCATGGCAAGCGCACCCCAAAAAGTAACTCGAAGGGCTGACCTTAAAATGGGCGCTCCGCCAGTGATCGCCGCTAAAGCACCGAGCCCTGCAAGAAATACCAGTGTTGTCCCAAAAATGATAGGAATTAATCCGGATAGCGGTGCAACAAGCACCATAAGAAGTGGCATCGAAGCCCCCACTGAAAAAGTCACTGCCGACGCCATCGCGGCTTGGACCGGGTGGGGAATAAAATTAACAGAAATGCCCAATTCATCACGGGCATGTGCGGCTAAGGCATCCTTGGCCATCAATTGCTTGGCGACCTTTTTAGCGAGCAACGGGTCTAAGCCCCTTTTTTCATAGATCAATGCTAATTCTTTATGCTCGTTCTCATTATCTTCTTTTAGTTCCTTGCTTTCGCGTTTAAGGTCCGCCCGCTCAATATCCGCTTGTGAACTGACCGATACATACTCTCCGGCCGCCATTGACATAGCCCCTGCCACCAACCCTGCGATACCGGCTATTAACACAGAACTATGCGTTCCATGGGCCGCGGCTACACCGACCACAAGACTTGCGG
>Ga0265336_10000939_pt1 | contig 14740 bp, 10 predicted proteins | sample 42119metaG_FD_193583 | JGI IMG/M metagenome (GOLD analysis project Ga0265336, IMG submission 193583) | Rhizosphere microbial communities from Carex aquatilis grown in University of Washington, Seatle, WA, United States - 4-21-19 metaG | ecosystem: Host-associated > Plants > Roots > Rhizosphere...
CGTTTGGGCTTCAATGGACGCCGCCAACCGACCTGAGACCACTGTGGATCGAAACTCGGCGCAAAAATGACGCCAACGCTGGTCGATGAAGCATCGAACGAGACGTTTCCACACAGCCTCGGCCGACAGCAGGCCTTCCTCGCATTGCCCGCCATTCGACCGCTGTGCGCAGCATATCCTGCTGGTCGAGGTCGATCGTCCGCCGGAGGGGGGCCGGCTCATCTGCGACATTCGTGTCGCCAGATCTAGTGCCCAAAAGCGGACGCCCTGAGCGCCGCACCTAGTCGGTTGAAGGCGCGAGCCGCACTCCGTACGCGAGCGCTCATCGCCAGACTCCGCGATAGATCGCCGCCAGCCAACTTCTTACTTCACCTTGGGATTCGAACTCGTTCGACGTCAAGCGATTTATCGCGTCAAGATCAATGTCCTCCTCGGACAACAGGTGCTCGAACTGCGCTTTCAGCTGATCGACATCGAATTTCTGCCTTCGCGTGCGCACATCCTCAATCAGCTCGTCGAGCTCGTACCATTCAACGTGGAGGTAGCCCCGCAAGATAGTCTGCAACAACGGAGGGATCGAACTCATTCGAATTTGCTGTTGGTGCCGCAGCTACTGCGCCGCGACATAAGTTACCCGAAAGCTGCCCCACGCGACAGTCGGCTCATGGCCGGTCAGCGACTGTCATGGAACTGTCGCACATGAACCCCGCCGCCAGGACGATTTCAAGATATACGATGCTTCTAGCCGAGAAGTTGAATCACCGTGATCCCTTCCGCATCGGCGATGGCGAAGCGCCGTCCCCCAGTATCCACAGCAGTCACCGGCATGCTCATCTCCGACATCACGATGCTACTGGTCTGAGTTCCTGAATTGATGTGCGGCCAACTGAGCACTTCAATACCAGTATGGACGTCGATCAGTCGGGGATGCTCGTAGAGCGCGAGCACGTGACCGGTACCCACCGCGGCGATGGTACCTAACCTGCCAACCGGCGATACCACTGTCGTCTCGCTGAAATCGCCCAGTACGACTGTCCGCAACTCCCCTTGCGAAGTCGGCCCCTCGTCTGAATCGATATCACCTTTGAGCGCTACAGCCAAGCGGCCGTCGCGGAAGAAGGTTGAACTACTCTCCTCGGCGAAGGCGTCCAGGCCAATGCCAGCCCCGTCGAGGTGAGTCGGGTCTTCGAGCGCCGCAACAACGTCGTAGCCGCGCACGCAATCAACGGGATGCCACAGCCAGCCCGAGCTGACTAGGAAGCGCCCATTGGGCGAGACCGAGAGGCGCGAATGGAAAATGTCGCTGGGTTTCCTGCTACTCGACCTTGTCAGCACTTCGCCCGTGGCCAGGTCCTCGATATCCAGTCGGCAATAGTCGTCGGGACAATGGGCTACAACCTCGCGACCGGATGGCAAGCGGAAGAGAACGATTGGATATTCGTAGACGTCGGCATGGTAGAAACTTCTGTTCAGCTCTCGGACCACCCGACCCTCATTGAGAAGCAGCCCTTTGGTCCCGAACCGCGTATAGATCACTGAAAAGTTGCTGTCGACCAGTGAAACCGCGGCGTCAAACCTATACGCATAGCGAACCGACGCCGACACGATGTCGCCATTGAGCCGGTAGCGTTTGCCGCCGCTCACCCAATCGACGACAGATTCACCGTCCCACACCAAGGATCTGACGCCGTTGGCAGGAAGGCGGCTCTCAGTCGCAGTCAGCACACGGAACTCCCTCGGATGTTGTCGACATACGTCATTGCTGTACACAGCATAGCTGTTGCTGGGAGTCAGTCGACGGTCTGTACAGCCCGAAACCGGTCGCTCGCGACCGTCAGCTGCTGGCCGCGTGCCGCCTCAGCGCGGTGTCTGCTGCTTCTTCGACATGTCATAGCAGGCGACCGCGCCAGCTTTGACATCCTTCAGGGAGATGTAACTGGCGGATTCGGTATCGAAGGCCTTGGCGCCGAACTCCGATACCAACGCGGTCGCGACCTGGAACACTGAGGCGCACTCCAGAAAATCTCCGCCCCATCCAAGGGACAGCACGGCATTCGCTGTCTGACCTGGAACCCTGGCTTGCGGGTAGTCCGAGATCAAATCCGCATACGTCAGGTGATTGACGTAGAAGCCGGTTGTTTTAGCTTCGTAATCGAGCGGGAGAAAGCCCGTGTGCCTCTGCAGATCGCTGCGCGGCGAGACGTGAACAGGGATGCCTTGACGATCCAGGGCAGACTGCAGCGCGGTCGCGGAGGGAGGTGAGGCTAGGGCAAAAACAAGGACGAGTTCGAGTGACATATCCACTTGTTGGGCTCGTGACTGACGCTGGCTCGGATGCGGCCTCGCCGCATGCGCCCGTCTGCACTCGGTTCTAGCCTACCCGAAACCGGACACCCTCGAGCGCCCGCTCTTGGCCGACAGTGACCGTTACCGATCGCCCAGCACCCCGTCCACCCGCGGGCCAACGTCTGCTCTCGTCGCGCCGATTGTGAGGCCGAGGAAATGTGAGGTCGATGGCCCTGGGGCAGATCCGAGCAGATACATGTCCGTTGGTGCCAGAGGATCGGTGCAACGAATATCGGCAACTTCCCGCCCGTCTCTCTCGACGAGGACGCCGGCGTCCTGACCCGCTTCTGCGAAGCCGCCATAGTGTTCGCTGTAAACCGTGTAGTGGAACTCTCCAATCCAGAACGCCAACTGCTCAGTGCAACCCTTTGCGCTGCACCCTTGCGCAAACTTGAACGCGTCCTGTGGAGGAACATGCTCCATGGGATAGACGAGGCTCGGAGCGCTTCCGACTCGACCGAAGCGGTAAACAAGGCGTCCAGTCGTGGCGGTTGCGCCCTGCGATGCGCACACAGAGATCACTTTCGCGCTCGCGCTCTTGCAGGTGAACAGATTCACCTCACCGGGGTCGCAAAGTGAGGCCCGGGCCGGCTCAGCCTGCGCGTTCAAAAGGAAGCACGCCATCGTCACCTGGGCCAAGGCCAACCGTTTTCTCATCTTCTTAGCGTACCCCGAAAGCTGACGGCCGCGACCGACGGCTCATGGCCGAACTGCGTCTTCGGCGATGGCGACCAGGCCGGACTCCGGATCGTCGACCGGCCTCCGGCCGCTAGGGGCAGCCTAGCCGCCCTTTGGCGGGCCTCGGCGGCTCGGCGCGGGCCGACCCGTTGCCGCCGACGCGGGAACGGCGCCGGGGACGGGTGTGGGAAATTTGGGTTGCGGCACCTCTCAGCTGCCGAGGCTCGCCGCCCGATGCAATACCCGGCGAACCACGAACCTGCCAAGCGGCCGAACCCTGATCGAGAACTCTTTGCATGAAATCTGGAATCCCTGCCCCGATTTCATCACTTGAGTTGGTTGCTCTCATAAATGACTCTCAAGAGAACTTGATGACATGCCGAAGATGCGGAGCACAGGTCATTGATCAGCAGGACTGATTCTTGGACCAAGCCCCTCGTCCAAAGGGAACTCCTTAGGAAATCATGCGAACGAACCTACCTGTCACGCAACGTGAATTCGACTTCCCCGATAGCGCGACCTTGATGTCGACTACCGACCCCTCGAGTCACATTACCTACGCCAACGACGCCTTCGTGATGGTCAGCGGCTACACCCGCGAGGAGATCCAGGGCGAGGCACACAATCTGGTGCGCCACCCCGACATGCCGAGCGAGGCGTTTGCCGACATGTGGGCAACGCTCCAAGGCGGCGAACCTTGGACGGCGCTCGTGAAGAACCGTCGCAAGGATGGCGATCACTATTGGGTACGGGCCAACGCGACTCCGGTCGTTCGCAACGGCAAGCAAGTGGGCTACATGTCGGTGCGTACCAAGCCCGGCCGTGACGAGGTAGCCGCCGCCGAGGCACTGTACGCCCGCTTTCGCGAGGGCAAGGCGACGGGGTTGCGCTTCAACAAGGGACTGATCTCGCATACCGGTCTCATGCGCTGGCGCTCACTGGGGCAGACGATGCCCGTTCGCTGGCGCCTGCGCTTGGCTTCCCTGGCGTTGGCTCCCGCCGTCGTCGCTTGCGCATGGCTCCAAGGCCTCGGCGGACTCGGGTTGCTAGAGTTCGCCGGCTCCGCGGTGGGCTGCCTCGCCGCGTCAACATGGTGGCTGCAGCGTCAAATCTCGATTCCGCTGGAGCGGATGCGCGACCAAGCGTTGCGCGTGGCCTGCGGCGACACGCATGCGGCTTTGCCCATGGACCGCGTCGACGAGATCGGCATGACCATGCGCACCATCGGCCAGTTGGGTCTGATGTTCCGTTGGATCATCGACGACGTCACTGGACAGGTCAATGTCGCGAAGACGGCGACCTCGGAGATCGCCCAAGGCACCAACGATCTCAGCGCCCGTACCGAGCAGGCGGCTGCCAGCGTGGAGGAGACAGCTGCCTCGATGGAGCAGATGACGGCGACCGTCAAGAACAATGCCGCCACCGCTCAGGAAGCGAACACCCTGTCCGACTCGGCCAGTGAAGCCGCAACAAAGGGCGGCCACGCCGTAGCGGGCGTCGTGAAGACGATGAACGAAATCACGCACAGCTCGCGCAAGATCTCCGAAATCATCAGCGTCATCGACGGCATTGCCTTCCAGACGAACATTCTGGCCCTCAACGCGGCGGTAGAGGCAGCGCGCGCCGGCGAACAAGGCAGGGGCTTCGCGGTCGTTGCCGGGGAAGTACGCAGCCTCGCCCATCGAAGCGCCGCTGCGGCCAAGGAGATCAAGACTTTGATTACCGATAGCGTCGAGCGCGTGGAATCGGGGGGTCGCCAGGCCAACGAGGCGGGCCGCACGATGGATGACATCGTGGCGCAGGTTGAGCGCGTGTCGAGCATGATCGGCGAGATCAATACGGCGACCGTTGAACAGACGTCGGGCATCGCTCAGGTCGCACAGGCGATAGGCCACATCGATCAGGTGACCCAACAGAACGCAGCCCTCGTCGAGCAAAGCAGCGCGGCGTCGGAAAGCCTCAGCCAGCAAATGGCACGGCTGGCGGACGCGGTCGGCGTGTTTCGGTAAGTCGGGCCTGCTATGTCGCTGGACGGGACGGCATCTCGCTGCGGGCGCCAGCCCAAATGGCTCGAATGTGCCGCTCGACCTTGCATACCCCCGGCGGGCAGTCGAGCTTCTCGGAGATCTCCTCGCCGATACACATCAGGGCGCGGCAACAACGACTGGTGACGTCGACGCGCGCGACGAGAGCGAACCGGGATACGACGTCGCACGAGACGACATCGCCGGCACCATGATTGACGCGCTCGACGGTGCATCCAACCTGCAGCGCTAGCCTACCCGAAAGCCGGCATGCGTAACAGGCCGCTCCTGGCCGACATGCGTCCTCGGAGGCGGCGGCCACACCGTTCAACGGAACTTCGCCAAGCAGTTGGCGCGCTGCGCGCAGTATTCGCCGGGAACAGACTGACCCGACTCCTCAGAGCGCATGTGGCGCTGCATTCTGCAAGAGCGACTCCGCCTGCGCGGCAATTGCCTCAAAAAAGTCCGCGGGACAGATCCGCACGGCTTGCGCTAGCAGCGGTAGCGCCTGCGAGCGTCGGCCGTGGGCTAGTTCAATCTCGGCCGCGTAGTAGTCGGCCTCGCAGCGCCACCCAATGCGTTTGTCGACCGGGCCGTCGTCGGCGTGTTGCTTCAGGGCGGCTTCGTCGATGCGGCCCAGCATGTAGTCGGCCAGCAAATCGGTCCAGGTGCGCGGATCGTGCGGGGGCGCCAGACGCGCAAGCTCCGTCCGCGCAGCGCTTTCGTCGGAGGCTTGCGCACGCAAGCGCGATAGATAGATCCAGAGCGGCACGTACAGGGACGTCGATTTGCCGTTGCGCAGGCTGGTGCGCAACGGCTCCGCGGCGTCGGCAAGGCGCCCTGAGTAAATCAGCATCCGGCCGAGGCGATACGCAGCCGCGTCATCCTCGTGCAGTACCAGTGATTGCGCGTAGGCGTCTGCCGCGCCTGCGAAGTCGCCGCTCTTTTCTAATGCGAGGCCCAGTGCGAGGCGCGACTCGGCGTCCTTGGGCAGCGCGGCCGCGGCGCCGCGGAAGTCTGCGATGGCATGCGGCAGGTCTCCCGCGCTGTATCGCGCGTATCCGCGATCGACCAGAACTACGCCCGTGAAGGACGACGGGAAGCGCTCCAGAATGAGCGTGTACTCTGCGATGGCAGCGGCATGTTCCCCCATCGCTTCCCGCGCCTCGCCTCGATTAACCCGTGGCGCTGGATCGGCGGGATCGAGCGTCACCGCCGCGTCGAATTGTGCGATTGCGGCAGGGAAGTCCTGCAACTTCTGAAGGACGTTGCCGTACAGCAGGTGGCACACCGCCAGCCCGGGCGCCATCTCCACGGCTTTCTGTGCATCCGCCAGCGCGCTCTCGCGCTCGCCCACCTGGGCCTCAGCGAGCGCTCGTTCGGACAGGCAAATGGCGCAATCCGGATCGAGCACCAGCGCGTGCGTCAACGTGGCCTTAGCCGCCGTCAATTGGCCTTGCTCGCGCTCGTGGATGCCTCGCCTGCTGGCGAAAGAAGCGTCCCTCGGGTTCAGCGCTTCGCCCTCGGCGAGATCGGCGAGCATCTTCTCGTAGTCCTTCTCCAGATCCCAAGCGATTGCCCGGCTCAGGTGGGCGTCCGCCTTGTCGCGGGCCGTGCCGTCCAGTTCGAGAGCGCGGGTCGCGTCGGCGATGGCGGCGGCGGCATTCCCGTCCAACGCCTCCCACCGTGCGCGGGTTGTCCAGGCTGACTCGTCATCGGGGGCGAAACGGATGGCCTCGTCCAATTGCGCGCGTGCCGCTTCGGGCTGGTGCTGCACGGCAAGCGTTTCGGCGAGTTGCACGCGGATGCCTGGTTTGCGTGGGGCAAGTTCCGATGCACGCCGCAGATCGGCGAGCGCCCGCTCCGGATCGCCGAGTGTCTGCCGCAACACGCCGCGACGCGCAAGCGCAACGGGGTTGTCAGGCTCGCGCGCCAAACTCGCCTCGATGTCGCGCAAAGCCTCCGCGTCGTCCTTGTCCGCCATGTGCAGCGCCCAGCCGCGTGCCAAGCGCGCCTGGGGATCGTCGGCATCGGCGGCGATGGCGCGCTCGCCGTCTGCGAGGCCTTCGTCAGTGCGGCCCATGCGCAGCAGGGCCTCGCTGCGTGCCGCGAAGACGAACGCCCTGTTGCGGGGCGTTGACGCGAGTACCACGGGCTCGAGATCACGCAGGGCGGCCGCACCGTCGCGCAGCTCGCTTTCGGCGATGGCACGTATCAGGTGGGCCAGGGCGTCATCGGGATGCGCTGCGAGCACGGTGTCGAGGCTTCGGCGCCGCGCGGCCGGAGGCTGGGCTGCGAGTTCGAATTGCTGCGCCTGGGTCAGAGCTGTCGCTCCGCGCAGTGGCTCCGCCAAGCGCGGGATGCCATGGCCAATGTCTGCCGTGGCGCCCGCTGCGCGAGCCGGTGCTATCGCGACCAGCCACATGCAGGTGGCCAAGACAGCGAGTTTGAGTGAACTCATATGCTCCCTCTCTTCTGGCGGCACCTCACGGCGGCCGCACAGGTGTACTTGTCGTTGCGGCCATTGTCCTTGATGCGGATACCGCGCCTGGATCTTGGGGGACGACTACGCAAATGCGTGGCGAGCGGTGAAAGGGCAAGCCGGCGTTCAGCAGGGATCTCTGCGCGGCGTCGATCATCCTCGCGATTTGGCCGAACCATGGGATAGGTCAAGCCGCCCCACCGCTTTCCCTTCCCGGGAGCGGACGTTCGCGAGCGTCTGCAAGTGGCCGCATCCGGTCTCGCACTCGGCGTCGTGGGTGTCGACTGGTCGACAGGCTCACCTCTGCCGGTACAACAGCTGCTGCCGCATGTCCTTCCACATCGGCGTCAGCGCCACGCGCCATGCTGTCACCGTGGCCGCCGTGCAGACCGGGCCGTCGGACAGATCTACGTAGCGGCGTTCAACCGACAGGTGGTGTCGCGCGTCCAGCTCGTAGCGGCTGTCATAGCGCGCGGCGGGCGTCTCGACGTGCGCGCCGTCGGGCATGGACAAGATCTGCATTGCCGCGGGCAGCGCCAGGTCATAGCGCTCGACCAGCAAGCCGCCTGAGCACGTCGAATCGACCGCCGGCGACTTGTCGACAGCCTGGTGGGCGACTGCCGCGAGCCGCAAGGGCGCCGGAAACCAGGGGGAGATCCAGAGCGCGCCGCTGCCGGGCAGGTTCACCGCCTCGCTCGCGTGGAATCGCACCTCGTAAGAGAACGTGGCCTCCAGGGGCTGGGGATCCGGGTACACGATCGTGCCTTCGCCTTCGAAGCCCATACCTTTCAAGGCTTCCTTCACGTAGCGATCCGACTCGTCGCGGGACGCGCGGCGAAAAGCCTCCCGCAACGAAACGGCGGGCTGGCCTGCGACCGTCACCTTCACGACGGCGTCGATCGACCCGTCGTCATGCACCTCGCCGGTGGTCACGACTTCCTGCTTGTCGGAATCGCGGGCGATGGCGGGCGTGCGCGTCGGCACCGCCGCGCCGTTGGCCATCAGCACGGGCTTGCCCTGGTCGGACTCCGGCAGCATGCCGAAGGGCGTCTCGTCGGACGTCGAATCGAGGAACACATCGAGTGAAGGCACGTAGTTGATAACGTGGTTGACCTGCTGCGCGAGGGGTAGCGCCGCGAGCGCGTAGACGGATCCCGCGTTGACCAGCGCCTGCTGGCTTTCGATGCCTCGCGCGGCGAGCAGGGCCTGAAGCAGCGTCGCGTGATCCTTGCAGTCGCCTTGCCGGTTGTCGATGACGACGGCGAGATCGCGCGGCACGACCGCGCCGATGCCGACGCAGTTGCCCGCGTAAGTGATCGTGCGCGCGACCCACTCGTACAGTGCGATGGCTTGGTGGCGCGGGTCGGTCTCGCCGGCTGTGATCTTGTCGGCCAGTTCACGGATGCGGGGTGTCACCGCCGCTTTCGGATAAGCGCGCAGCCCGTAGGACGTGCCCACTTCCGCCCACGACGTGAAGGTGCTGTACTCGAAGCCGGGCTCGCCCTCGGGATCGATCACCGACCAGTTCGTCCGCTCGTCGCGCTCGGGCACCGGATGGCTCCAGTGCAGCGACAGCAGTCGGCGGTCGCCGTGCGTCGCGACGGTCTCCGTCATGCCGCGCACGACGTGGCGGCTCTTCATCGACACCGGCTCATCGATCAGCACGCGAACGTCGTCATAGGCGCCGCTGAGCGAGAAGTCCTGGGCCAACGACAGCTTGCGTGGATACAGCGGTTGTGTCGTGGTCAGCCGGTATTTCAAGCCCACGACGTCGCCCACCTCCACGTCGGGAAAGACGACCGTCGTGCTGACGTTGTCCGAGTAGGCCGGCCCGGCGGTCTGGTGGCCCGTCTGCGTCTCGACCTGGTAGTTGCTCGATGGCGCGTCGATGCGCCGGCCTCCGGGCTTGATGGTGTAGGCCTCCAGCACCTCGAGTTTCTGGGCGCTCTGGCTGTAGGTGATCGTCGTCTCTTTCATCGAGGACAACACGGTGCGCTTGAGAATCTTGTGGCGGCGCGCGTAGGTCATGACCTCGGTGCCGTCCGCATTGACCTTGTGCACCGTGTCCTCTAGGAGACTGTGCCAACCGATCTCGGGCGCGGAGGCGGCCCGCGGTGGCGCGGCTGACGACGCGGTAGCGGACGCCGCAGCGACTTCGCCCGCGCGCGCGGGCGCCAGGCACCCGACGTAGGACGTCAATAGGATCGCAAACGCGGTCCGGACAACGGCTGGCATACTCCCTCCTCCCTGATCTTTCGGTTGACGAAGGTTGCGCGGCCTCTGCCTGCCGGTACTCCTCGTTCTACGGTCGATTCTGCACGATGCGCCGACCTGAGTAAGCGCCGTGCCAAGTCTTGTGCGGCCTTGGTCAAGGCCAGTGTGAGTGCAGGGAGGTGTAGATCACCTCTTCGACGATACCTTGAAGGCGTCGCTGATGAACTTCCGCTAATGGCCGGATGACGTCAGCGTTGGTGATTCAATCGAGGCGAATTATCAGCTCGCGCCCATCTCCGCAGCCACGGTGAGCAGTTGCTCCGGCGTCGGCTTGTCCCAGTCTTCGCCGTGAGCGCCGGCCGCGAAGTACCGCACCATCTCCTGGACCACCAAGGGATGTTGCCAGCCGCTCGTCACGAGCCGCTTTCGGATCGACGGATGAACCCCTCGGGACTCCATATCCTTGAGCAGGTCGCCAGCGAGCTGCGCCTGCTGATCTTGGGACATCGAGCTGATGTCGTCGACGAACTTCTCCCGTTGCCGGCGAATCCACTCCTCGCGCCACTTCGCCTGGCGCTTTGCGTTCGTCTCCTTGGACGGCAACGCTGCCATTTCCGCCCTCGCCGTCTCCTCTTGAGCCCGCTGATTTACCTTGGCGGCCTCACCGCTCATGAGCGAGCGCAGGTAGCGGAAGTGGTCTCGGAGCGGACCAGGAAACGCGGCCGCGATTCTCACTGCGAGGGCATCCAGGCCCGAGGCCACCGCTGGCGCACCATACTCGCTAGCCAGCTGGTCGAGCTCGTCTTCATCGATCCCGAGTTCCTTCGCACGACCGACCAGAGTGAGGTCAACCGGCTCCGGAGGTTGCTTGAGCGCTAGCGATGCCTGCCGCTTCTTCTTAACCTCGAACTGAATCTCCGAGATGAACCGCCCTTCCCTGTGCTCAACGAGCTCGACTTCGAGATCGGTGATGGCGGAAACCTCGGCAATCGCCGGCTTGAGGGTGTCGCGCTTGAAGATGCGGTATTCGAGCTTCTCCGTCTTCGCGGTCTCCGGCTGGCCCGAGAGCACGGGTCGCCACCAACGCCAGTGCTGCCGCGACGTCAAACCGATTTCCTTGTACCTAGTGCAGATTTCGTAGAGCGCGATGCCGGCGTGCGACCTCAGCTGGCTCAAAATTTCGAGCTTGAGCTTGGCGAACACGGTTGGCTCGAGGAGCTCCTGCTTTAGGTTGATCGCATATGACCACTCGACCCACACCTGGCCGCGCTCCTTGGTCAGCTTCGCGTGCGCAAGCAGGCCGCTCACGTTCCAGTCGCTGCCCTCCCCCGATGTCGGCGACTGCCACTCGACCGTCGTCGACACCATCGCGCGCAGGTGCTTCTTGATGAGCGCATGGTCGTTGGAGTCGAAGTCAACGCCCTTGACGATGCGCTCAAGGGGTGCCCGGAAGACGTCGCGTTCCAGGCCGGCTTCCTGCGCTTCGTGCAGGAGGACGTTGTAGGCCTTGCGCCCCAGCGACGTGATGCGGGCCGTCTTCGGGACGATGGCCAGCGTGTTCACCGGCTTTCGAACCTCGTCGACGGACTGCGCCGGCGCTGACGGGTTCTGTTGAGTGAGCTTGGAGGCCATCCCCGCACTCTACTTCATGTGCATTCGTGATTTCACATCTAAAGCGACGGCGCTGATGGGTCTGGCCTGGTCAGTTTGATCCCGAAAACTCTCACGTGGGAGATATCCCTCACACCATTTATGAAGCCCTCCGACTTCGCGCCAGAGCCCGGCGCCGCCTCTGGGCTCAACCCGGACTCCCGAAAACACTCACCTCAATCGATATCAGATACGCTGGCGCTGGGCGGCATCAGGATCGGAACTGTGGCCGAGCTTGTTGACGGCCGCGGCTTCGGCTTGGCCCCCAGCTGGCGCCGCGTGGGCTCTGATCGGACTTCCTATGATCCCGAAAACTCTCACGTGAGGCGGTGGTTTCAGCCACGCCGACGAGCCGCCTGTGCTCCAGTCCGTGTTTGGCGCAACTCCCGTATCCACTCCGCCAACGTCCTGAAGAGTCTCCGGGACGTCCTGCAAACACTCCAAGAAATCCCGAAAACTCTCCACCCTCTCCTGAATACACTCCAAAAAGACTCGTAACCCGTTGATTTGAAAGGATAAATGTCTCCCTAAAGGTTTTAAAGGTCTTCAAGGATTCATACTTTCTAAACCCGAAATCGGGATGATGAAGTTGTCCACATCCAGAAACGCGAAGCCACGCGGCGATCTGTAGCCTTGACGGGATTCGCGGTTTCGTGCAACGGGCGTAAAATGCGTACATCGAAGGATTCGCACCGAGGAGCGCACGTTGGACAGAATTGCATTCAAGCCGCCAGAGACCATCAGTCTAGGCGACATCGCTGCCCAGGCCAGCAAGGCGACCTCCATGATGGAGGACATCCGGGCGGCAATGCTGAACCCGACGTCACGCAAGGTGTCCCCGCTCTACAACCTCACGCAGCTCGCTGCGATGTGTGGCCTCGAGAAGGGTTCTTTGAGTCATCGAATGGCCAAGGGCGACCTCCCGTCTGGCAACCTCAACGAGTCCGGAAGCCGCCGCGAGTTCACCCTCGCCGAGGCGCGCATATGGATTCGGGAGTTTCACAAGGACCGGCTCCGGCCGCTTGGTGCGGAAGCGGTGACCATCAGCGTCGGCAACTTCAAGGGCGGCGTCGGAAAGACAACCACGGCGATGACGCTGGCCCAAGGCCTCACCCTTCTGGGGCACCGCGTACTTGTCATCGACACCGATCCGCAGGGCTCGCTGACGACGCTGTTCGGCATCCTGCCGGACACAGAGGTCGACGAGCAGGACACCATTCTTCCGCTGTGCATGGGATCGGAGACTTCGATCCGGTACGCCATCAAGCCGACGTACTGGGATGGCATCGACCTGGTGGCTGCGGCTCCGGTGCTGTTTGGCGCCGAGTTCGCCCTCCCCGCCCGACAGACCCAGGAGCCCGGATTCGAATTCTGGAATGTCCTGAATTTTGGAATCGATGACGTCCGGGCCGACTACGACGTGATCGTGATCGACACGCCCCCTGCCCTCTCCTACACGACCATCAATGCGTTCATGGCGTCGAACGGCATCGTGATGCCGCTTCCCCCGAACGCCCTGGACTTCGCGAGTGCGGCCCAGTTCTGGTCGCTGTTTTCGGACTTGACCAACGAGCTCCTGGTGCAACGCGGGCTCTCCAAAGAGTTCGATTTCATCAGCATCCTGCTGTCGCGAGTGGACTCGTCGGACTCGACTGGGGCCATCGTTCGCCAGTGGATTCAGTCTACTTACACGGACAAGGTGCTGCCGGTCGAGATTCCGAAGACCGCGGTCACGGCAACGTCGTCGGCCGAGTTCGGTACGGCGTACGACGTGAGCCGCTATGACGGCAGTGCCAAGACCTTCAAGCGGGCACGTGACGCCTACGACATGTTCGTCAGCTACGTCGAAGGCTCTGTCCGGAGCGTGTGGCGCAAGCAGGTGGACGCCTTGAACAAGCCCGAGTCGGCCGTAGCGGCCACCAAGGGAGCCAAGAAATGAGCAAGCGACTTCTCGAGAAGGCTGGCCTCGTTGGCCTGCAACCGGCTCCTGGCGGTCAGGTGTTGAACCGTTCAACACCCCCTGCCGAGGCCTCGAAGCCGAAGACTGCGCCAGGCACCATGCTGGGCTTCATGAGCGCCCAGTCGAGCGCCGTACAAGAGGCGGAGCAGCTCAAGGAGCGCCTCAAGGAGTTTGAAGGGGCGGTGCCTGTGCGGGCACTTGACCCCGCCAACGTCGTTCCGTCCAAGTGGGCGAATCGCCATCCCGCGAGCTTCGAGGACGCAGACTTCGCTGCGCTGAAGGAGGAAATTCAGCAGGCTGGAGGGAATGTGCAGCCGATTAAGGTGCGGCCTTTGGCGGACGGAAGGTTCGAGATTGTTTTTGGGCATCGCCGGCACCGTGCGAGCCTTGAGCTGGGCCTTCAAGTCAATGCGTTGGTCGAGCAAGTCTCGGAGCTCCAGCTCTTCGAACAGATGGAGCGCGAGAACCGCGGGCGCAAGAACTTGAGCGCCTGGGAGCAGGGCTGCATGTACCGCCAGGCCATCGACACCGGACTGTTCTCGTCCCAGCGCAAGCTGTCCGAGTCTCTGAGCGTCGATCTGTCGATGGTGTCCAAGAGCATCGCGCTCGCCAGGTTGCCGATGGCCGTGGTCAACGCGTTCGCGAACCCGCTGGAAATCCAGTACCGTTGGGCTCAACCGTTGTCCGAGGCCGTGCAGAAAGACCCCGAGGGCGTCCTGGCCCGGGCCAAACAGATCGCCGCGCAATCGGAGCGCCTTCCGGCTGCGCAGATCGTTTCTGTGCTCACCGGAGCGCAGGTGTTGAACGGTTCAACACCCCCGGTTGCGGAGCCGATTCAGGTCGGGAAGGGCAAGGCCAAGATCGCCACAATTGATACGGATTCGAAGGGGAGGGCGGTCGTTCGATTCGAAGCGGGGGCGCTTCCGGAGTCCAAACGCAAGGCTCTCGCTAAGCTCATCGAGGAATTCTTGGGCTAGCCAACGAGGGTGTTGAAAGGTTCAACACCCTGTTGCTGAAGTCCTCGCGGAGGGGTGTTGAACGGTTCAACACCCCTTCCTCCTTGTGCTGACGAGCTAGCCTGACCGCCGCCTAGTGTCATTTGTAGTTGCAGAGTTCGCGGGAAAAGTGACAGAACCACGGGTCAAAATCTGGGTGTTGAACGGTTCAACACCTTCCGATTGCCGCGCTATGGCGAAACGCCGCGAGCTCGCTTGAGCCTCACCGCGCCGATCTTCCTAGCCAACTCCTGCGTCGAATAAATCGACGTCGTGTCGATGCTGGCGTGCCCCATGAGTTCGCTCACCACCTCGAGTGGCGCCCCGTCCACGAGCGACTGCCGCGCGAAGGTGTGCCGCATCCAGTGCGTTGACGCGGCTTCAAACCGCC
>Ga0265336_10000944_pt1 | contig 14646 bp, 15 predicted proteins | sample 42119metaG_FD_193583 | JGI IMG/M metagenome (GOLD analysis project Ga0265336, IMG submission 193583) | Rhizosphere microbial communities from Carex aquatilis grown in University of Washington, Seatle, WA, United States - 4-21-19 metaG | ecosystem: Host-associated > Plants > Roots > Rhizosphere...
AAAGCAAACTCTTTCCCAGGCATGCTTCCGCGTGCTTGATTTTACCCGTCGTGGGATCCATTTCAATGACCACTTCCGCGGGCATGGTCGAGATATTCAGGGGACACCGGTATTGCAAAAGCAATTCGCCGGGACGCAGCAAGAAAACCACGCCCAGCGTCAAGTGAAATTGCAAGGGTCCACGACCCTTTGCATGAATATTGTACCGTAACTTGCGAATATTGTCTTGGAAATGAAACAAAAGGGTCAACCCTTCCGGATCCGTGGGATCATGTTCGATCCACAAGCCTGGGTCGGGTTGCGTTCCTTTGGGAAGGCTTTCCACGGTGCCATTCGCCAAGGTGCACGTCAAATAATTGCCTTCCTGATGATTGCAACATTGTTGATACGATGCAATGGCCTGTGGAAAGTGCTTCCATTCTTCTTTTTCTGTCTTGAAAATCACGTGCATTATGGTCAAAAAAGTAAACGAAAAGAGTGAATTTATCGGTCACCATCCATGAAATTGTTAATGAAATTAAATACAGCAAAGCATGAAAACTGATTTCACCCATGGCCATGGAGTCGAATCCATTGATACCCATGACGCCGATCCGTGGCGGTGTCCATTTCAATGAAAAGACGGGGCAGTACACACGCTTTTTTCACACGGGCGTGCATCGAACCGTGGTTCCGGATCATATTTCCGATTTTATGATGCGCGGGGATCTGGTGAGAGGCTGGGACACGGAAATACTGAAAACCATGGACAAGGTCATGCGGCAACGGTTTCAGGATACCATGAGCCGTTCTGCATACGAATTGATCATGGACGAATCTGCGCTCAATGCCTTGGCAACTGAGCACAAACTGGTACCCATTTGCATCAGTTTGCACGGGCAATGGAACGAAATGATGCAATCCTTTGAAAAATTGGACATGTTCTTCAATGCGGTTCCTGAATACCTATCCCGTCAAGGTTTCATCGCCGTTTTCCTCGAGGTGCAAGACGTGCGTCCTGGAACACGCATGCAAAAGGCCCTTCCATGTATTCGTTTTGATGTGCAATTATTGGCTTGTTTTGTGGTCACGGACGAGGCCCATGCTCATTTTGCTCAACACAATGCATCCGAGGTGTATCAGTATTGATTTAGTTATCATCCATGAATTAAATACCTGCCTATTTAACAAGGTCACGCGTGTAAAAGTTCATGCCTTCCATGACGGACGCGATCAAAACGGTTTTGGACGGACCGAAGGGTCAACTGTTTCGATGGCAAGACTTGTACCGTGATTATTATCACGCCAAACGAGATGGCGAACAGAAAACGATGCGCGAGGTCATGTGGGAGCGTTACAGGCGCCTGGTTCGCTTGGAATTGAAAAACAAGGACACGGTGCGGCGGCGACGCACCCTGGCCAAACTCACACTGGAATACCGTCACTTGGGCGAGGAGGCACTGGGTCCCTGGCCCGATGATTGCCCCGTTTACGAGGTGCCCATGGAAACCACGGTGGAAAAGGTGACGGGATGGATGGAGCAAGTGTGCGCCTATGGGGCCATGCTGCCCCATTGGCCCGCGGTGGCGGAATGGCCCACGGATCCCTTGACCTGGTCTGAAAAGGAGGTGCTTCATATGGGGCAAAGCATTCACGAAGCCCGTCTTCAAAAGTTAGTCAAGCAACGGGACACGTTGAATCGTGAAATCGATGCACAACAAGACTTTTGGCATTTAATCAACAACGGCAATCTTCCAGACGCGCTTTAAGTACACAATAAAGGTCGCCGTTCTTCTTCTTCCATTTCTTGTGAATGCGCAGCCATTCCCAGGGGTTTTCGTTTTCATCGATGATGGTCACAAACCAAGAACTTCGTTCATCACGGGTACAGGACAGGCAGATCTTCCATGATGGACCATAATCATCTTTCTGAATGTACTGCAAGACATTCCATTCCCATTTAATGGCACGAAGCGTGCGGGTATAGCGTTCCGCGCGAAGGATCACCCATACGTAATCGCCACCGTTTTCGCGTTTCCATTGCGTGAGCCGTGACATGATGATTTAATACACTCAAACGCACTAATAATAAACAGATTCCAATTGTAATCACACGCCTTGAAAAATATCAGAACCAGTGAGGGTGCTGTTCCAGAGACCCTTGTTGTCGCTCAGGGTCCACGTCGTGGAAATGATATTCTTTTCGGCATTGTAGCTACCAGACCAGGCGGCCGTCGTCTTGGAATCCCCAAATTTGGCATTCTGCCAGGCCACGACGAAGCCCAAGGAACCGCTGCACGTGAAACCACCATGCAGCTCATAGAGGCCCGAGGCTTTACCGACACCTGTTTCATAGGTGCCCTTCAACGATCGATCCTTGGCGTCGGCTTCGATCTTCATCGTGGAATTGTGCTGATTCACGTAGGTCCCCGTCAATTGCTTGGCAAAGTCCTCGCACGCCATGGCGCTGCTGCTCACAAGAAACAGAATCAAGAAAAGACCCCACTGCATGGTCACCCAAGTGCTACAAGCGGTCTCTTAAAGCGAGTTTTATTGACACCCCACTTACAATACATGGATGATGGTACCATCCGTTTATTCGGAATCACTGGCGGGAAGTTCTTCGGAAAAGGAAACGTTCCGTGACCGTCGTTCCGGTTGATTGAGACGGGTCATTATGTCCTTGACGGTGGGCGGTTGTTCAGGGGCAGCCGTCGGTCTGGACGCTGCCATCATTTTCACGACACTTTCGGGCAATTCAAATTGACTGCGCCGTTCTTCAAAGGTGTCAGAATTGCCACGGGGCAAACTGGAAGTTTCGGGATTTTCCCCGAGACCCAAGGTAGAGATTTCACCGTCTTCATCATTGATGTCCAGGAAATCCCGTTGAGCCGTTTGTGAAATCGGGACCCGTTTGAAGAAGTTGCCATAGAATTGAGTGTTTTGAATGTGCAGTTTGAAGAGAAGCAGCAGTTCCTTTTGCAAATGACGTTCCAAGGCGTAAAAGGGTGTCAAGGGTTCATCACTGGGCGAGGGAATGGTCGCCATGCGTTCATTGTAGTAAATGGAAATGTAAGTGTCCGCGATTTCCACGGCATCCCGTGGCAAACGAATGTGTTTTTCGCCTGACTCCGCCAGGAAATCACATTGAATGGCGTAGGCTTCATCCCGTCGCTTGATCCATGCCGTGGTATGACGGTGACGGCGATGGTGATTGATCCGTTGCCTGATCCATCCCGTGAGAACACTAAAAGCATGTGTTTTTTTAAAAAAAAACTTACCAAAGGTCCAGCATACGGTACCGTTCCGGATGCTGCGTCATGTTCTTCAATTGACCGGCCATGAAAGAATACCCTTCGTCGTTGCGCATAAATGTACAGAATCGGTCGCCCAAAGTCAGTTCATCCGTTTGGCGAAGCAAATCACGCCCTGACTTGTTGAAATGGGCTTCGTCGACGGACATGCTTCGTGCCATGCGTGTTTTCCGTGCGTCAGATTCGTCCGTCATGTTGACCAGGGTTTCTTGTTCCGTGGCATCGGGTTTTTTCTCGCAAGGACACAAGCACCAACGCAAGCGACCGCCCCGTTCCACGCAACACGTCGTGGAATAACAATTCAACGACATACACACCGGTAACACCACACTGGCCAATAAACGAAGCAACAAGAACACAAACAAGAGAAAAACAGGTCGGAGATCCTCATGGAACCCGACCACAAATTCATAAATATCTTGTTGGTAATTGACAATGGCTAAGGGAAGCAGAAAGAAAATGCCGGCCAAGGAAATCACCGTGAATTCAATGAAAAGGGAAACGCCCTGATGCCGGTAACAATACATGACGCAAAGACCCATGATCAGGAGCGCCCCACAGGGAATGCCATAGATCAATTGAAAAGTCCACATGATCGGGGGCAGTTCACAGGCCATGCCATGGTCCTGGACCAAGTTCGTGTTCTCAATCGAGGTCAGGACGGACCAGACCAAGTTGGCCAGGACAAAGAGCAAGTAAAGGGGAAGAAAGACACGTCCCCGGGGTTTGCAGCATTTCATGGTGGATGTCACACTGTAGGACAAGGTTTTCCACATGCGAAAGAAGAGGGGTGTCATGGTGGCGGGTAAAAACAGCTGGGCCAGCATGAGGTAGATCACGCACAGTTCACGGGACGGTGGCAATTGTTCACGGGCCACGGCGACGGCCAGCATGGCCCCATCCCAGAGGGTGACCCATAGGATCCAGGGCAACCCGCGGTGTTTGATGGGCTGTTTGTGTCGCCGACTGATCAACAATGGCACAAACACGCACGCCAAGACGACCCAGGGCGCTGAAAGACCCACAAACCAATAGAAACCCATGCGTGCATGATGGCACGAACAAAACAGGCTTTTTAATGAAGACCCCATTCCATTTTTTCGAGGATGAGGCATGCGCTTACGCACCCGTGCCATGAGTCAAAGTGTGTGAAATATATCAAGAAGTATGATGGGGTTCTTTAACTCCTGTTCAAGATGCGTGGCAACGGTCGAAACGAGGGGACCCTGTATGACACGGCGTGTCATTGCTTGATTTTCGTGGTGGCTGCCGTTACCATGGGCTTTGCCATTGCCATTTCCTCGCAAATCAATGAGCACAAGGAAAACCAGGTGCATTTTGTGGGCACACCCAACGTGCCGTCGGCCGTGGCCGCTTCTCCGGACACGCCCCTGACCCAGGTCGTAAATTTTGGTGAGGCGATCTGTGGCTCATGCAAAACGTACCCGCTGATTGCGGAAAACACCTTGACCGTGGGCACGGTCACGGTTTGTAACTCTCATGGCACGACGTACGTGACCTACCGCACGCCTCTGAACACGAATCAGACCCTGCAGTGGTTCATTTCCGAGATTTCGGTCCACGCCGGCTGCAGTGTGGGTGACATTCCCATGAATGAGGAGGGCATGCCCGTGTCCGCCAAATTTAACTACGTGGAAACGTTCAACCCTCCCTTGGCTGTCTGGACCGTGGAATTCCCGAACAAGGCCTGGGAGAATTGCGCCAAGAAAGACGATGGCAAGAAGAAGGGTCACGGTGAGAAGAAGGACGTGCGTGACGACGATCACGACGAGCACAACTGCGAGACCGTGATTGCGGCCCAGGCCGTGGTCACCAAGCTGTTTCCGGGTTCGAATGTCCAGGTGGACGAACGTGCCGCCTGGGCCAAGACCAAGAACTTTGACACGTGCATTTGGGCCTCGTACGCCTGCTACGATCCTCGCAAATGCAAGCCCTTTTGCCACAAGGACGACGACAAGAAGAAGGACAAGGACGATGATCGCGATGACCGTGAGGAGCATGAGCATGGTCACAAAAACACCAAGGGCCACGGCCACGAGGACGTGGTGGCAAAGCAAGCGGTGGAAGTCGAAAACAAGGTTTAAATCACCGTACGTGTTCATCAATAAATGTACCCAAAGCCTTACTCATGGAAAATACCAATTTCCGATCTGATTCCATGACTTGTCCCGCGTGGTAAAAGCGGGTGTAATCCGTGAGCGCATCCTCGTACCGGTGCAGCAGTCGAATGCCTTCCTTTTCCTCCAGCCCCAATCCCTGTAGCAATCCCTTGCCCCATTCTTCTAGGACCATGGGCTCGCCTGGCCCGCCCAAATAAGGCAGGGGAGGGTCAAGCATCAAGGATGAAGGTTCCGCCGTGTGACGCTGTGCCCATTGCACCAGGCCACGGGCCGCGTCACGGACTTGCATCTGTGCCCAACCCGCACGATCCGGTGAGGCTTCAATCAAATCCAGAATCTTTTCCGTGTACAGGAACAAGAGCGTGGTAAAAGTAGCCGGACCCTTGGGAAACGGACTACCCAAAAGGACAGGGGGCGCCGAAAAGGCATCTTCCAGTGACTGACCAATGTCTTCGGCTTCCACGTCACAACGCGTGGGTTGACGCATCATTTCTTCTCGGTTAACGAGTTGGGTCACAAAAAGGCGCACGCACAAGATGAAATCAATTAAATGGCTGCGCACATTGATGGAGTCATGGAATTGGTGCACGCGAATCCAATCGGTCAAGTCGTCAAAGGCTTGTTCCACACCGCGACGTGGCACGTCCCGTGTCACCAAGGGATCCGTGACGTAGGCACGCGCATTCTCGATCAAATGTTGGTCCAAGGCACTCAATGCCTCGATCCATCCTTCGGCCGTGGCCTTGGAAAGACCCTTGTCACGGAACCGGTTCCCCATGTCCGTGACGTTTGCGAACAAGGCCTTGGTCCATTTCTCCTGATCCGGGAACCGTAGCACATTGCGCAGCGCACGCACATGCTCACGAAACAAGATGGCAAACGAAGGTGCCACCGACGGTGGAACGTGGACACCGGTGGTGATCACGGTCACAGGCGCCACATCGTCCGTACCGGTGGAATAGTTGCTGCCCATGGATCCCGTTAATAAAAGGATGGACAAAATCCCCAATATATTGAATCCGTGTTTAAATAAGTGCTCGTCGTCGCAGTTCCTGTACGTTGAAAAAAAAAGCATGCGCGTGGTCATTCTACTGTTACTGTTGGCAGTGCCGGCCATCTGGGCAGGAAAGAGTCCCTCGGATCCCGCCACGCCCACGGTTCCCATTGATGTGAGCACGGATCCGGAAGCATGTAGCAAGGCCCTGGCTGCCGTCAAGACGGATTACGCGAATTTGGATCAAGCCCTGTTCCTGCGTGCAGTGAATTCACCGACCAAGTGTCAGGCCGTACTTCAGCAGTTGGATTTGAGCTACGACTTGACCTTGCCGGTACCCACGAACAGCAAATATTCCGCCTCATCCCGTGAAGTGCTGCGCGTGAAATTGATGGGATTGGGCACGGTTCTGCCTTACAAGGCATTTGCATTGATACCAGACACACTCTTGGATATTTATTCCTTGCGTCTATTGTAACTTTTCCACTTGTATTAAACGCATGTTCAATTGACTGATCTGTGTCCTTAACTGATCGTTTTCCATGGCCAATGCTGTGGTACGAATCGTCAATTCGTTGATGGCCGCAAACAGTACACCCAGCGCGTCCACCACTTGGTAACTCTTGTCATCCGAGCCACCCAGGCCAAAGGCCGCATGGAAATCCTGGGCCATTGGTCCCATGTGCGTGGCTTCCGTCGTGTCATTAATGTATTTCCACGTGGTAATCGGTACTTGATCTTGCAAACGCGCCAGGACATTCAAATCCGCGGGCAACGGCTGAATGTCCGTCTTAATGGCGCGGTCACTGGCAATGGTGCAAAAGTTGCTACAACCCGCGCAAGTGGCGGCCGCATTGATGGCATGCCAGCAATCTTCACCTGGACGCAATTCCACACCGTGCGTCGCGGCCGCATCGCTGTAAATGCGCACACCACGCGGGGCCACGAAAACAATGGATTGAGTGCCAGGCACAGCAATGAAACCTCCTGTGATCGGTCCCCAGACCAATTGTTCCGACTGGAAACCACCCGTGAAAGCACCACCCAACACCGTGGTATGGCTCACGGAATCCAAAACAACGTTTTGGCCATTGAGAATGACACTGTTGAGAATAGATGTGCCACCCGTGGTGGAAATAACATTTGAATTTCCGGTAAAGATAGCACAGTTGAAAATGGTACCCGTGGAACCCACATTGGTACGGAAGGCATTGGACAAGCCCGTGAAAATGGCGCAGTTATTGATTTGACTGCCTGCCGTAATGGTTTGAACCGTGTGGGTTTGTCCATTGGCAATGAGCACTTGGTTTATGAACGTGCCCGGTCCGGCCGTGATGGCGCTGAAGGAACCACCCAGGATAAGGTTGCCCACAAAAGAGCCCGCACCATTATTGGAAATGGCATTTCCATTGCCGTTGATAATCACGCAGTAATCCATGGTGCTGTTCGATTGGATCAAATTATTGGTGCCCAGTAGGATACCGCTGTGGGTGATGCTAAAGCTCGTCGCTCGCGTGCCAAAGGTCGCCATTTGGTTGTTCCGACCACTACCAATGAAGCAGCGTGTAATGATGGATGCATTGGCACCCGTGGTATAACCATTCAAGGCACCGCCCGCCAAGACACAATTGTTGATTTGTGAGGATCCGCCATTGGTCGTGTAAGTATGCAATTGGCCCGCACCCAGGAAATTGAATTGGATGGACGAACTGACGCCAACGGCGAGGTAAGCATTGGTACCGCCCGCACCCAAAAAGTTGGCATTCAAAAAGGAAGAAGGTCCTTGAGCGACCATGCCATTGTTGCTGCCCGCGCCCAGGAAACCAAAGTTATTTTGTGAGCTCAGTCCCAGGGTCCGGATGGAATTGAACTGTCCCGCGCCCAAGAAGGCATCGGCCACGGAAGAGGAATCACCCGAGACCGTCATGTCATTCGTAAAACCCGCGCCCATGAAGCTGTAAAAGTGGAACGCATTGGCACCATTGATCGTGTAGGTATTGCCCTGGCCTGCGCCCAGGAAGCACAGATTGATTTGTGATCCTACGCCATTGTTCGTAAAGGTATTTTGGTAACCGGCACCCAAGAAGGAATAGAAAATGGCCGAATTAACACCATTGGTAATGAAGGCACATTGAACGCCCCCAGCGAGGAACGAAGCTTCAATCTGTGAGCCAGTGCCTTGGGTCGTGATTTGATTGTTATTGCCCGCACCCAGGTAATTCTGGTCAATGGTGCTGTTGACTCCATTGGCGGACATTTTATTGGTGGAGCCGGTCCCCAACCAGTTGGTGATCATGATGGCGCCATTGGCATTGATCACAAAAAAGCTATCTTCGGCGCTGCCAATGGCACACGCTTCCATTTGAGCATTGATGAGATTAGGCACGATGCGCAGCAGGTTCCGGGCACCCAGGAGCAAACCCGATTGGGAAAGCACGGCACCTTGGCTTTCCACCAAGAGTTCATGATCGGTGCCCGCGAGAACGAAACACTGACTAATGGAGGCGTCCGTACCCGAGACTTGCGCCGTGTTTCGAAGGCCAGCCAAGATGACCGATCCTTCGATTTGTGCGCGAACGCCATTGGCATTGAAAAAGCCGGAATTGCCACCCCCAAACATGGAATTGGAAATGGAAGAATTGACGCCACTGGCCGTGAAACGATTGTTGTTACCCGCGCCCACGCCAGACCGTACGACTTGTCCATTTGCCATGGCCGTAAAACGACCATTGAAACCCGAAAGGATACCGCATTGCGTGATCAACCCCGTGGTCAAGGCATCGCCGGCAGTAAAGGACCCCGAGGAACCGGCCAAGATGCCAGATTCCAAAATTTGGCTGTTGGGACCCACCGCCCGGGCCTGGTTATTGAAGCCACCGCCAATGACCAGGTGCTTGATCAGGGCATTGAGACCCGACGTCGTCATCGTGCCGCTTTGACCCGCCAAAATGGCCGAAAGCAGGATTTGTCCACCAGGTAAGACAATGTTCATGGAATGGGACAAGCCCGATAGAATGGTGCACCACATGATTGTGCCTTCGTCCGCGCCCGTACCAATGATAAAGGCATGAGACTGCCCATTGACAATGGAGGAATATTGAACCTTGGATCCCACGCCATTAACAATCACGACGTGTTGAAATCCATTCAGAATGTCCACTTGTGAAATAACGGTGTTGTTTCCACGGGCACTCATCACGTGCGAGTCGCCATTGCCCACATTGGAAAGTTGTACTGTTGCGGCCACACCCGTGGTTTCTACCAAACTTTGAATACCATTGGATAGCGTCACATAGATGATTTTGCCGTCCGTATTTGTGACCTGGAACGTATTGGACTGTCCATTCAATAGGGTGACCGCAGCCAATTGTGCAAAATCGCCAGAAATCACCACGGTCTGGGTAATGCCACCCACGTGATTGTCCCGCAAATCGCATGTATTGGCGGCACTGCCATTACATTGCATCGTGTTGAATTGACCACCGAGCATGATGCATTCCTTCAAATGGCGCATCACAAGGCCGCGACCACCCAAGATAACCGATTGATCACACAGAAAACTCGGCGACGTCGCATCCGCCAGATGTCCCACACCACCAACCACCACCGTATTGAATGAAGTGCCAGTAATCGTCGTGGAATCGCTACCCAGAATGACCGTGTCAAATTGGACGAAACTCGACGTGCTGTAGGGATTGTTCATCCGTGCGCCATTGCTGCCCGCCACAAAGACGTTCTTCAACGAGCCCACGCCACTGAGACGGTTGTCTTGGCCACCCAGCGCCGTGCAAAACGTGCAATTGTCCATGATTAACTGGGCACCGCCCATCAAACTGCTTTCCGTCGACGTGGTCATGGCCAATTGGAAACCGCCTAGGACCACGGCATTCATGGAGAACGCCATGCTATCCGCGTTACCTAACGATCACATTAGTGATTGTTGTCGATTCTAAACGAATGTTCTTACCACCACCCATAAATCCCTGTGTGCTATTGGCCATGCTTCCATTGTTGCCACCCGCCATGACACTCCTTTGGGAATTGGTCATCGCGCTTCCACGGCCATGCACAATGGCACTGCTCGTGGAAAGGGCATCAATGGCACTGCTGCCCGTGGTGCCGATCACCATGGCCTTGTTATTGGGCAATTCAATTCGGAACGGTCCTGGAAGGGTGCCCGTGGCCTCGAAAATGTCGACGGTGATCATCTTGATGCGATCCGGGGGCGTGCAATCGAGCCAACGGCACCCGCATCGGGTGCAATTGGGCGCCAATGTCACGGCATCGCAAATGTTCTTACCACCGCAGCCAATCAGGCCTTGATCAAAGTTGGTGCACTTGGTAATGTTGCAACATTGATCAAACTGGCCCTGAACCAGGTAGACGCTGGCCACCCAGGCCACCACCCACACCGAAAGATGCATGTTTCCGTGGTACAGCGTGCACGTGAAAACACAATGTATGGTGGCATGGTTTACTTTTCATTGCTGATACACAAGAGTGCCAATTCAAGCTGATGATCCGCATTATGGATCATCATACTCTCTTGAATCGTACACGGTATCCTTTCCTTGTAGGATTTACCATTGATGCCCATGACCGTGCGCATAAGATTCACGATGGGTGTCCACGCCGTTTGTCCGGGCCGCCACGCATAGCAATTGCTAAAGGCCAGGACCCACACCGTGGTACCATTCGAAAAAATGCCTCGAATTTCGTGGTCGTTCATCACCCATGGCGGCAATTGCGTCACCGTGGGTCGCTCCGGGTTCTCGTCCAACAAGTAGAGATGTTCGTTCCAATGAATCATGTACTGGTCATTGGTCAAGAACCAATAAAGCTCGATTCTCCCTGTTTGACGGTGTCACTCATGAAAAATGATTTTAAAACGAGACGGTTTACCTTTGGTACAATGACCCTCGGGGAAAACAAGGGCCTGTTCGGTGTGCTTCCATTCCACCTTGCTATGGCTTGACACAGGGTCGTAAACCAAACGAAACAGACCCACATCACATGTGTTCTCATTGTTTTCAACGGCAATGCCAAAACCATTGTCCATGACGGCTTCGTAGCCATACAGGAGTTCTTGTGAGAGTTGATGGGCCTCCTCATGCTTTTGCATATCAAACGTCTGAATAATCTGATCGTCCATGGACACACGATGGATGATTTGCTTCTTGAAAAAGACCACGTAGCCGTTGAGAACACCATTGTACCGCACCGAGACCAAACACCCTTTTTCATGCGTGTCGGGGTCGGTGAGACTTGTATGATGGGTTTTGACCTCGCCTGCGGCATTGATCGTCAAAAGGCACGTCTGTTTGCTCCATTTGAGTTGGCTGAGCGTCGCCAAGCCAGGCAACTGAATGTCATTCATATTGATGGGGTTTCACGGCTTCTCTTTACTTTTTTAACTAACCAAATGCTAACATCCGTGAATTCTAACATGACACTAACTTATTTTTGGGGAACGCGCTGGTATGCATACGGCTTTCCCGCAACCGCGGCCGTGCGCGTGGCCGCACGACGGCGACGGTTGATCATCACAAAGACACAACAGCAGATCAGAATGCCTATTGCGACGCCCACCGCAATGGCCACGGAATGGTTCTCGTCTTCCTCTTCTTCGTTATGGTCGCCATTATGATCGTGATCATGCTCGTCACAAGGGGCGTCCCATTCAGGGTTGCGTCGCTTCTCACCCTGGTCATCCCATGTGTACTTGAGCAGGCATCGTCCACAATGATCCAAGGATTTGTGACCATTGACAACGCCAGAGCAGTCCGTGCACGTGGAATTATCACCTGATCATCACGTTAGTGAGGGTCATTGTTTAACATTCGTCTAAACGAATGTTCTTACCTCCGCACACGCCGCAGGCATCCCGTTGCACGAGCGAGTTCGGGCCTTGGCAGGGTAGGCACGATTGGCCATTGCCTCCGCAAATGCCACAGGCATCCAATTGCTTGCCCGATCCAAACACACCGTCGCAACCCGTGCATTGCGATCCATTACCTCCGCATGTGCAGCAGGCATCGAAAACGACGTGTGAGTTCGTGACGTTGTTGCATCCGCGACACGTGCTATTGTTTCCTGTTTCATGCGTTAATGCGTGAAACATTGTTTGCATTCGTCGACACGAATGTTCTTACCTCCACACACGCCACAGGCGTCCAAGGTCTTGTTCGAGAAGGGTACGTGGTCACAGCCAAGGCACGTCGTATTGAATCGTGGATCCTTGGGCAAGAGGCAACGGCCACAAACATCCACGCGTGCACCCGAGAAGGGAACGCCTGATCCCATACGTCAATCGACGATCATCATCGTAAAATATCACTTACCATCACAGCCCTTGCATGTGGAATTGTCACCGCCGCATACGCCACAGGCATCAAAGCGAACACCGCTGTTTTCCACACCATCACAGCCAAGGCACGCGGGCTTGGGTTCGCGATCCTCATCATCATCGTCACTGTCGTCACGATCGCGATCTTCATCATCATTATCATCATTATCGTCACGGTCTTCGTCTTCCCAGTCGTCACGGTTGCGAACCGGTTGGCCGTGGTGTTCGCATGGCCTGAGGCAAGCCAATGGATCTTCTTCTTCCTCATTGTCACGATCATCCTCGTTGAAACGGGACGGACGACCATGGTGAGGAGAAATGCAGACACCACAGAGATTGTACGTGGCATTGGAGTAGGGCTTTCCGTCACAGCCGAGGCAGGACGTACCGTTTCCGCCACACAGACCACAAATGTCCTTGGTCTTGCCAGAACCCATCACGAAATCGCAACCGGCACAGGTGGAATTGCTACCCCCGCAGACGCCACAGGCATCCATGACCTTGCCCGAATTGGCGATTCCATCACAGCCAAGGCACGTGGAACCGTTTCCACCACAGACACCACAAACGTCGCAAACCTTGCCCGAGAAGGGAATGTCGTCACAGCCGAGGCACGTGGTACCATCGCCTGACCCTCACGTTAGTGATAACATTCGTCTAAACGCATGTTCTTACCACCACAGACGTTGCAGGCATCAAAGGTCTTGTTCGAATTGGGCACTCCATCGCAGCCGGCGCACGTGGAACCGTCGCCCCCGCAGACACCACAAGCATCAGGGAAGGCATTGCCGAGTGGAACACCCATGCAATCCAAGCAAGTCGAGTCATTGCCAGCGCACACGCCGCATTCGTCGAGGACCTTGCCGGAATTGGGTACACCTAATGCACACGTTAACGTGTGCGTTAGTGGTGATTGCACTTACCATCGCATCCGCGGCAATTGTCGCCCCACATGGGGGAATTCGGCAGGGCGCAGAGACCACAGGGGTCAAAGGACGGGCACGCGCAACGACGGCAGAACGAAACCGTGATTTCGTTCGTTTCTTCGCCTTCCAAACTAATGGAGGTATTGGCCAATTGCCGTGTGACATGGTTTTCCGTGTAGAACGTCATGGTGGGCAGACCCAAGGGATTGATCGCCAAACCAAAGGCATTGGGAATCGGGAAGGTCAAACGAATGCACAGGAGACGGTCATTGGGCAGGGGACCCAAGGCAAACGTCACAATGGACGCGCCATAGGATGTCAAATGGAACTGGCCTTGGCCCGTGGCATTCGTGTAGCGGAAGGAATCACCCGTGTACGAGTAATAGCCTTCCGAGGGGTTGTTGCTGCCCGCGGGCACGATCAAGGCCGCGGAAGAATTGGCCAAGTGATCGGAATTCAGGTACAGGGCCATGTCACCACCGCTGTCACCAAAGTGCGTGACAATCACCAAGAAGAGCTCATTGGTGCCCGTGGTCTTGGCAAAGAAGACGCTGACGCCCGGAACGGGACTCAAGTCCACGGGTGGATTCGGTCCCGGGGGATCGTACACGTTCAGGGTCGTCAAATCCGTGCCATCCAGAATGTCCAGGGCCGTGACATGGAAGTCGGCGGGATTGACAATCGTGGTACTGTACGACGAAGTGCCTGAATGTTCTTCATCACCGGTTTGCACGGCGAAGAAGCTCGTGAATTTGCTGCACTGGCGGCAGGAATTGCCATCTCCTCCGCAAACACCGCATTCGTCAATCTCCAAGCCCGAGAAGGGATGACCTGCAAATGCAATTAATTGCATTTGCATTGGTTGTTCGTCACTTACCATCGCATCCGAGGCAAGGCTGGCCAAAGGTTGGGTCATTGGGCAGTTTGCAGTCGCCGCAAACATCAA
>Ga0265336_10000945_pt1 | contig 14633 bp, 10 predicted proteins | sample 42119metaG_FD_193583 | JGI IMG/M metagenome (GOLD analysis project Ga0265336, IMG submission 193583) | Rhizosphere microbial communities from Carex aquatilis grown in University of Washington, Seatle, WA, United States - 4-21-19 metaG | ecosystem: Host-associated > Plants > Roots > Rhizosphere...
AAGCCGAGGGTGATGAGCTGATTTTTAAAAGTATCCGGCGCTGGCGGTGGATTTTTTTTCTTGTGGCGCTTACTCACACCTATAGTATACGCTATTGGATTTTTGCCTTTGTGTATAAAAAAGCCCGCGGCCTGTGCAATTGCGACAGACCACGGGCAGGTGTGGAGACAAAGAAAGGACTAGAATTGACGGGGAGTTACGCGACGACGGCGTGCCGACACTTGCGGAAGGCGCCGTAAGCACCTAGGCCCACCAACATAGAGATGCCGCTCCACACAGACGCAGGAAGCGGTGTGGGGCTACCCGTGCCGACGACGACCGTCATGTTGTCGGAGGCGAGGAGTGAATCGGCGTTCTGGTTGGCGCCGCGAAAGACATCCAACTGGAAAGTGTAGGTGTTATTGGCGTTCATGTCGTAAAACGACGCGAGCGGAAAGTCACCGAAGTTGGGATTTTCCGACTGCTGAACACCCCACTGCCCCGCACTCTCAGGCGTCGTCTTGCCGGCACTTCCCCAGCCCGAATCGTCGCCCCAGTAGGTAAGCGGGTTAATCGTCACCGTGTTGCCACCGATGTCGGTAATGGTCAGGGCGGCGCTAATGTCGGCCAACGTCAGCAAACCAACGCCACTCGGCTGGAGGTCAATGGAAAACTCATAATTCCACGCCGCCCGATTGGCAGCCGACGGCCCGCCGGAAGTGACCGCAGTTTCGGCGCCGGTAACCACATTGTAGGTACTGGTCGGCGAATCAATGACCGCCGGATTCTGCCGGTACTTGGCCCGCAAACCGAGCTCAATACCGCCGTTGTTGACGACGGTGAATCCGCCATTCGGATTTCCACTGCCGTCATACCAGCCGGGGTCAGCCGAACTGGTCGGCGATGCCAAACTCGCGTCGTAGACCGTCGCCGCAAAGAGGGGCGAAGCGCCCAAGACAAACGCGGCCAAGATACCAAAACCGAGGTGCAGCTTCATAAGAAGCCTCCAAAAAAAAAGAATCCCACAGATGTGCATCGAAACGCTCGACCCACAATCATGTATTGAAGAACAAAAACCCCATAGGGAGTAATGCTGTCACAATATATAACACCTTTTCAAAATTCGGTCAATCCCCGCTTCTAGTATAGAAAAGGTATGAGGCGTTTAGTTCTTTTAAGATACGCCGGATACTGCTCTGGGAATTGAGAGAGCATTAATTGTTCTTCAATGTGGGCGCTAAACACAAAATAGACCGCACTACCCAGAACTACCAAAAACCACACCGTACTTGAGGAAAAGGCCGAGCCAAGGGCCGCCAGCAAGATACCCGAATAGATAGGATGCCGGATAAAACGATATGGACCGCTCGTCACAAGCTCGGGCTCTTGCCGCACTGTCATGGGCATGCCCCAGTTGCGACCAAGGTGCACTCGCGCCCAAATAGCCAAGCCGAGGCCCGCCGCGCAAAGCAGAACACCAAGAACGTTGAGTGTTGGCCCGAAGACAACCGCGCTCGAGCTATCAAAAAAATGTCTAACGGACTGAAACTGCAGAATAAAAATGATAATCACCATAATCAATAACCGGGGGATCCAGAAACTGCGCAATCGGCTATAACCCTTTACGCTCTTTTTTGCTTGGAGCGCCGAAACAAACCAATAGATGATAAAAAGGAGCCAAAAAATGACAATTATTTGGGTAAGAATTTGCGTGAGCATGGTGGTCATGTGTTAAAGGCTAAAATCATGGCTTTCTCCCGCTTTCATGCCCGTAAAAGTAATGCCGTGCTCGCTGAAAATCTTTGGCAAAATGGTATTCACAAGAGTAGAACTATTCATAGCATCATGCACTGGAAAGGCCTGTTTTGGCTTCACTGCTAATGCGTAACGGATGGCATCAGGAATTTTACACCACGGCCCGGCCACCGGCAAAGCCAAAATCTCCACCACTACGCCCGGCTGATGAAAAGAATCCCCTGGAAAAAAGAGCGCCCCATCAATGAGATAGCCCGTGTTTTGCACCTGGCCAATTTCTTCAAAAATCTCCTCATGCCTACCGTCAAAAGCGGCAAAAGCCACACCCGTAACATCTAGCGTGCTAGCACCCTCAAGAACCGTGTAGGAGATTTTCAACGCGTCTAGCTTTTTACCTACACCGGAATTAGTAATAACAATCGCCTTGGGATTGTGCGTAAGAACTTCCTGTACCGACTCAGTGTGGAAGTGGTCGCCATGTTCATGGGTAATGAGCACCACATCAATACCCGTGAGCGTGTTTTGCTCGGTGGAATAGGAGCCGGGATCCGTTAAAATAGTCAGCCCGCTGGTTTTGATAAGGAGGCAACAATGGCCGATTTTTTTAATGGTCATATGACAATAATAACACGAGGGGAGGACGAATGGTTACAATAAACCATGAAAAAATCCCCTTGGCATTAAAACCGCGGAGACTTTTTCCAAAATGGCGAGTATTACATCTGTGAACCCTTCGGCTTCATGGCCGCGGCCACAATCAAATAGAGGGCACTCAAACCAACAAGCCCGTACACGATTGCTGAAATCATGGAACCAACACCAAAAATTGAATCAACCACATTATAGCCAACCGAGACCAAACCCCAGTTCAAGCCGCCGATGATGACGAGGATGAACGCAATCCAACCCAACGTGCTCATTTGCTTCATAGTGATGAGATATTAGAAATAATGCCTGACTGTTTAATTATACCGCTTCCACAGTGATGTAAAAGCGACCTGTGTATAACTCAATTTTAAGAAAAAGCCCCGCGCCTTATAAAAAGAAACGGGGCGGACTATAAAAACAATTGACCAAAGCACGATCAGGTGGCAGCGAAATTGATGATGGACACAATAGAAGTACGGTCTAGACGCAGTTCGTGTACAGTCGAAACATTTAAAACACAAATGATGGCGGCACAACGGTCACCCTGTTCGGTCAACAAACTCACGAACTCCTTCAAAGGGAGAATGTCTTCGGGGCGTAAAACGTCCTTAATCATTGCCCACCCTCGACCATCCCCTCGGGCGGAAAACTTAGGATGCTTCAGCGTGAGCACCTCTTCCTGGCTCACCCGAGAAAGTACCCGGCATCCGCGTTCATAGAATGTCTCAAGAACGCGTGTGATGGGTGTGCTATTGCCGGGCAATGCGCAAAAACCAGCCAAGTTAGTACAACACGCAGCGTGGTTAATGAGCGTTGCGAGACCCCGAGCAACTTGCCCACAAAGATCGAGGTGATTCTCAAAAGGGCTGGGATTCCACGTAAACCCGGATTCGTGAGGTTGGTAGACACTAAACCACGTGAGCAAATCCAAACCGGTAGAATACTTAGGCTGTCCATGTTGCTCCGGCACACAACAAAGTCCATCTTGTAGATGTGCGGTCATGTAAACTCTCCTTTTGTTAAAAATCAATGTGCAAACACGAATCTCGACTTCCTGACCAACAATAGCGCGCGTGACAGAAGGAGTAAAGGCACAAAAGCCCCGCACACATTGACTTTACTGTTAAAATGACCTACAATACAGGCAGGTGGCTTCTTTGCATGTTGCACGGAAGCGCATATAGGTAGGCCACTTTTGGAGAACACACAATGCTCATCAACAAGAAAAACGAATGGGGAATGAAACTGATGTGGGCGCTCATTATTAGCCTGGCACTTCCCCTCCTCTACAAAACCATTGTTGTCGGGTGGGCGGAAACGCTGCTCGCCGTCCAGAGAGCGGAAAGTTATGCATTCTGGGCCGTACCAATTTTGTTCGCACTCATCATCACTAGTTATCACTGGGGTACCTACGAAAAGGCCAGCGAGTTCTTCCGGGAAATCTGGAACGACTTCTTGGCAAAATAACGGCAACGTCGCCCCACACAAGCAAAACGCCGACCTCACGAGAGGCGGCGTTTTTTCTTGCCTACGGTAATTAAGGTTGGACCCCTCAGTAACCGGTGCCTGACCCTAGTTGTCCGGCGTGGCGGCCCACGTTTTGTTGAAATCGGCCTGCCATTTTTTCATCATTGGGTCATCTTTCGGCGCCTTTTTCACATCCGCGGCCATTTTAGGATGAGCCTTTTCCAAATGCTTCATACCCACGCTCATCATCTCCTCGGGAGTATTGGCTGAAAGCTTCGTGTCGCATCCCCCACCCATCTGTTTGCACGTAAGTGTTTTCATATGTTTTTATGATTATTTTATAAAGACCAAGACAATAGTATAGCGAACTCACACCGCTTGACGCAATTACCGTTCTTTGCTATAATCTACGGGTAACTTCATATCTCCAGTGTTTCGTTGCCTGAGCCCAGTCCTACAATAAGCGCTCAACAATCGTGGCGTAAGCCTTCCAAAACCCTCGAGAGGCAGCCACGATTTATTCTTAACGGCTTCAGGTTATAGGCCCCGTTTGTGGGCCTTATAAGCAGTATGTATAACAACACTCCAGGCCGCTCATCCGGCTCGCATTCTTCGTTTAATAAACCAATATCGCGCGGGCCTTCTTTCGGCTCACGCGGTTCATATAACCCTCGTTTTAGCGGGGCGCCTAGCCGTGGTCGCTTCCCTGCTCGCCGTATCGCGCCTCGCATTGACGTCTCCCGCTACATTAATAAGAGCGCTGTGCCTGTGGCACCAACTGCACCCTATGTGCCCGAGCACGCCTTCGATGATTTTGCCATTACTGAAAAACTCAAGGCTAATATTATAACTAAGGGCTACACCACCCCTACCCCCATCCAGGATAAATCCATTCCTGTGGTTTTGGCTGGCTCCGACATTGTTGGCATTGCCAACACGGGCACCGGTAAAACTGCCGCCTTTTTGATTCCGCTTATTAATAAAGTACTGCTCAACCCACGTGAACTGGTGCTCATTGTGGTGCCGACCCGCGAGCTTGCTATGCAAATTGACGAGGAGCTCAAAGGCTTTACCAAAGGCCTCGGCCTCCACTCTGTTGTTTGCGTCGGTGGAGCATCCATTACTATGCAATTGCGGGCGCTGCGCCTCTTCAATAACTTCGTTATTGGCACACCTGGCCGCATTAAGGACCTTATTGACCGTCGCGCCCTCAACTTGGCCGGTTTCAAAACCGCCGTTTTAGACGAAGCCGACCGCATGCTGGACATGGGCTTCGTCAACGACATGCGCCGTATGATGGGCCAAATGCCAAAGGAAAAACAAACCCTTTTCTTCTCTGCAACTATGTCGCCGGAAGTTGAAGGACTTATCAAAGAATTCCTCCGCAACCCGGTGCGCATTTCCACCAAAACCGGCACCACCGCCAAAAACGTTGAGCAAGACGTTGTTCGCGTTGCCCCCGGCCGCGACAAGCTTGATACTCTCCACGACCTTCTCAAAGGCCCCGGCTATGAGCGCGTTTTGATTTTCGGCCGCACCAAGCACGGTGTGGAACGCCTCTCCCGCACCCTCGTTGAGCGCGGCTTCCTCTCAGCTTCTATTCACGGCAATAAAAGCCAGCCTCAGCGCGAGCGCGCCCTGGCCGACTTCAAAAATAACCGCGCTAAAATCCTCGTCGCCACCGACGTTGCCGCTCGTGGCCTCGACATTAACGACATCACCCACGTCATCAACTACGACCTGCCTGCCACCCACGACGACTACATCCACCGCATCGGCCGCACCGGCCGCGGTAATAAGAAAGGCAAAGCCCTTACGTTCGTAGAGTAATTAACCGGGGTCAGGCACCGGTTATTCGGCCTTCTGCTCTTCTATTGCCTCATCAACTTCGTCCAGGTCAACTTCAATCGCTTCCTTAATTTCTTTTTCAGCCTTCGTTAAAATTCTATCGTGCCGTAGATTTTGGAGGATTTCCAAATGTTTTTCTAAGCGCTTCTTCAAAAGAAGTAGTACTTTTGAGGTGCCATCTTTGAGCAAGACACTTCGTATCCTAATACCGCTCTCTGAATTGGCATGATGGCGGCCCAGGAAATATGCCGCGAGAAGAAGGACGATGAGAATGAGCAGGGCAATAATTCCGAAATTAAGCGCCACAAACGTGTGCGAGCCAATAGTGATCAACAATTGCGATGTGGCTGTGGTGTAGAGACGCGCCGACGACACTTTTGCATTGCCGGAGCCGGCTTCGGCCCACACGGTGTAATCGCCAGCCGCCAACGGACTGGTTGCCACAGAAAAGCTGGAATCGGAACCAGAGGTTGTTTGTAGGGCAACTGGGTTGTCAAAATTATGCTTCACATTGATAGTGATAGTGGTATTGGGACTCTGCGCAACGCCGCTAATAAGAAGCGGCTGGTTCGCAGGAACAATTCTGGGCAATGCGCTAAGCTGTGGCACCAGAATGGCGGTGGCGTGGAAACTACCCGAGGCCGAAGCACTATTGCCCGCCCGGTCAACAGCCACCAATTTCACGGTGTTGTCACCGGAGGCATCAAACGGCAGAGCATAACTGCCGCCCGCAAAGTCGGCAGCGGAAATCGTTTTTACCAAAGCATCATTTATATAAATATCGTAGTGGTCAATGCCGGAGGTTATGTCCTGAACCTGAGCGCTCATAGTGAGCACTTTAGCAGTATCGTCATAAGAAAATACTGCGTTGTTTTCCTGCGGAGCGGTGGTGTCTATTCTGGCGATATACGTACTTACTGGCCCCCAAGCATTTTCGTTATGAGCGCGGATTTTGAAATACCAAACTCCGTCCGCCAAGTCGGTAACGGTTTTCTGAGTAGTGGCAGGATTATAAATAACGTGCGGCACGCCACTGGTTGTGTTATCAATCGTCGTTTGTACCTCATCTACGCCATCAGGAAGAACCCATTGGAATTCTGGACTACTGTTGTTATACCATTGGTCCTGGTTAGGATGAGTAGGTGAAGAAATCTGTAGTGCGAGGGCATCGGAGGAAGTGGTTGGGGGCGGAGGCGTTGGAGCCACTGGCGCGACAGGCGCCACTGGCGTGGGAGCCGCGCTCGGCCCAATAGTAAGCGCCACCCCTTTTTGACCATTAAGAACATTGGTGCCCAAGCCGTCGTTGGCCCGCACCGCATCGTCACTAGAAAAAACCAAATTGGCCTGGCCGGCCTGTTTTGCCCTGACTAAAATAGCCACAACGGCGCCGCTTGCGCCAGTGTAGCCGGGAGTAGGCACTCCTCCATTAAACGTAATGGTGCCTGCCGTGTTTGAAAATGTCGGATTCTGCACCCACAAAGAGAAAATGGAACTTGCACTGTTTACCGAAACAACACTCAAGAGGGCCGCTGGAAAATTAATTGTTGCCTGCGCATTATTTATAGCTACGCCTTGAGAATCTACCGTCACTAATAATGTGGCAGTGTCGCCCGGCGCGAGCGTTGTTACGTTTGAGGCAATTTGCAGAGTGGCGGCGTGCACGCTACCGTATCCTAAAAAGAATACGCCGAGCGAAATTAGTGCACTACCATATAGTATTTTATTTTTTAACATACTTTTTGTAGCGGAACCAAAGAGCCACGCTTACCAAGCAGAGCACACCAACGGCCGATAGTAGAATAAGTATATCATTTTGCTCATGGGCAGATTGGGGAGATGTTTGGCTTGTAGCGTTAGTGGTTGGCAAAGGCACAACAATTCCCGGGCTCTGCCGATTAACCGCAATGGCGATCGGCTGAGCCGTGACGTTCTCCTCGGTGCCCTGTCCATTATTAAGATAGACCGCGCCATTAGTTAACGACATTTGCACTGTGCCCGCCACGGCGGGTTTAATGCGCAAGCGAAAAAGGAGACCCTCGTGGTTAAACCCTCCGGGAATGCCGCCCGTAAAACTCACACTCGCCGTATCTGGGCTGTAATGGGGGGAAGTAGGCCAGAGACTTAAAAGAGACTTAGCTGTATCCGCCTCAACTGAAAGCTGGTCGCCGGCTATCCCCCCAAAATCAACAGAACCCTGTACGACGTTGAGATTTTGCGATTGAGGATCAACGCGAACTTCAACGATAGTGGCGGTATCTCCTGACACGGTATTCGGTACGACATTGAAAGTGATAAGAGCGGCCCGCGCGTCATGTGGCGAAACAAGTGCGCACAAGGCCGCAATTCCGATTACAAAAAAAGAAAAAAGTGAGTTACGCATGGTCATACAACGTTAGTCTTTTAGCGCAAGGGCTGTGTCTGTCCATTCATAGAGCATAATTGAAAAGTCTATGGAATCGACCTTGTTGTCGTGGTTAATATCTACCGAAGAATTTTTATATGGAGCCTTTGTTCCCCAAAATGCCAGGAGGATGGAGAAATCAATCGCGTCTACTCTGCCATCATGGTTAAAGTCGGATGTTGTCAATTTAGAATTCACTAAATTAGGAGTGGCGACTACCAGGTTGCCCCCTCCACCTCCTCCCCCTCCTCCACCGCCACCTCCACCACCTCCTCCCCCGCCGCCATTAGTAGAAACGGGAGCGGTTGCGGTGAATGACTGGTCGGCCGTAGAAAAGCTGGAGCCAAATTGGACATTTAAATGAAACCAATAATTTCCGGCATTTGGCACCGTGGAATTGAGCGTTGTGTCAAAATTTTGACCGGGCTGGATAAGCTTGGCATTCTGGCCGTCAAAAATGTCGGCGCTACCGCACGAGCCCACCTCTGAACTGGTGACGCACCAGTTATATGTGTATTCAGATTGGGCCTGGCCTTCGTTGGTTATTCTAATCGCCGTGGAAATATTCGGAGTGGTTAGGCTCGGGAAACTCTGGATGAGGACTTGCGCTGGCGAGCCCGGCGTCGCGCTTACCACACCAGAAGGTGTGCCTTGATTGATGGCATTTTTAGCAATCACTCGGAAATTATACGCAACGTCGTTGGAAAGGCTCGTCACTGTTGTGGCAGGCGTAGTTCCTACTCCATCATCAAATATGGCCCAGGTGCCACCCGTAGCTAATTCGTATTCAACAATGTAGTCGGCGATTGAGGAGCCCCCATCAGAAACGGGCGCTGACCAAGAAAGACCAATGCTACTGTCGGCGACTGTGGCTGTGAGGTTTTGCGGCGCGCTTGGAATACTTGCGGGCGTAATGGAGTTACTTGTTCCCGATGATGTACTCGTGCCTTCCGCGTTAGTGGCGCTAACGGTAAATGTATATGGTGTGCCGTTAGTGAGGCCGGTGACCGTGGCTACCGTAGAACCGCTCATGGCACTATGCAAGCCATCGTTGGAAGTAACCGTGTAATACAGGATGGTTGAGCCGCCGTTGAACGACGGGGCCGACCACGAAACAGTGGCGCTCGTATCGCCGGTCACGGCCGCAACGTTGGTCGGAGCGTTTGGAACGGTCGCCGGCGTTGTTGCGTTGCTGGAGAGTGAGGAGGTGCTTGTGCCAACCGAGTTCGTGGCAGTCACCGTAAAGGTGTAAGTGGTGCCGTTAATGAGGCCAGTGACGGTGATGGGCGAAGCGCCGCCCGAAGCAGTGTGACCATCGTTGGAAGTAACGGTGTATGAGGTGACCGTGGCGCCGCCAGTATTGCTTGGCGGAGTGAAGGTGACCGTGGCATTGCCATTTCCGCTAGTGGCAGTGACGCTCGTCGGCGCGTCGGGAACAGTAGCAGGCACGACTGAATTACTTGTACCTGAGGACGTACTGGTTCCAACAGCGTTGCTGGCGGTGACCGTGAACGTGTAGGTGGTGCCATTAGTGAGGCCGGTGATTGTTATAGGCGACGAGCCACCGGTTGCGGTGAATCCTCCGACATTTGAAGAAACCGTGTATGTCGTGATGGCCGAGCCGCCAGTGTTGCCAGGCGCTGTGAAAGTAATTGTGGCTTGGCCGTTGCCACCGGTGGCTGTGCCGATCGTCGGCGCATTCGGAATGGTAGCCGGCGTTACTGAATTAGTGGTGGCTGAAGGCGTGCTCGTACCAGCTGAGTTTGAGGCGGTCACCGTAAACGTATACGTGGTGCCATTAGTGAGGCCGGTGATTGTTATAGGCGAGGAACCACCCGTTGCCGTGTGCCCGTCGTTGGAAGTGACGGTGTAGTAAGAAATCGTGGATCCCCCATTATTTCCGGGAGCCGAGAACGTGATAGTGGCTTGGCCATTTCCTCCGGTTGCCGTGCCAACAGAAGGCGCATTCGGAACTGTGGCCGGAGTGACCGAGCCACTAGCAGACGAGGCAGTGCTCGTGCCTGCAGAATTGGTGGCGGTAACCGTGAACGTGTATGCAGTGCCGTTGGTAAGGCCGGTGACGGTGATTGGAGATGAACCGCCATTTGCCGTGTGGCCGTCGTTTGAGGTAACCGTATAGGTAGTGATTACGGAGCCACCGTTATTTCCGGGCGCGGTGAATGTGACGAGCACCTGACCATTACCGCTCGTGACCGAACCGATTGTGGGCGCATCAGGAATAGTCGCTGAAGTGACTGAATTACTGGTGGCCGAAGCGGTACTCGTGCCCACGGAGTTGGTCGCGGTAACCGTGAACGTGTAGGTCGTGCCGTTGGTGAGGCCGGTCACCGTAATCGGCGAGGAACCGCCGGTTGCGCTGTGGCCGTCGTTAGAAGTGACGGTGTAGTACGAAATTGTTGCCCCTCCATTATTTCCGGGAGCCGAGAACGTGATGGTAGCCTGACCATTGCCGGAAGTGGCGGTACCTATGCTTGGAGCATTAGGAACAGTAGCTGGCGTGGCCGAATTAGAAGCGCTTGAAGCCGTACTCGTACCAGCGGAGTTGGAAGCCGTCACCGTAAAAGTATACGACGTGCCGTTGGTGAGGCCGGTCACCGTAATCGGCGAGGAACCACCCGTTGCGCTGTGGCCGTCGTTGGAACTAACCGTGTAATAAGAAACGCTCGCGCCGCCGTTATTTCCGGGAGCCGTAAACGCGACGGTGACCTGACCATTTCCGGCAGTGGCGGGGCCAATTGTCGGCGCGTCGGGAACCGTTGCTGGCGTAACTGAATTACTTGCGGCGGAAACAGTGCTTGTTCCTACTCCGTTGGTAGCCGTTACGGTAAATGTGTATGTAATACCGTTGGTGAGGCCGGTCACCGTAATCGGCGAGGAACCGCCCGTTGCGCTGTGGCCATCGTTTGAGGTGACGGTATAATACGAAATTGTTGAGCCGCCATAATTTACCGGTCCGGAGAAAGAGATTGTGGCCTCGCCAGGACTTTGTGTTGCCGTGCCAATGGTTGGAGCGTCAGGAACAGTCGCTGGCGTCACTGAATTTGAAACCGAAGAAGCGGTGCTTGTGCCGGCCGCATTCGTGGCAGTCACCGTAAACGTATAGGTGGTGCCATTCGTCAGGCCAGTAATTGTTACGGGCGAAGAACCGCCCGTGGCAGTGTGACCATCGTTGGAACTAACTGTGTAATAAGAAACTGTGGCCCCTCCATTATTTCCGGGAGCCGTAAAAGTAATGGTTGCTTGCCCGTTTCCGGAAGTAGCCGTGCCGATAGTTGGCGCATTCGGAGCCATGGCAGGAGTGACCGAGTTAGTCACGCTGGAAGCAGTGCTGGTACCCACGGCATTACTTGCTGAGACGGTGAATGTGTAGGTCGTACCGTTAGTGAGGCCGGTTATTGTTATAGGTGACGAACCGCCCGTGGCAGTGTGACCGTCATTAGAAGTGACAGTATATGAAGCCACAGTGGCTCCCCCATTATTTCCGAGTGTCGAGAACGAAATCGTGGCCTGCCCGTTTCCGCCAGCGGCAGTCACACCGCTAGGAGCATCTGGAACTGTAGCTGGCGTAACTGAATTTGAAACGGAAGAAGATGTACTGGTGCCCACACTATTAGTAGCGGTAACTGTGAATGTGTAGGTTGTACCGTTACTTAGTCCCGTAATAGTAATTGGGGATGAACCGCCGGTTGCCGTAAATCCGCCAATGTTTGAACTGACTGTGTAATACGTAATTGTGGAGCCTCCATTATTTCCGGGGGCCGAGAAAGAAATGGTAGCCTGACCATTGCCGCCAGTGGCGGGCCCAATTGTCGGCGCGTCGGGAACCGTTGTCGGCGTCACTGAATTTGAAACTGAAGAAGCTGTACTTGTGCCAACCGCGTTCGTAGCGGTCACCGTAAACGTATAGACCACACCATTAGTGAGGCCGGTCACCGTAATCGGCGAGGAACCGCCGGTTGCGCTGTGGCCGTCGTTGGAAGTGACGGTGTAGTACGAAATTGTTGAGCCGCCATAATTTACCGGTCTGGAGAAAGAGATTGTGGCTTCGCCAGGAGCTTCTGTTGCCGTTCCGATGGTTGGAGCGTCAGGCGTCGTGGCCGGCACGACTGAACCGCTTGTGCCAGAAGGAGTACTTGTGCCAGCACCATTGGTCGCGGTCACCGTGAATGTGTAGGTCGCGCCGTTGGTGAGACCGGTAATGGTGATTGGTGAATTACCACCCGTCGCGGTGTGCGGTACGTCGGTCAGGGAATTGGAAGTGACGGTGTAATAGGTGATATTTGAACCATTGTTATTTGGCGCAGTGAACGTGACGGTGGCTTGGCCAGTGCCAGCAGTGGCAGAGACATTAGTTGGAAAATCTGGAGCCGCGGCGGGCATGACCGAATTACTTGTTCCCGATGAGGTGCTGGTGCCCACCGCATTGGTCGCGGTCACCGTAAACGTGTAGGTCGCGCCGTTGGTGAGACCGGTAATGGTGATTGGCGAATTACCACCCATCATAGTATGCGGTACATCGCTCAAGGAACTTGAGGTAACCGTGTAATACGAAATTGTTGAGCCGCCGTAATTTACCGGCCCGGAGAAAGAGATTGTGGCTTCACCAGGAGCTTCTGTTGCTGTTCCAATAGTTGGCGCGTCTGGAATGCTAATAGGTGTGACCGAATTACTTGTTCCCGATGAGGTGCTGGTGCCCACCGCATTGGTCGCGGTCACCGTAAACGTGTAGGTCGCGCCGTTGGTGAGACCGGTAATGGTGATTGGTGAAGTGCCACCAGTCGCGGTGTGCGGTACGTCGGTCATGGAGTTGGAAGTGACGGTGTAATACGAAATTGTTGAGCCGTTATTGGCTGGCGCGGTGAAGGTGACAGTGGCCTCGCCAGGACTTTGTGTTGCCGTTCCGATCGTCGGCGCGTCAGGAGAGGTAGCCGGCATGACCGAATTACTTGTTCCCGATGAGGTGCTGGTGCCCACCGCATTGGTCGCGGTCACCGTAAACGTATAGACCACACCATTAGTGAGGCCGGTCACCGTAATCGGCGAGGAACCGCCGGTTGCGCTGTGGCCATCGTTTGAGGTAACCGTGTAGTACGAAATTGTTGAGCCGCCATAATTTACTGGTCCGGAGAAAGAGATTGTGGCTTCACCAGGAGCTTCTGTTGCTGTTCCAATAGTTGGCGCGTCTGGAATGCTAATAGGTGTGACCGAATTACTCGATAACGAAGCACTGCTTGTGCCGATGCTATTTGTCGCGGTGACGGTGAAATAATACGTTAGACCATTCGTAAGGCCCGTAATAACTATGGGCGATGCCCCACCAGTAATGCTATGCAAACCATCAGTAGAAGTGACGGTGTATGAAGTTATCGTCGAATAGCCATCATTAACGGGTGCGGTAAAAGTAACAATGGCTTCGCCAGGAGCTTCTGTCGCCGTTCCAATGATTGGCGCGTCCGGAGCGGTAGCGGGAGTGATTGGGAGTGAGGAAAGTGAGGGAGTGCTTGTTCCTACGCCGTTTGTCGCAGTGACGGTGAAGGTGTAGGTTGAGCCGTAGGTCAAGCCACTAATAGTTATCGGTGAAGTGCCTCCACTCATAGTATGCGGAACATCACTCGTGGAATTGGAGGTTACGGTGTAGTACGAAATAGTGGAGCCGTTGCTGTTTGGATATGAAAAAGTAATCGTGGCTCCATCATCATTTCTGACTGCCGAAATAATTATCGGTTGGTCGGGAACGGTAGCTGGCATCACTGAAAGACTCGAACCTGAAGCGGTGCTCGTGCCAACCGAGTTGGTAGCAGTAACAGAGAAAGTGTACGTCGCGCCGTTAATCAAACCACCGATAGTGATGGGCGAAGCGCCTCCACTCATGGTATGCGGAGTATCACCCAAGGAGCTGGACGTCACGGTGTAGTACGAAATTGCGGAACCATTGTTGGCCGGTGTAGTGAACGTAATAGTAGCTGTGCCAGGACCCCCAGTAGCGGAGGTGATGACGGGAGCGTCTGGAGCAATAGCTGGCATCACGGAACCACTCGTGTTTGACATGGTACTGGTACCAACGCCATTGGTCGCAGTAACGGTGAACGTGTAGTTAACACCATTAGTAAGATTAATAATTGTAATTGGTGATGAGCCGCCGTACGCCGTGTCACCGTAATTAGAGGTGACGGTGTAATACGAAATAGTGGAGCCGTTATTGGCCGGTGTAGTAAAAGTGATGGTTGCCGAACCGGGGCCGCCAGTAGCGGAGGTGATGACGGGAGCGTCTGGAGTTGTGGCGGGCATAACAGAACCACTAGTGTTTGACATGGTGCTTGTGCCAGCAGAATTCGTGGCCGTCACCGTGAACGTGTAGTTAATACCATTGGTGAGATTGGTAATTGTAATTGGCGACGAACCACCGATTGCCGTGTCACCGTAATTAGAGGTGACGGTGTAATACGAAATAGTGGAGCCGTTATTGGCCGGTGTAGTAAAAGTGATGGTTGCCGAACCGGGGCCTCCAGTAGCG
>Ga0265336_10000946_pt1 | contig 14628 bp, 7 predicted proteins | sample 42119metaG_FD_193583 | JGI IMG/M metagenome (GOLD analysis project Ga0265336, IMG submission 193583) | Rhizosphere microbial communities from Carex aquatilis grown in University of Washington, Seatle, WA, United States - 4-21-19 metaG | ecosystem: Host-associated > Plants > Roots > Rhizosphere >...
GGTGCCTACAGCTTCTCCTTCCAGGCAAAGAACTCTCTGGGAACACACAGCGCTGCCACGAACGTGACGGTCATCTTCCCGCAGGGGAGCAACCTTCAAGTGAAGGTTCTCGATGGGGCGGACAAAACGACGGTGATTACCGACTACCGCTGGATCATCGAAGAGGATCGGACAGCCTATATCAATCCGATTTGCGCGGCCGCTCAGGGGCAGACGATACAGCCTGCCGGTTGTCCGGCAGTCCCGATTAACTTCGGAACAAACTTCCACACCAGCTTCATGCCGGTTGTTGCGACTGGTTGCACCGGAGCTGCTTCCTGCGCGGACGATCAAACAGTGCTTGGTCAAGCAGTGACACCTCAGGGTCGTTCCTATCCAAGCGATGTCGCGCTGGACCCCACGAAGCGGTACTACATCTCCGTTCTGCCGGGCGATGCGGCGCAACCGTTCATTGCCGGGTATACCGGTGTGCCTGATTGCACGGCTGCAGGCGCAGCTGCGGGACACTGCGGCCATGGCATGGGCGGTGCTCAGATACCGACGGTACTCAATGGTACGCACAGCGGTCAATCGGTCACTGTTATGACAGAGCCGAGCCCGTACCCGCCTGCAACCTTATCGGCGTTTGTCTTCGAGGATGACTATCCTCTGAACGGCGAACACGACGCAGGCGGTGGCATTGACGTTCTCTCGCCTAACGAGCCCGGTCTCGGTGGCTTCCAAATCACTTTGGTCGACAACGCGGGCGGCACCGGAGATATGACCGGCTTACCCACATATGACATGTTCAACATGCCGTTAAGTAATGCTCTGGCGGGAACTATCGATCCGACCACGAAGTTGGATGCATGCCCCATTTCAACACAGGTTACGGCGGCTTCCCAGGGCGGTGACAGTTCTCAGAACGGCATCGTTGGCATGATCATCACTTGCCCGAAATACGAGTCAGACGGCAAGACACTCTCCCCTCTTGCCGGACAGGCAGTGGTCAAGAATCTATGGCCTGGCCGTTACGGCGTCATTGCAAACCCCAGCGCTGACAGAATTGGACGCGGTGAAGAATGGGTCCAGACCAATACGCTGGATGGACAGAAGGCGCACGATTCGTTCATGCGAATTGGCGAGCCGGGCTACTTCCAGGAGTTCGGACCTGCCGGGTACCACGTCACAATCGGCTTCGCGAATCCCAAGATCATCAATGATCGCGGCAAGGCGATGTGCAGTGCGTCCGGTGCCGATTGTGCGCATGAGGTCAAGGGACACATCACTACGGCGCGTATGAGCCGTACGCCAGACGAGCGGCTTTATGGCAGCGGAACACACGATGCCTATGCGTTTACACAGTGCTACGTCAGCATCGGTGACCCAGATGGCGCGGATTTTGGTTTCACTAAATGCGACGGAGACGGTAATTTCGATTTCCCGTCGGGAACCGTGCCTGTAGGCAACTGGAAGATTACAACTTTCGACCAATGGAATGACCAGGTGGTAGATGGCATCACCACTGCGGTTGGGATGTGCGATCCGGGAACAATGGCCAACTGCAAGTCCGTTGTGGATATGGGCGAGGTCGCCGTTCACCAGTGGCAGGCCAACATCTACACCCGCACCTTCCTCGACACCGATTACTCCGGTGTCTCAACCGACCAAAAGCCTGGACTGCCGCTCGTTGCAACCAACATTCGCTTCCGCGACGGCAGCTACTCGAATTTCAACACCACCGACCTGAACGGCTATGCCGGCTTCAATGAGGTATTTCCGCTCTTCAACTGGTACGTAGTTGAAAGTGACGCCACGCGTTACAAGAACACGGGCACTCACGTAGTCTATGACACGGGCGGTCCGGACGATGGCACCGCGCCCAACGGCGTGCCATGCAATTCCTCAAGCACGTCAACAAAGCCTTGCGGAAGCTCCACCATTGCTGCAAACCTGGCGAACACGTACGAGCCTAATCCGCTTCCGGCTAACCTGTCAGTACCGGGCGCTGTGTACTGCGACAATGCGGATTGCACCGGTTTCTCTATTGCGGGCGGACCTGTTCCCAGTTCCACCACCAACCACTCCGCCGGTCGCATTGATCCGGGCTGGGTCGACTCTTACGGATGGCAGGGATACTCCGGCCAAAGCAATTTCCTGGAGTTCGGCAAGAAGGCGTTCGCGGAAGGTGAAAACGGCGGCATTCGCGGACACGTCGTCTATGCCTCAACCCGGCCGTTTGACAATCCTCAACTGCTCTTACAACTGAGCTGGGAGCCCTTGGTTCCGCACGTGAGGGTCAACCTCTATAAGAAGGGTATCGCCAGCGACGGCATCACCCAGACTCTTACGTTGGTAGATCACACTGAAACCTCCAGCTTTGACGACTGGGCGCAGGGTTTCCGGTCAGACGGCATTCCAAACATGAACTGCCCCGGCCAGGGAACCGACACCACCACTGTAGCGGATCCCTACTTCTGGTTCACTTTACAGGGCCAACCCCAATGGCTCGACGTGTATAACTCGCAACACGGCGGTCCGGCAGTAACTCCGCTGCCGAACGGCTCTCAGTTCAAGTGCTACGACGGCATGCACAACTGGAATCAGCTACAGCCGGCGCCCTACGACGGCATGTACAAATTCCCGAGCATCCTATCCATTAACCCAACAACCGGCAAGCCGGCTGGCACCAACTGTACCGCATGCATCCCCAACCCTGATGCGACCGATCCTTATCGCGCAGGCGCGCCCATGCTGCCGGACGGCAAGTATGTCGTGGAAGTGGTAGTGCCGGACGGATATGAGCTAGTCAAGGAGGAGGATAAGAACATCCTCATCGGCGACAATTTCATCGCGCCCGTGACACAACAGTTTGGCGGGTTGAGCAGCATCTTTATCCTGCCCGACCAAGCGGAGATTGCAGCCGGTTTCAACCCGAATAATCCCCAAAACTCAACCAATAGTTTGGGCAGAATTCCGGATCTTCCCAGTCATGAGGCAGACACCGGTTCTGACGAATCCTTCTGGCCATGCGTGGGTGAGATGCGCACAGTTCCAGACTTCATCAGTCTCTATCCAGGCTCGGCTGAAGTGGCGCCATTTGCCGGAGCGACGCGTCCTCTCTGCGACCGCAAGGAAGTAGCGCTTGACGATCAATCGTCGGTCCTCACCAAGTTCTACATCTTTACGCAGACACACAAAGCTGCACATTTCACCGGACAGATCACCGATGACTTCGCCGCGGAATTCGATCCTTTCTCGCCAGCCTTCGGTGAGAAGTTCGCACCGGCTTACCTGCCTGTGAGCATCAAGGATTGGGCGGGGAACGAAATCAATCGCGTATATGCGGATCAGTGGGGCGTTTACAACGGCCTCAACTACTCCACATGGGAAGTGAATCCGCCGAACCCAACCGGCTACGGCCCAACCATGATGGTCACATGTATGAACGACGCCGGCCCAATCGCCGATCCGAACCATGCTGGCCAGATGATCACCGATCCTCTCTTCCAGAGCGGCTACAGCGACTTCTGCTATGAGCTGCCTTTCATGCCCGGCCAGACTGGTTACTTCGATACGCCGGTCGTGCCTACCTCGGCATTCGCTGGAGACTACAACACCCCGGACTGCGCCTATCCTGACGCAACGCCCGCGGTCGCTGAAGTGGATGGCGATGGAGTTGGACCCTGGGTGAGTGCTGCAAACCATTCACTCACAATTACGGCGCTCGGCAACCAGAATGTCGACAACTATATGTACTCCGGACCGTCGGCAACGGCATCACCCTACAACCTGCAAAGGATACAACGCCACTACGGGTTCCTTGCACGTTGCACCGCGCCAACCGCTGGCAGCACAACATGCAATACGGCATCCAGCGTCACCATAGGCGGCGTCGCGGCCACGATTACTGGCTGGTCTGATACGCAGATCACGGTCACCGTGCCTAACACCGTTCCCGCCTGCGGTGTTCAACAGCAAGTGCAGTACGGCGGCTCGAGCGCAAAATGTGGCCAACTGGTCATCACGGCTGGTAATGGCAAGCAGTCCATCGATTCCGTTACGGTTACGGTTGGCGGCAAGGCTCCCACTCACGTGTCGGCCTCGCAAACCATCCAGAGCGCGATTGATGCTGCCAAGCCAGGCGATCTGATCATAATCGACCCGACTTGCAGTGCCGCGACAGGAGCAGTGGGTTGCGATGTCACAACCGGTTCGACCATTGCTAAGAACCCGGCTGTCACAAGCACAAGCAACTCAGCTCACTCTGAAATGCTGCTTGTGTGGAAGCCTGTACGCCTACAGGGAGTTGGAGCGGCGTCGAGCGTCATCGATGCCAGTCCGCACCCGGCAGGCAAACTGAATCCATGGCGTCGGCAGGTCGTGTGCATCTTCGGCTTGGCGCTAAACGGCACTCCAATCACAGGCACGAATCCGTACGACTCGAACGGTACGTTCACCTGCGATTCGAACATGCAGTTCTCGGTGGACCGTCTGCCACTCGAAGCTACAGTAGGATGGGACGCAACACTCAATGGGAACCTGGCGGAACAACTGATCGAACCCACCATTATGGGTGCCTACGAAGGTGCCGGTATCACCGTACTCGGCAAAGGCGTGAAATTCCCTGCAGGGTCGAATCCGTTTGCCTCCGATGTGTTCCCAACGGGAACAGTGCTTCTCAACTCTACCGACTGCGGCGCCAATACCGCCTCGGCTCATAACCCGTACCCGAGCAATTTCTTGTGCAATCCGTCTTCAATCGATGGCTTGACGATCAAGAATAGTTCTCAGGGCGGCGGTGGCATTCTGGTTCACGGCTGGAGTCACGATATCCAGATCGCCAACAACCGGGTGCTTAATAACCAGGGAACTCTTTCCGGCGGCATCACGATCGGCCAAGGTGAACACCCCGACGCCTACCTCGTAGGAGGTGCTGCCGTAGCGACAATTCCTGGGTCGTGCATCCTGAACACAGGACGGTCGCCGACAAACCTGGCGCTGCCGTACTGCTTCAACATGGATGTGAATGTCCACAACAACCAGGTCATTCAGAACTCTTCGCTTGGTGACGAACTCTTCTCGTCCACTCCTGCGGGAGCTGGTGGCGTCACATTCTGCAACGGCAGCGACTACTACAAGTTCAACTACAACTGGGTGTGCGGCAACATGAGCACCGGTGACGGCGCTGGCGTTGCGCAAATCGGATTCAGCTACGATGGCGACATCGAGCACAACTCGATCCTCTTTAACCAAAGCACGAACCCGACAATCTCTACCAATGGCGGCGGTCTGCTTATCATGGGTGCTCCGGATCAAGATCCTCCTTGCGCTCTGCTGACGGACCAGGATTGCGTGTCGCCTCCGGGGACGATTACCCCCAGTGATGGCACGGGGCCTGGACTCGTTATTAACGCGAACCTGATCCTGGGCAATGCGGCAGACGCCGGTAGCGGCGGCGGCCTAAGGTTGCAGCACATCAACGGAAACGAAGTGCTCAATTTCCCCAGGGGCAACGTAGCCACTGTGTGGCCGGCCATTCCCGGACACGCAGCTCAGCCAGCATTCCAATTGTCGACTCCGTGGAATGCAATTCGGGTAACCAACAACATCATTGCAAATAACGTCGCCGGTTGGGATGGCGGCGGTGTATCTCTAATCGACGCTTTGGCTACGGATTTGATCAATAATACGATCATCTCCAACAACTCCACGGCCTCTGCTGGAGTGCTGTTCCAGACTCTGTTTGCACCACTGGCCAGCACGCCGGGCGTCAACTGCACCGCAAACAACGGATCAAACTCCTGCCCGCAGGTTGCAGGTCTGGTCAGCGTCACCAATAGCGCAGTCCTGGTGGCGAACATCAGCCAATTGGCGGGCGGCACGGCATCTGTTAGATGCCCGACGAACCACGGAACGAGCGGGCCGGGCGGGTCGTGCACAAAGTACTCAGTTCCGGTACTTTACAACGACATCATCTGGAAGAACCGCTCTTTCATGATCGGAGTGGGCGGTTTGGCCCCCGGTTTCACAAATCAAAACAACTTGGTGTCGGTGTACAATTCGCCCTTTGGCGGCTCTGTTGCGACCCAAGCAGCTAGTCAGGGATCAACCGGCGCTTGCGATGATCTGCACGCAAGCTATTGGGATATCGGCGTTCGCGGGGATTCTGCTCCTGGAAACCACTCGGCAGGAACTCTGTCTCCGTTCTACTCGGTGCTGACCAATACAGCGGCGCTGTCTGAAGTCGGTTCCGGCACCAACGATCTGCTGGCGCCCAGTACGGTAGTCGGCAGCATATACTGCGACGGCTCACGTGTGCCGGTCGAAGCAGTGACATCGCTCGCACTGAAATATCCAGGCTGGCAGGTGCCCCCAGGAACCAATGAATCCAACGGGCTTCCAGCACCGCCATTTACGCTGCTTCCCGCTGCAACTGTGGATGAGGGCAACAACTGGGTCAACCTCCGGTGGGGGCCTCTATCCACGAATGTCACAAACGCATCGGGGAATCCGGCCTTTACCTTTAACCCATCGCTGGTTGGTACTTCACCGGCAGTCAACTACGTTCCTCTTGCAAGTGTGCAGGGCGTAGCGGCGCCAACCACTGACTTCTACGGCAATCTGCGCAAACAAACTGGAAACCCAGTAGACGTTGGAGCAATCGAGTTCGTGGCTCCGAACAATGCGCTCCTTGCAGTCACGCCAACATCTCTGGCGTTTGGGAACGTCTTGACCGGAACCACCAGCACTGCTCATACACTCACGGTAACCAACGCGGGTGGAGCAGGCGCAACCGGCATTACCGTGACGGTCACTGCTCCGTTCTCCAGGCCGGCTGGCACTGCGGGTGGAACATGCGCGGCAACGCTGGCGGCAACCTCGTCCTGCACCATCAACGTGGTCTATTCGCCGACTACGGCGGTGGCTTCAACTGGAACCGTAACCATAGCCGCAAATGTCACTGTCACCGGCTCGCCGGTGTCGCTGACAGGCACTGGAGTGGCGCCAACGATCAGCGCTACCTTCACACCAACAAGCCGCAATTACGGAAGCGTTACCCGCAATTGCCCCGGCACAGGCATTGGAGTTATCGCCTGCGCGCTTGATCCATCGCAGACGTTTACTCTCACCAACACCGGCACCGCTCCCCTGACCGGCATTTTGCAAGGGGTACTCGGCGGCACGAACGCAGCTGAATTTAGCGTGAACAGGGCGCTTTCAACCTGTGGACCGACGGGTGGCGGCCAATTAGTGGCCAATGTAACTCTGGCTCCGGGTGCGACTTGCCTGGTTACGGTGCAGTTCAAGCCGTTGACAGCTCAGACTATCGGCGTCAAGACCGCGACGATCTCTGTGACCGACGCGGCCGGGACGCAAACCTCGACACTGACTGGAACCGCAAATTGATTCCATTCGCTTAGCCGGGATGCTGCTCGCGGATTGTTCCGCGAGCAGCATCCCGATCACAGGTTTTGGCGCATCCGGTATCCAGGCGAAGGCATTGCAATTGCCTTCAAACCACGCCGGCTCCGCGCCGATCACAACGCGCTGCTACCTGCGAGGGTTGAAATTTAAACCAGAATTTCCAGCTCTTCACAGGCAACAACGAACGTAATGGAGGAGCGCAATGACTCGGATCGCAACTTTCTTTGTACGGAATTTTACAACTGGAACAATGACTTTACTATTGACCGGGATACTCTGCGGCGCGATGCTCGGTTCACCTTTGCAAGCGCAATCTGCACCCCGGGTCACGAAAACAGCAGTAGCTGGATCGCCAACGCGCTATCAGCCAGATCGATTCGCGGGGAAAGCAAAAAGGTATTATGCCTCCGTTTGGGGTGTCGATTCACTCAGTGTAAAGAGCGCGGAATCGGGGGAACTGATCCGATTCTCTTACAGAATCTTGGACCCCCAAAAAGCCAGGATATTCAACGATAAGAAAATCGGGGCCTATTTGAACTCCCCTGAACACCGCATCCAACTAGTCATTCCGTCGCTGGAAAAGGTTGGGCAGTTGCGCCAAATCAACAAACCCGAGGCAGGGAAATCTTATTGGATGGCATTCTCCAACCCACATAAAACTGTAACGCGTGGGGACCGCGTGAATGTTGTGATCGGCAACTTCCATGCTGACGGACTGATAGTTGAGTAGCATCGAACCGGCTTCAAATAATCTGCGCATTGGCAGCCAAGTATCTGATGCCTGTCAATAGGAATCAAGTTTTGCGGTCAACGAATCAAACGACGAAATCAGAAAGAGGGATCAACATATGTTTCGGAGAATTTTACTTGCCACTACCCTCGCTTTAACCGTTTCCAGCGCTCTTGCCCTCGACACCCGCCCCTCCAATGCGAACCTTTCGGCTGCTCAGATCGTTGCAAAGAACATTCAGGCGCGTGGCGGTTTGCAGGCATGGCGTGCAGTGCAGGCCATCTCCTTTGAAGGGAAGTTGGGTGCTGGAGGTAACCGTCAACCATCGACTCCCGTCAGCCTTCCAGGATCGGCATCGAAGAAGGTTCTTGCTCCACAGCGTTTATCCGAAGAAGCGCAACTGCCTTTCAAAATGCTGGTGCGGCGACCGCGGCAGGTTCGCTTTGAACTCGAGTTCAAAGGACAAACGGCGGTCCAGGTTTTCGACGGCGAACAGGGATGGAAGGTGCGGCCGTTCCTCAATCGCAACGAAGTCGAGCCATTCACCGCTGACGAACAGACGGCCGCCTCCTTGCAGCCCGACATAGATGGGCTGCTGATTAATTCGGCAGCCATGCGCACCCGTATTGAACTCGTCGGTATGGAAAAGGTGGAAGGCCGCGACACCTACAAGCTAAAGCTGACCATGGTAAGCGGAGATACAACCCACATCTGGGTCGATACACAGACCTTTCTCGAAGCAAAGATGGAAGGCCAGCCCCGGCGCCTCGACGGCAAGATGCATCCCGTAGAAATCTATTACCGCGACTATCGTCAGGTTAGCGGCCTTCTGATTCCATTCGTATTGGAAACGAGAGTCCTGCCGATTGCGAACACTACAGCAAAGGTCAAGGAGCTGCCACCCCCGACAGAGAAGATCATTATCGAGAAGGTGGCCGTGAATCCGAAGCTCGAACCATCGCTTTTTTCAAAGCCTCGGGTTCAGACTGCTTCCTATTCTCGCTAGCCAGCTCGCGATACCTGCCGCAAGGCGGTTCTCTATTTCTGCTTGGGGGACCGCCTAGCGGGAAGAATCGCATAGGTAAACACTTTCCCCTAACTGTGCAAAATTTTGCACAGTGAATCACGGACACGGACAAATATCGTTGCCAAAGCGATTACGCGGGATGAGGATTATGCAATGATTATGCAGCTTTCCGCGAGTTTAACGATTCGGCGAATGAGTGGTCGGTTTGGCGGCAAAATTGCATTATTAACAGTAATTCAGCAGAGTGCTTGAAGCTGAGGTTTCAAGGGTGTGCAGTACTCGCCACAAAGTAAGACGTTCACAAAGGCGAGTCTGAACTGATTTCCCTCCCAACTGACACAAGACCTAACGGCCTCAAAGCCAGCCCAGGAGAGTCGACTATGAATAAGAAAGTTCTTGCAGTTTCGTTTCTTATCCTTGCAGCCGCAGTTATCTCTGTTCCTGCACGAGCAGACATTGTTTACAGCAACACGACTTCCAGCTCTCATCAGACCCCAGCACTTGGTACTCCCATTTCACCTGGGTATGTAGTCGCCGATTCGTTCACGATCAATGGCGAGAATCAAGTAGGTGGGGCTGTGTTTGGGCTCTGGCTACTCTCTGGGGATTCTTTGCAGAGTGTGGATTGGACGATTACTGACTCCCTCGGGAGCGCACTGTATGGTGGTACGGCATCCAATCTCATGACCTCGGCCATTCCACAGTCATTTGACCCTGGCTTTGACCTGAAAGCGGAAACTTTTTCGTTTGGTAACCTGGTGCTTCCTGATGGCACCTACTACTTACAGTTGGGGAATGCAATCAGCCTCGGCGGCTTAGACCTTTGGGATTTTAGTGGCGGATCGTCGTCCGGAAATCAAACCGTTTCAGCCGATCCGGTCTCCTACCCGACCGGTGATCTCGGTTATTCCCAGACGTTTAATATTTTGGATGAGGTCGAAGACGATGGGGAGGACGAGGTAGTTCCGGAACCTTCCAGCTTCCTGCTGCTTGGAACAGGACTATTGGCATTGATCGGCTTTGCTGCAAGACGGAGACTCTTGTCTGAGACCTCGGGCAGTCACCTGTTCTGAAGGTCCTCTCCAGAAGGCCACGCTAGTAACAATCTTTCCGGGGGCCTGGGCCCCCGGATTTTTTTGTAACGACGAATCTCGAATCGCGCGTCAAATTTGAAATCTGTATCCAATTCCAGGAATAGTTACGATTATCTGTGGGTCTTTGGGAGATGCCTCAAGTTTCTGCCGCAAACTCGCAATGTGCACATCCACGGTGCGCGTAAGCATAGACGAGCGGTGCCCCCATACCTCTTGCAGCAGCTCGTCGCGTGAGACAGTAACATCCTGGTGTTCCACTAAGTAGCAAAGCAAGTGAAACTCCCTCGATGTCAAATTGATTGCCTTCCCATGATAAGTTGCCTTGACCCTCCGAACATCCAACACGAGAGGGCCACACCGGAGATTGTCCGGGCGACTTCCGTTCAGGCTACGCGGTTGCAGCGGGGTGCGGCGCAGAAGAGCTTCAATGCGCGCCATAAGTTCAAATGTATCGAACGGCTTCGTAACATAGTCGTCCGCGCCCAGTTTCAGGCCAACTACTTTCTCGAAGGTCTGGCTGCGAGCAGTTAAAAGGAGTATCGGGTAGGCTAAACCTGCGCGCCGAATCTCAGTGCAAACGTCAAGCCCACTGCGATGGGGCAGCATAATGTCGAGGATGATCAGGTCAAACGGAAGTTGTGTGGCCTTCTCCAGACCGGAATCTCCATCGGTTGCAAAATCCACGTTGTAACCTTCGCTCATCAGCCGATCGCCCAGAGTCATGCAAAGCTCTTCTTCGTCTTCGACAATCAGAATGTTTTTTTTCATAGCTTTTGGGACAAAGAAGAACGGAACGATGAAGTGGCCGCCTTCTTGTCGTCTCCTTTCGCAACTTGCAGATGCAAGGTAAACGTGCTTCCCACTGAAACTTCGCTTAATACGGAAATTCTTCCACCCATGGACTCGGCAATCCTCTTGGCAAGAGACAATCCAAGCCCGGTACCGTGAATCTGCGCGGCACTTACACGCGGGCTGCGGTAAAACGGATCGAAGATGTGCTCGAGATCGGAAGAATCGATCCCGATGCCTCGGTCCGCGATCGAAACGCAAACCTCTCTACTGGAGTTTTGCATTACATCGGCTTGAAATGCGTGAAGGGCAATTCGCCGGTATTCTCCGCCGTACTTAATGGCGTTACTAATCAGATTTTGCAAACATTTTGATATTCCAGATTCATCTCCCAAGGCGAGTGGAAGATTAGGTTCAACCTTCAGTTCGAGCACAAATCCGGAATCTCTGATAATCCCTTCTGTCGCTTTGACAATTGAGTCGATGATTGAAGTCAATTGCAGTGGCCGCAATACATACTTCTGGCTGCCATCTTCAGTAGATGCAAATAGAAGAATTTCGTCCACTAGATGGCTCATGCTTCGGCTCTGGTGTTGAAGAATTGCGCCGTACCTTTTTAGTGTTGACTTTCCCTCTATGAGGCCGTCGGCAATGTTATCCGCGGCGGAATTCAAAACCGCCAATGGTGTGCGCAATTCATGAGAAACTGATGCAACAAATTCCATTTGAAGCTTCGCTAGTTGAATGGTATTGAGCATGCGGCTTCTCTGAATCGCCCAAATTGCAGCCCCCGAGAGAAGAAGAGTAAATCCTTGGATTCCAGCCAATCTCCAAGTGGAGCGGCGCGACGAAGCAGCGAGACGGGCCTGACTTTTGGAGGCATCTTCTCCATAGAGACGTTTAACCTCATTTAAATCCAGACGAACTCTTTCGAACGCCGGTACACCCCCGGAAAGATCGTAACTAACAGCTTCTTTAATGCTTCCTTCGAGGATTGAAGCGAGTACTTCGTCACGAACACTGAGATAATTTTCCCAATCCATGGCGAGGCGCTTGGCAAGAGCAGATTCCTCAACCTCCCTGGTCTGCTTTGTATATTCAGCGATGCCATTTGTCACGCGCTGATCTGCGTTGCGCGACTGGTCTGCATATTCGACCTGCAGATTGCTATCGCTGGTTGTCAATGCATAGAGTGTAGAGCGGCGTGTCTCCTGCGCCTCATATTGCAATTCCCCGATATTCTGAAGACCGCGCACCGAAGCAGCATACATTTCCAATGTTTTTGCGTTTGTGTTCTCCATGTCGCGAATTACAACTGCGCCAATCGAAGCAACGGCGCAGCAAACCAGAAATATCAAGAGACTGGCATTATGGCGTGACGTGGCAATCAGGAACCGGTCAAGGTTTGGGACCAGGGATCGCGGCCGATGGTCGAATGCGGATTTGAGTTGGCTGCTCACTCCATTGCCACCTGACTTTGAATGTGGAGTTGGTAGTGTTTGTCATCTGGAAGAAGTCCGTCAATACGCAGAACTTTTATCGTATCGTCCACGTCGCGCACGCGCAGATAGCCGATGGCGCCGGGAACATTGAAAATGAATTTGCGCACGCCGATTGGCGAAGAGAGTACTTTTGGCGACACCAATATTTCACCCGTGAAGAGACCGCGAAGAAAGTGAGTCTTCAGTTGGTCTTCGGTCATTCCGCAAACGTCGCGAAGTATTGCCTTGCGCTCCGGTTCTCCCGGGTCGCGCATTACGATCGTTATGCGCCTGCCGTTTGGCCAGTGACTCCGGCTTCCCAGAAAAACTTTCCTTAATTCAGATAAGGAAAGTTCATCGACAGGATTCGAACGGTTGACGACGATTGCGAGAGGATCGGCCTGTGTGTTCTGTTCAACGGCTGACGGCTCTGGAATCATTGCAAACAAGTCCGCGGCTTCTGCTTGCGGCCACAGAGCGAGCTCCAGAGCGATTAGAAGTACCGTCATCCGTCGAGACATTGATATTCTCTCGTCAAAACGTGAATCCAACCTGAAGGTTAAGCGCATTGACGCCGGGTTGATTGCGCAGGAACGTGTAATCGTACTGAAGCTTCAAGGCAACGGATTCGCTGGCATCGTAGCGCAGGCCTACCGAGGGTCCATGCCGCAACGCAACATCTGGGAATACAGGTTCACTGTTTGCGGCATTCATATACTGATAACGAAAATATGGACGACTCATTCCAAATTGCTTAGAGACCTGGGTGTAAAAGGCGGGTGTGTTGTAAACGAACTTACTTCCGAAAGGTGCGTGGCGGTCGAGAACTGCCTCATTGAGCCATTCATACTTCGGCCGTATTAACACGGCGTGCGCAGCAAGGATAGTTTCTCCGATCCGTGGAGCGTTTGTTGGAGCGAGCACGTCGCGATATAAGGATAGACCGGCTTGGAAGCCATGAATCGATTCAGGACGCGCAAACATTGCTATATTGAAGGCCTTGTGGTTGGTGTCTGAATCTTCATTCTGAACGGGTTCCTCAACCAACGGGTTTCGCGATGCACGCTCGTTTCCGACTTCTGCCACATAATGCAATCCTAGTTTTCCGGAAGGAATCAGACCATTTGCGGATACTCCAACCATATGAACAGGGAGAATACCTCCTTGGTCCTCAAATTGGAATAAGTAGGGACGGCCAGTAGTTGTCTGTAGCCAGGTGCTATGGTGATAGGCGGTGTTGTAGTAACCGATCGCGGTGTGTCCTCTGCCCGCGGATATATTAAAATAATCGTTATGCGAGTAGAGCAACAGATAGCGCTCGATATCTACACTATAAGAGTTTTCCGGGCCGCTGATGACGCCGTAGTAGTTGTTAGCTCCAGCTTCAAAAACGATTTCGGAGAGAAATTTGAACTTATCGGAAACATCGGATGAAACAAAGAGATCGAGTTGTCCTAGCGAGAACGATGTAGTGTCTCCTTTCTGCGAATCCCCATGAAGCGAGATGTCCCCAAAGCCGCGAATACGCAAGAGCGTCTTTTCGAGATCCATTCTCTCGGCCATCACATTATCCGCGTGAGTCGGTTCGGATTCCTGAGAGCTGGGTGAGTTTTTCGCAGCTGTGTTATCTGGCACGGCTGTAACGGTGTTGGTAGCGGGACAGGAGGCTGACGTGGACAACTTGTTTTCAGATTCGGTAAGAGGCTTGCGGTCAATGCTGCCCCCCCCCTTTTTTTCATTTTCAAGTTGCTCGACACGCTCCTCCAACTCGCTGATTCTCTTTAGAAGAATCTGTAACGTTGTCTTGTCGACAGTCGTTTGATCATCTGCCAGCTGAGTTTTTTGAGCGTAGAGGGCTGAGCAGCTGAAGAAGGCCATACAAATCAAAATCGATAGTCGCCCTGTGCCATTGAGAGCCTTATTCGACAAAACCATTTCTTTCTCCTTGGCATCACGCGAGCATCGTTATCTCATTGCCGCATAATGCTGACACCGCCGTATGACGCTCTTGAATTCATCGGTCACGGGCAACCGATCAACCCTTTTATCGCACGCATATTCTCTACTGGCAGCAATAAACAGAGCGGCGCCCCGTGCCCG